>LWDU01033722.1_pt1 | contig 11591 bp, 11 predicted proteins | sample 727161 | NCBI WGS metagenome assembly LWDU01 (sample SAMN04566230, study PRJNA314399) | hydrothermal vent metagenome | isolation source: deep sea hydrothermal plume seawater | place: Mexico: Gulf of California, Guaymas Basin | collected 2004-07-11 | reverse complement strand
GAGATACTCACAAGGTGATGAAATTTAAAATTCTTAAAGCTTCAGTTAGAGCTTACCAAAGAAATTTAAATACTCATAAAAGTTATAAAAAGTTTAGAAAGGTAAGGGCAATTCAGAGAGATGTTTATGGATCATTAAATAGTTTAGAGTTAGCAAACTACCTAGATAAATATGCAGAAACTGGCATAGAATATGTTAAAATATTAAAACAAATTATTGAACAAAATAAGCTAACTGATTTTGATGATGCAAAAATTTTACCTAGTAGCGAAAGAGAAAAAAATTTAATTTAATTTTGCTCTATAGAAAATTGAATTCCAAGCCATCTCCATCCAATATCATCATTTAAAGAGCAATTAATTCTACCCCTTCTAAAAGAAAATTTATCTCGAAATTTAATATGAAGTTTATTTTCAATCAAATTCACTTTAGATTTATCCCATTTGTTACCCTCATCAGAAAAACAATTAATTTTGTCTAAATTTTTTTGCTCTTCAAAAAATTCAATAATAGTCTTAGGAGGATTGTTACTTTGTAAAATAAATTTGTCTTTTGGCATAATATTTTTGTACTCCAATGGGGACAATTTTAATAAAAAACTAAATCTTTTTAAATCACCATATTTTTCATTTATTGGAAATCTTGGTAACTCATATTTATCTTTATTAATATCAATTAAACCAGAATGTTGTCCAAATGCAAAATCAAACTTGCTAGAAATATATTTTTCTTGCTCTAAACTGTATTCACCAAATGGGTAAGAAAAAAATAAGGGATTATATCCAATATTCTCAATAAATATTTTTATTGATGAGTCAATATCATTCTTAAATTTAGTAAAATTGTATTTAACAAGATATTCATGAGAGTGGGAATGATTACCAATAAAGACAAACTCTTCTTTTTCAAGCTCCTTTATTTGGTTCCAATCCATATAACCATATTTCCCAACTGCTTCAGTTGAAACAAATAATATAAATGGAATTTTTTTTTCTTTTAAATATGGCCAGGCATTTTGATAAAAAGAAGTAAACGCATCATCTATAGTAAGTAAAATTTTTTTTTTAGATTTTGGCATATTAAAATTTAATTTAAAATCATTTGGGTTAATAAAACTAATTTTTTGTTTTTCAATTAGTTCAATTTGTTTTTCAAAGATTTCCATATTAATATTTGTAGATGGGTATTTATACTCATTGAATCTATGATACATTATTGAAAGTATGCCCTTATCATTCGAATAATATTTGTTATTATTTGCAAATACATTAGAATTTAAAATAAAATTAACTAATATGAATAATTTAATTATAGATGCAGCAAACGATAAAATTTTTTTCATAATCATAGCTGATAATAAATCATATACTAGTGAGTTTAGTAACAATAGAGAAAATTTTGATAAACTAGTAATTTTAGTTGTAAAATTTTTAGAAAATCATCAGTTAAATATTAAAAACTTAAACAATATATTTGTTAATCAAGGTCCAGGTAAATTTTCTGGAATAAGGGCATCACTAGCCATAGCGAAGGCGCTAAGCTTTGCAAATAAAATAGATTTATATGGTTTTAGCTCAGATCAAGTAATTGATCAAAATTATGTGGAAATTATTGAGTTATTTAATAAAGGTTTGCTAAATAAAAATTTGATAAAACCTCAATATTAGAGTTATTATAAAATAATGTCAGAAACAATTGAACAAAAATGTATAGCAAAAGGAGTTAAGCTAACTGACCAAAGAAGAATCATCGCCAAAGTAATGTCAGATTCTCAAGATCATCCAGATGTTAACGAATTATATTTGAGAGTTTCGAAACTTGATACAAGAATTAGCATAGCAACAGTATATAGAACTGTAAAATTATTTGAAGAAGCAGGCATAATTGCTAAGCACGATTTTAAAGGTGGCAAAGCAAGATACGAAGAAATAAGTGAAGGACATCACGATCATCTTATTGATGTTAATACTGGAGAGATAATTGAATTTATTGATGAAGATATAGAAAGTTTACAAAAAAAAGTTGCTGAAAAATATGGCTATGATTTGGTTGATCATAAATTGGAACTTTACGGAATTAAAAAAAATCCTAGTTAATGCAAAAAAAAATATTTATTAAAACATTTGGTTGTCAAATGAATGAATATGATTCTAATAGAATTTATGACTCAGTTAAAAGATTGGGATTTGTAAAAAGCCAAGATCAAGAGGATTTAGATTGTTATGTTCTAAATACTTGTCACATTAGAGATAAGGCAAAAGAAAAAGTTTATCATGAAATAGGTAGAGTTAAAAAAATATATAAAGAAAAAAATAAACCAATAGTAGTTGTAGCAGGATGTGTGGCCCAGGCAGAAAACCAAGAAATGTTAAATAGAGAACCTTATATAGATATAGTTATAGGTCCCCAGTCTTATCATAAGATAAATGATAAGTTAAAAAATTTTATTAAAGACAAAAAAATAGAAGAAACAGAATTTGATACAGTTTCAAAGTTTAATTACTTTGATAATATTGAAAACAAAAATAGTAAAGTTTCATCGTATTTAACAATTCAAGAGGGGTGTGATAAGTTTTGTAGTTTTTGTGTTGTACCTTATACAAGAGGACCAGAGTATTCTAGACCATTTAATAAAATTATATCAGAAGCAGAAAGCCTAATCAAAAATGGAGCAAAAGAAATAATTTTATTAGGTCAAAATGTTAATGCATACTCTTTTAAGGAAAAAATAAAAGAGTATCGAATTTCTGATTTAATTAATAAGTTAGAAAGTTATAGTGAATTAAAAAGGATAAGATATACAACATCCCACCCAAGAGATATGACAGATGATCTGATTGAATGTTATTCAACAAATAAAAAATTAATGCCATTTGTTCATTTACCTATTCAAAGTGGATCAAATAAAATTCTCAAACTAATGAATAGAAAACATACAGTTGAACAATATGTTGAAGTTTGTGAAAAATTAAAAAAAATTAATCCAAAGATTGAATTTTCAAGTGATTTTATAATTTCATATCCTGGTGAAACAGATGATGATTTTAAAGATACTATAAATTTAGTAAGAAAGATTAAATTTATTAACTCTTTTTCTTTTATTTTTAGTCCAAGGCCCGGAACAAAGGCAGCAAATTTAAATCAAATTGACAAAGAAATTGCAAAAGAAAGATTATTAAAAATTCAAGAACATTTATTTAAATTTCAGTTAAATATTAATAAGTCTTTTATTAATAAGTCAGTAGATGTTCTTGTTGAAAATAAAATGGACGGACAAAAAAAACTGTTTGGTAGAAATCAATTTATGAATTCTGTAATTTTTGAAGGAAATACAAATTTTATTGGAAAAAATATAAATATTAAAATAGAACAGGCTAATCAAAATAGTTTATTTGGTAAAATTGAAAAAAATAATATGAGAGCAGCATAATTGAAAAATACCGCTGAAAAAAATTTCAAATCCGAACTAAAATTTGTTTATTCCGATAACGACACTTTAAGTATTGTATTTCAAAACAACGAAATTCTTTTAGGTGTTGTAGGTGAATTTAATAATAATATTAAACAATTAGAGGAAATTACGAAAACAAATATATATACGAGAGGAAATTCAATATTGGTTAAAAGTAGTGTAAAAAAAAATGAATTAGTTAAAAATGCGATAAAATTTTTATCTGAACAGTTTATTATAAATGGTACAATAGAAAAAAAAGATATAATTTCGTCGATAAACAAATTTATGATAGATGAAAAAAATAATTCTATAAAAAATATTGAGTATATAATTAAAACACCAAAAAAATCTGTAATACCAAGATCTGAAAAGCAAAAGAAATACGTAAGAGCATTAAAAGAAAGTGAAATTATAATTTCTGCTGGACCAGCAGGTACGGGTAAAACTTTTTTAGCTGTAGCTGTTGCTTTAACAATGCTTTTAGAAAAAAAAATTGAAAGAATAATATTATCTAGACCAGCAGTAGAAGCTGGAGAAAGACTGGGTTTCTTGCCAGGCGATATGAGAGAAAAAGTAGATCCGTATCTCAGACCATTGTATGACTCGTTATATGATTTATTAGATTTTGAAAAAATTCAAAAAAAAATTGAAGTAGGAGATATAGAAATAGCACCATTAGCGTTTATGAGGGGAAGAACATTAAAAAATTCTTTTGCTATTTTAGACGAAGCTCAGAATGCAACTGACACACAAATTAAAATGTTTTTAACAAGAATAGGTGAAAATTCAAAAATTGTAATCAATGGTGATCCTTCTCAAATTGATTTACCAAATAAAAGTTTATCAGGTTTAAATAGATCTAAGAAATTATTAGGGCATTTAAAAGAAATTTCAGTTGTAGATTTTGATCACACTGATGTAGTTAGACATCCATTAGTTTCAAAAATTGTTAAAGCTTATTCAGATCAAAAAACTGAATAATGATTAAAGCAAATGTAATATTAGACTATTCTAAATGGAAAAATAAGATTAAAGATCCAGATAGTTATTTAAAAAAAAAACTTCGAAAATTATCAAAAATTCCCTACTTTCAAAAAAAAAAACAAGAATTTTCGATACTCTTAACAAACAATAAAAAAATGAAAAACTTAAATTTTAAATTTAGAAAAAAAAATAAAACAACAGATATATTATCATTTCCATTAAATAATTATATAAATAGAAATCTATACATTGGAGATATAGCTATCAGTTATGAAATAATTAATAAAAGATCAAAACTATCAAATTTTTTTCTAGAATTTGACAAAATGTGGATACATGGATATTTTCATTTAACTGGATATGATCACAAAAAACTAAAAGATTTTAAAAAGATGACTAAAAAAGAAAATTTAGTTTTAAATTATTTTCACAAAATAAATTGACATTATTCTTGCAAAATAAAATATTAATTTACATTATACCTTTCATTCTAGGTTTAATTACTTCTTTTAGTCTTCCACCGTATAGTTTTTTTTTTATAAATTTCATAACTTTTCCGTTATTACTAATTTGTCTGATTTCGAACTATAAAAAAGGAAAATGGTCATCTTTTACAATAGGTTGGATGTTCGGATTTGGGTATTTTATTTCAAATTTATATTGGATAACAAATTCACTAACTTTTGAAGAAAATTTTAAACCTTTAATACCAATTTCTTTAATTTTAATTCCTTTATTTTTAGGAGTTTTCTATGGGATAACAACATTAGCTTGTTCTTTTTTTTCTTTAAATAAAAAATTTTCTTCAATATTAATTTTTTCAATTTTTTTTTCTTTAATTGAATTTGTTAGAAGTTTTATTTTAGGAGGTTTTCCTTGGAACCTTATTGTATTTTCATGGACAGATTATTTACCTTTTTTGCAAGTTCTTTCACTTATTGGCACTTATTCATTTAATTTATTAAGTGTAACAATTTTTTTAATACCCACTATTATTTTATTTAATTATAGAAAAAAAACAAAATTAATTTTTTTAGTTTTTGCGACAACAATATTGATAATAAATTTTTTCTATGGATCACTAATTCTTAAAAATAATAATAAAATAAATGAAACTAATTTGAATTTTGTAATTAAAATTATTTCACCAAAAATTGATATCAATAGATTTTTTAATGATGAAAATCCTGAAAAAATCATTCTAGAATTAATTAAATTGAGTGAGCCAAATAATTTAGAAAAAGCCATTTTTATTTTTCCTGAAGGAGTTCTTTCAAATATTTATTTAGAAGATTTAAAAAATTATAGTTATATATTTTCAGAGAATTATTCAGATCAGCATAAAATTGTTATGGGCATAAATAGCAGTGAAGAAGCAAAAGTATTTAATTCTATGGTAGTTTTAGATCAAGATGTAAATATATTAGCAAAATACAATAAAAATAAACTAGTACCCTTTGGTGAGTTTTTGCCTTTTGAAAATTTTTTCAGCAAATTTGGTTTAAAAAAAATTACTCAAGGATATCAATCTTTTTCAAATGATAATGAAAGAAATATAATAAATATAAATGCCGTAAACTTTGTTCCCTTAATTTGTTATGAAATAATATATTCAGGAAAAATTAATAAAACTAATGATGATTTTGATTTAATATTAAATATATCTGAAGATGGCTGGTTTGGGAATTCTGTAGGACCATACCAGCACTTTTCACACTCAATATTTAGATCTATAGAAGAAGGAAAGAATTTAATTCGTTCAGCTAATAATGGTATTTCAGCATTTATTAATTCAAAAGGACAAATAATAAATCAGATTAAATCAACTGAGAGTGGAGTTATTGAAGTAAAAAGTTTCAATCAAGTAAAGAAAACTCTTTTTAGCTCTTTCGGCAACAAGATCTTCTTTTATTTTTTATTATTTTATATTATTTTGTTTTTTTTTTTAAAAAAAAGAGAGAATAAATGAAGAAAAATTTTTTATTTACTAGTGAGTCAGTTTCAGAGGGACATCCAGATAAAGTTTGTGACAGAATATCAGATATGGTGGTAGACACTTATTTAGGTGCAGAACCTCAATCAAGAGTCGCTTGTGAAACTTTAGCAACAACAAACAAAGTTGTGTTAGCTGGAGAAGTAAGAGGACCAGCAATTAAAAAGGATGATTTAATTCAAAAAGTTAGAGAATGTATTAAGGATATTGGTTATGACCAAGAAGGCTTCTCTTGGAGAGATGCTACAAAGATAGAAAGCCATCTTCATTCACAATCTGCTGATATAGCTATGGGCGTAGATTCTTCTGGAAACAAAGATGAAGGAGCCGGAGATCAAGGAATAATGTTTGGCTATGCATGTAACGAAACAGATGTATTAATGCCAGCGCCAATACATTTTTCACATAAAATTTTAAAATTAATGGCTGAAGATAGAAAATCCGGTAAGTTAAAAAATATCGAACCTGATTCAAAAAGCCAGATTACTATTGAATATAAAGATGGAAAACCAGCAAGTGTAAAATCAGTAGTAATTTCAACTCAACATTCAGCAGATGTAAATCAATCTCAAGTAAGAGAACTGGTAAAACCATACATTGAAAAATCTATTCCAAAAAATCTTTTAAACGGATTAGATGATAATGAAATTTATGTAAACCCCACAGGCAATTTTGTAATTGGTGGTCCTGATGGAGATAGTGGATTAACAGGAAGAAAAATTATTGTAGATACATATGGAGGTGCAGCACCACATGGTGGAGGAGCTTTTTCAGGAAAAGACCCTACAAAGGTTGATAGATCAGCAGCATATGCATCAAGGTACTTAGCAAAAAATGTTGTAGCTTCAAAGATTGCAGATAAATGTTTAATTCAACTTGCTTATGCAATTGGTGTATCAAAACCTTTGTCAATTTATGTAGATCTTTTTGATGATGATGAAGAAAAAAATAGACATGTGGAAAAATTAATTAATGATAATTTTGATTTAAGTCCACGAGGAATTAGAGAAATGTTAGATCTAAATAAACCAATATACGAAAAAACCGCTGCATACGGACACTTTGGAAGAGATTCTGGATCAGATGGCTCATTTTCTTGGGAAAAAATAGATAAAGCAGATGTTTTTAATAAGTAATTAAAGTTGAAAATATAAGAAAAATACATATATTCACGGTACATTGTTGAAATTTCAAAATGGGCCTCGGCCCATTTTTTTTTGGAGAAGGCAAAAATGTTAAATAGAAGAGCAGACAAACTTGAATTATTAAGAATAGCTGAGGCTGTAGCTTTAGAAAAATCTATAGACAAAGAGCTAATTATTGACTCTATGGAAAGTGGTATTGCAAAAGCTGCTAAATCTAAATTTGGATCAGAAAATGAAATCAAGGTCTTAATTGATAGAGATAGTGGAGATATAGGAATATTTAGACAGCTTACGATTGTAGAAAAACCAGAGAATTCAAATTTAGAAATTAGTTTAGATAAAGCAATTGAACTGAATGAAACAAATAAAGAAAAAAAAATAGGAGATGAAGTTTTACAACCTCTACCATCATTTGATTTTGGAAGAATAGCAGCACAAACTGCTAAGCAAGTTATAAGTTTTAATGTAAGAGAAGCTGAAAGAGAAAGACAATTTGAAGATTTTAAAGATAAAAAAGATACCATAGTAAGCGGTATAGTTAAAAGATTAGAATTTGGAAATGTTATTGTAGATTTAGGAAGAACAGAGGCAATTATTCAAAAAAATGAAATGATACCTCGAGAAAATATTAAAGCGGGTGACAGAGTAAAAGCATATTGTTTAGATGTTAGAAGAGAATCAAAAGGTCAGCAAATATTTTTATCTAGAGCACATCCAAAATTTATGGAAAAACTTTTTGTGCAAGAAGTTCCAGAAATTTATGATGGATTAATTGAGATTAAGTCTGCTGCAAGAGACGCCGGAAGTAGAGCAAAAATATGTGTTAAAGCAATTGATACGTCTTTAGACCCCGTAGGTGCCTGTGTTGGAATGAGAGGTAGTAGAGTTCAAGCAGTTGTTAATGAACTCCAAGGAGAAAAAATAGATATTGTAAGTTGGTCTGAAGATCCAGCAATAGTTGTTTCAAATGCTTTGTCACCAGCTGAAGTTCAAAGAGTTAATGTAGATAATGAATCAAAAAAACTTGATGTAATACTTACAGAAGAAAATTTAAGCAAAGCTATTGGTAGAAGAGGTCAAAATGTTAGATTAGCGACAAAATTATTAAATTATGAAATTAATATAATGACTGATCAGGAAGATTCAGAAAAAAGACAATTTGAATTTAAAGAAAAAACAGAAAATTTTGTAAAAAATTTAGAATTAGATGAAACACTTGGTCAATTATTAGTGGCTGAAGGTTTTTCATCAATTGATGATATAAAAGATAGCAATATTGAAAATTTAACAAAAATTGAAGGAATTGAAGAAGATACAGCAAAAGAACTTATTGAAAGAGCAGGCGAATTTTACAAAAAAGATCAAATGGAAATAAATAATAAAATAAAAGATTTAGGTCTTGAAAGTGAACTAATTAATCATGCAGGTTTAACTCCTGGTATGCTTGTAACTCTAGGAGAACAAAAAATTTTAAAATTGTCTGATTTTGCAGACCTATCCTCTGATGAACTTACTGGTGCTTATGATATTGTAAAAGGAGAAAGAGTTAAAATTAAAGGATATTTAGAAGATTTTGCTCTTTCTAAAAAAGAAGCTGATGAATTAATTATGTCAGCAAGAGAAAAAATTTATAAAGATTGAGAGATGACGTATGGAAAAGAAAAAATTAAAGTTAACTATTTCTGGAAGTTCAAAAAAAACAATAAATAATATTGAATTAGCAAAATCCCACGGAAAGAACTCTGTGGTAATTGAAAAAAAAAATACTAGATTTGGATCAAAATCTACTTTTTCTAAGAATACTTATCAAAGAAATACATTTAACAAACCAAAAACTAATTTTGTTCCTAAGAATCCTACAATTTCAAAACCATCTTCAACAAATGATTTCGAAAAGAGAAAGTTGGCTGAACAGAGGGCAACAAAAAGATTAAAAGGAGAAAGCGTTCAAAAAGGAAAAATTGGTTCAAAAAGAAGAGAGTTAAAATTGACTGTATCTAGAGCGCTAAGCGAGGGTGATATTGAATTTAAAGCAAGAAGTTTAGCTTCTTTAAAAAGAGCAAAAAAAAAAGAAAACAAAGAATTAAATAAAAATGAAAATTTAGAAGATTTAAAGCCAGTAAAAAGAGATGTTAATATACCAGAGGTAATTACAATAAGAGAACTTGCAAATAGAATGGCTGAACAGTCTAGCAATTTAATAAAACATCTTTTATCAATGGGAGTAACAGCAACAATTAATCATAACATTAACTCTGATATTGCAGAATATCTTGTTCAAGAGTTTGGACACAATCCAATTAAAGAAGAAAAGGCAGAAGAAAAAATAAAAAAAATTAAAGCAATAAAATCACAAAATTTAAAAAGTAGACCACCAATAGTTACTGTAATGGGACATGTTGATCATGGTAAAACGTCAGTTTTGGATGTTTTAAGAAAAGCAAATGTTGTATCTGGAGAATTTGGTGGAATTACCCAACATTTGGGTGCCTATCAGATAATTTATAATTCAAATAAAATTACATTTATAGACACACCAGGACATGCAGCATTTACCGAAATGAGAGCAAGAGGATCCAAATTAACTGATGTAGTTATATTAGTTGTTGCAGCTGATGATGGAGTAAAACCTCAAACTATAGAGTCAATTAAACATGCAAAAGCTGCAAAAGTTCCAATTGTTGTAGCTATAAACAAATGTGATCTTCCTGAAGCCGATCCTCAAAAAATAAAAAACCAATTATTAGAACATGAACTAATTGCAGAAGAGTTGTTAGGAGATACTTTAATGGTGGAAATATCTACAAAAACTAAAAAAAATTTAGATAAATTGATAGAATGATTATGATTTAAAATCAAATGGTGTTGTAATGGAGTCTAAAATTGACGTAGGCAGAGGACCAATAGTAAATATAATTATAACTTCTGGAACTTTGAAAAAAGGAGATTATTTTGTAAGTGGATTGGAGTGGGGAAAAGTAAGAGCTTTAATTAATGATCAAGGTCTGAACATAAATGAAGCAAATCCATCAACCCCGGTAGAAGTTTTAGGAATTAATGGTGCTGCAAAAGCAGGAGATGACTTTGTTGTATTAGAAAATGAAAAAGAGGCTAAATCATTGTGCGAAGCTAGAATTCAAGAAAATCTAGATGAAAAAAACCCTTTAACTTTTGTAACACAAGACTCGGCTTTTAAAGACAAGACTTCAGAAGAATTAAATATAATTATTAAATCAGATGTTCATGGATCTTCAGAAGCAATAAAAAATGCCATTTCTCAAATAAAACATGATGAAGTTAAGCCAAAAATAATCTTGTCTGATATAGGCATGATTACAGAAACAGATATATCTTTAGCAAAAGCTTCCAATGCTGTTGTAATCGCTTTTAATGTAAAACCTAGCAAGGAAGCAAAAAAAGCTGCTGAAAAAGATAAAATTGAAATTAATTCTTATAACATTATTTATGAACTATTAGATTTTATTAAAGATAGATTATCGGGCTTATTAACTCCTGATGTAAAAGAAAAAATTATTGGTTCAGCAGAAATTCTTGAAATATTTAAAGTTTCAAAAGTTGGAAAAGTTGCCGGAACAAAAGTAATTGAAGGAGAAATTTTACAAGATTCTAATGCAAGAATCATACGAGATGGAACAATTATATTTAATGGAAAAATAGAATCAATATTTAGAGAAAAAAATCAAGCGAAGCAAGTATCTACTGGTTTAGAATGTGGTATTACAATAAAAAATTTTAACGATTTCCAACAAAAGGATATTATTGAAGTATATAATTCTATTGTAACTGAAAGAACAATATAAATTTATGAGCAAATTAGGAAAACCAGTTTCACAGAGACAACTAAGAGTTGGCGAAATGATTAAACAGGCTTTAGGCATGATATTTTTAAGAGATGAAGCAAAATTGCCCAATCTAGAAACAAGAGAAATAACTGTTACTGAAGTAAGAATGAGCCAAGATCTTAAAATCGCTAAAGCATTTGTTTTACCTCTTG
>LWDU01041443.1_pt1 | contig 11593 bp, 9 predicted proteins | sample 727161 | NCBI WGS metagenome assembly LWDU01 (sample SAMN04566230, study PRJNA314399) | hydrothermal vent metagenome | isolation source: deep sea hydrothermal plume seawater | place: Mexico: Gulf of California, Guaymas Basin | collected 2004-07-11 | reverse complement strand
ACCCACTCCAGGACCGCCTCGTCGCCGGCCACGTCCGGCCCGGGTGAGATCTCGCCGCCGTTGTAACGCTCGAACGCCGGCTGTCCCATGATGTTGCGGGCCACCTCGATGGCCTCGGCCCACTCCTGTCGGTCCTCCGGCGTGGACAGGTAGTTGAAGAGCATCCTGGGCTTCTGGAACGGGTCGTCGGACTGGATCCGCACCCAGCCCCGGCTGTTGGAGAACATCGGCCCGATGTGGAACTGGTAGCCGTGCCCTTCGGTGGAGACCGACCCGTCGTAGCGGATGGCAATGGGCAGGAAGTGGAACATGAGGTTCGGCCACGGCACGTCGTCGTTGCTGCGCAGGAACCCGCCGGCCTCGAAGTGGTTCGACGCCCCGGGGCCCTTCCGGAACAGCCACTGGAGGCCGATCCACGGCTTGCGCCACTGGGCCAGCTGCGGCGCCAGCGAAACCGGCTCGTTGCAGGCGTACTGCACGTACACCTCGAGGTGGTCCTGGAGGTTCTCGCCCACGCCCGGCAGGTCCACGACCGGTGTCACCCCGGCGTCACGCAACACGCCGGCCGGGCCGATCCCGGAGAGCTGCAGCAGTTGCGGCGTGTTGATGGCCCCGCTGCACGAGATGACCTCGGCGGCCTCGACGGTCCGGTTGCGGCCCCGGTGGCTCACCTCCACTCCCGTGACCCGCGTGCCATCCATGACGAGGCGCGTCGCGTGCGCCTTCGTCCAGAGGTCCAGGTTCTTCCGGTGCAGCACCGGATGCAGGTAGGCGCGGGCGGCCGAGAGCCTTCGACCCCGGTAGACGTTGCGGTCGAAGGCGTTGAAGCCCTCCTGCCGGTAACCGTTGACGTCGCTGGTCATCGGATGCCCGGCCTGCTGGACGGCCTCGAAGAACGCCTGGAACAGCGGGCTGGTGGCCGGACCCCGCTCCAGCTTCAGCGGACCGTCGCCGCCCCGCCAGTCGTCGGCGCCGGCAATGCAGGTCTCCATGCGCTTGAAGTACGGAAGGCAGTGCGACCAGTCCCACGCCTCACAGCCGGGCGTGGCGGCCCAGCGGTCGTAGTCCATCGGGTTGCCCCGCTGGAAGATCATCCCGTTGATGGACGACGATCCGCCCAGCACCTTGCCGCGGGCGTGGTACACCCGGCGACCATCCATCTCCGGTTCCGGCTCCGATTCGTACATCCAGTCGTAGAACCGGTTGCCGATGCCCATCGAGAGGGCGGCCGGCATGTGGATGACCACGTCGACCTTCCAGTCCCGGCGCCCGGCCTCCAACACCAGGACCCGGTTGGAGGGATCCGCGCTGAGGCGGTTGGCCATCGCACAGCCCGCGGAACCGCCACCCACGATCACGAAGTCGTAGCGATCAGACATGTGCCCTCCGGCCGTGCCCACCACGGCGACCCAGATTCTGCCCGATACCAGCCCCCACCGCTCCGTGGCGTACCGGACCGACCCCCGCTGAGGCCGTAGGGTGCCGACGCCATGGACGTGACCGCCGCTTCCCTGAAACCCATGTTCCGCGGGGTGTCGCACCGCATGGCTTTCGTGGCCTCGCTGACGCTGGCGCCGATCATGATCGTGCGGGCACCCGGGGTCGGACCCCGCTTCATCATCGCCCTCTACTCGCTTTCCGTCGTGGCCCTGTTCGGAGTCTCAGCGCTCTTCCACCGTGTCCCGTGGGGCGTGAGGGGCGAGCGGATAATGCAGAGGTTGGACCACGCCACGATCTTCGTAGCCATCGCGGCGAGCTACACGCCGATAGCCGCCTTCGCCCTCTCGCCATGGGCGGCCAAGCTGGTGCTGCCCCTGGTGTGGGGCGGCGCGGCGGTCGGCATCTGGTTCCGGCTGCGGTTCACGAAGGCGCCCAGACAGGTGGTTGCCATCCCGTACCTGGTGGTGGGCTGGTGCCTCCTGCCGGTGGCCGGCGACGCATGGCACCACCTAGGCGTGGCCGGGTTCGTCCTGCTCCTGCTCGGAGGGCTTCTGTACACGGCGGGTGCGGTCATCTACGCATTCAGGACACCCGACCCGTGGCCGGAGACGTTCGGCTTCCACGAGATGTTCCACGCCTGCACGGTGGCCGCAGCGTCCCTGCACTACGTTGCCATCGCCTTCATAGTGCTACCCAAGGCCGGTTGACGATGACCGTGCGCCCGGCCCTGTTCGAACTGCGTTCCGGCGAGGCCTGGCGTGATCCGTTCCCCATGTACCGGGGCCTGCGCGACCACGACCCGGTCCACCACGTCGTCGACGGCGACTTCTGGTTCCTGTCCCGGTTCGCCGACGTGTACGACGCCGTGCGCGACACGGCCACCTTCTCGTCGGCCAGCGGGCTGACCGTCGATGCGGGCACCGGCCTCGACATGGGTGACGCCACCCCGATCGTCTTCCTGGACCCGCCCGAGCACACGGCCTTCCGTCGCCTGGTCGGCAACGGGTTCACTCCCCGGCAGGTGTCCGACATCGAGCCCGACGTCCGCGCATTCGTGGTCGAGCGCCTGGAGCGACTCCGCGCCGATGGTGGCGGCGACATCGTCGCCTCCCTCTTCAAGCCGCTCCCCAGCTTCGTCGTAGCCCACTACCTGGGGGTACCGCCCGAGGACCGCCCGCTGTTCGACGGGTGGACAGAGCAGATCGTGGCAGCGGCCGCCCAGGGCAGCACCGACGGTCCCGAATCGGGAATCGCCGACCTGCTCGGCTACTTCGGCGAGTTGATCGAGCGGCGCCGCACCGACCCGGGCGACGACATGGTCTCCCGTCTGGTCGCCATGGGCGCCGACCAGGTGTCGATCCTGTGGATCCTCGGGTTCGCCTTCACCATGGTCACCGGTGGCAACGACACCACCACGGGCCTGCTGGGCGGCTCGGCCGTGCTCCTCCACGACCACCCCGACCAGCGACGACGCCTGGCCGACGATCCGACGATGGTCCCGGCGGCCGTCGAGGAACTGCTACGCCTCACCAGCCCCGTCCAGAACCTGGCCCGCACCACCACGCGAAACGTCGGCCTACACGACACGACCATCCCCACGGGCGCAAAGGTCCTGCTCGGCTACGCAGCAGCCAACCGCGACCACAGGGAGTTCGGTGACGACGCGGAGGCTCTGGACGTGGAGCGCGGACCGACCAGGATCCTGAGCCTCGGCTACGGCGCCCACCACTGCCTGGGCGCAGCAGCGGCCCGACTACAGGGCCGGGTGGTCCTCGATGAACTGCTGGCCCGTTGCCCCGACTACGTGGTCGATGCCGACGCCATGGAGTACGCCACCGGAAACTACGTGCGCCGGCCCCTGAACCTCGCCTTCAGCCCGAGTTGAGCCGCGGCCCAAAAGCGGTCAGGCCAGCAGAGTGACTCCAAGAGGCTTAGCCAGCCGGCGAAAGCAGGTAGTCGCCCCGTGCGTCATCCCATGCCATGGACACCAGGTCACGGGCGGCGGCGGCCTTGCAGAACTGCAGGAACCCGCCGTAGCCCAGCGCACGCTCGTTGAAGCCGTCGTCCCGGCGGGTGATCTCCGTCTTCAGGCCCGACAGGGCAGCGCCCTTCTTCCCGGCCTTGTCAGCAACCACGGCCACCAGCAGGTCGAACGCAGCCTGGGCGGGACCGTCGCCGGTGACCAGGTCCACCTCCGGGTCCCGCTTCGGGCCCGACAACTCGACCACCTTGCGCTCGGCCAGGTGTCGGAGCAACTCGGTGAAACCCCGGAAACCGTGGTCGGCCTCGTTGAAGGTGGGATCGATGCGGGTGATGGCCCGCTTCAGGGTGGATGCCCGGACGTCATCGCTGGAGCCCTGCATTCCCGCCAGCGTCGAGATCACAAGCTCCTCCAGCGGTGGAGACTCAGCGGGTGCGTCGTCGTCAGCGTCAACGGCACGGGTGGCCTTCGGCGCCCTGCTTGCGGCGATGCTGGCCTCCACGCCCTCCAGGCTGTCGTAGTAGAGGAACTCGTCGCAGGCCGGCGGGAGGAGCTTCGAGGTGGAGTCCCGCACCCCGATGCCGATCACCCGACGGTTCAGCTCACGGAGCTTCTGGACCAGCGGCGTGAAGTCGCTGTCCCCGGTACAGATCACGATCGTGGTGACGTAGTCACGCTCGAAGGCCAGCTCCAGGGCGTCGACCACCATCTTGATGTCGGCCGAGTTCTTGCGGCTGGTCCCCATGCGCTGCGGGATCTCTATCAACTCCACCTGGTGGCGGGTGAGGTGCCGGCGGTCCTCGTCGAAGCCGGACCAGTCGGCATAGGCACGCCGGTAGACGACCCGCCCCCGCTCGGCCATGGCACGCGCTATCGGCCCGAAGTCGAAGCGGGTCATGCCGAGGTCCTGACGGGCACCGATGGCAAGGTTCTCGTAGTCGAGGAAGAGGGCGATGCGTTCCTCGTTGTCGTCTGTTCGCATCCCGACAGCATCACACGCCCATGCCGAACTTCCTCCGATGCCGGTCAGAGAGCGGCTAGCCGCTCCTCCAGCCGGATCCCGGCGGCCTCGTCGGCGGGCAGGAAGGGCGGGCGGACGGTGGCCCACGTGGGATCGTCCAGCCGGAGGGCCAGGAGCCGCTTCATGGTCGGGATGAACGGGTACTCCTGCATGACCATGCGGTAGGCCCGAACGTCGACCATGGCCGCCTCGGCCGCCTGACGGTCGCCGGAACCGTACAGGCGGGCCACCTCGGCCACCGGGCCGGCGTTCACGTTGGCGGTAGCGGTGATGCAGCCCGGCCCGCCCAGGTCCAGGGCCTCGAGCAGGGGTAGCTCGGCGCCCGGGTAGACGGTCAGGCCTTCGATGCAGAAGAGCGCCCCGGTGTTGGCCCAGTCCCCGGACGAGTCCTTGATGGCCACGACCACCTCGGGAAACTCAGTATGCAGCCGGGCCGCGAGGTCGACCGGGAAGCCCACGCCCGCCACCTGGGGGATGTGGTACAGCATGATCCGCAGCCGGTCATCGCCGATGCGCTCCACCAGGCCGGCGAAGTAGCGGAAGAGGCCCTCGGGATCCGGATCCTTGAAGTAGAAGGGCGGCAGCACCATGCAGGCCCGGCAACCCAGCTCCATGGCATGGCGCGTCAGGTGCACCGTGCCCGGCAGGTTCGTCACGCCGGTACCCACCACCATCACACCGGGGTCGATACCCCCGTCCACGAGGGCCTCGAGTGCCGCCTCACGCTCCCGGGTGGCGACCGACAGGGCCTCCCCCGTCGTGCCGAACACGGCCAGGCCCACGCATCCCTCGTCCAGCATGCGCTGGGCATGGGCCACGAACCGGTCGTGGGACACCGACAGGTCGTCCTCGAACGGCGTCAGGAGCGGCGCAACCACCCCGTTCGGCAGCAGCGGTTCCGGCTGGTCTCCCATGCTCCACACTCCTCGCTCATCGCTGGACGGGGATCGTGACACATCGGACACGTATCCTGCACCGATGCCCTCCTCGTCGACCGCCCCCGACATCCGTGCCGATTTCCGCAGCGACACGCTCACCCGGGCCACGCCCGCCATGCGAGAGGCCATGGCGAGCGCCGAGGTGGGCGACGACGTCTACGACGAGGACCCCACGGTCAACGCCCTCCAGGAGCGCCTGGCAGCCATGGCCGGCAAGGAAGCGGGGCTCTTCTTCTCCTCGGGCACCCAGTCCAACCTTGCGGGCGTGCTCAGCCACTGCGGGCGGGGCGACGAGTTCCTGATCGGCCGAACCTCCCATGTGCTGCTCAACGAGGCGGGGGGCGCCGCCGCACTGGGCAGCGCCATCCCATGGCCGATAGAGGTCGACGAGACCAACCACTTCTCAGCCGATGACGTCCGGGCCGCCGTGAAGGAACCCGACCAGCACCATCCGGTCACCACGCTGCTGAGTCTCGAGAACACCGTCAACGGCCACGTCCAGTCTGTCGACCACGTGGGTTCGCTGGCCGGAGCCGCCCGTGAGCACGGCCTGGCCGTGCACCTTGACGGGGCCCGCCTGTTCAATGCCGCCGTGGCCCTCGGCGTGGGTATCGAGGCCTGGACCGCCCACACCGACACCGTGTCGCTCTGCCTGTCCAAGGGCCTCGGTGCCCCGATCGGCAGCGTGCTGGTCGGCGACCGGGCGTCGATCGGACGGGCGCATCGGCTCCGCAAGATGCTGGGCGGTGGGATGCGCCAGGTCGGGCACCTGGCGGCTGCCGGCCTTCACGCCCTCGACCACCACGTGGTCCGGCTGGCCGAGGACCACGCCCGGGCCGGACGCATCGCTGCCGGCCTTTCCGGCATCGACGGGCTGGACGTCGTGCACGCCACCAACATGCTCTGGATCACGCCACAGACCGAGGCCCACGGTGCCCTGGTCGAGCATCTCGAGGCGGACGGGATCCTCGCCACCTTCTGGGCGCCGACCATGCGCTTCGTCACGCACCTGGACATCGACGACACCCAGGCCGACCTGCTCGTGGACTCCTTCACCCGCTTCTTCAGCGGCGACTGAACCGCTCCAGGCTGGGGTCTCAGACCGGTCGGCAGTAGCCTCGCGGACACGGGCGGGCCTCCCCGATCGGCCGCCGGAGGGTGCAGGACATGTCAGGAAGCCACGAGGGTCAGGTCGTCGTCGTTACCGGCGCCGGCAAGGGCATAGGGCAGGCCATCGCCGAACGCTTCGCAGGTGCAGGCGCCCGCGTGACGGTCAACGACATCGATCCCGAGCGGGTCGACGCCGTCGTGGCGGCCATCACCGATTCCGGAGGCACGGCCATCGGCGCCGTGGCCGACGTGTCCGACAGCGGCCAGGTCGCCGCCATGTTCGACGCCACCCTGGAGGCCTTCGGCACCGTGTCGTCAGCCCCATGCTCCACTTCTTCGAGGCCGACGAAGCCTGGTGGCGTCGCATCATCGACGTGAACCTGACCGGCCACTTCCTCTGCTCACACCGGGCCGCACGGATCATGGCGGCCGCCGGCTCCGGAGTGATCATCAACATGTCGTCCGGCGGAGCCACCCGGGCACACCGGGCCTTCACCGCCTACGACGCCTCAAAGGGCGGCATCGAGGCCCTCACACGGGCCATGGCCCTGGACCTCGGCCCCTACGGCATCCGGGTGTGTGCGCTCATGCCGGGCTCCATCGACACCGAGGGCATGGACCAGGCGGCCCGCAACCTGCGTGGCGAGAACATCCCCCTGGGCCGACCCGGCGACCCGGACGACATGGCCGGCCCCGCGCTGTTCCTGGCCTCGGCCGACGCCGCCTACATCACCGGAGACGTCATCAAGGTGGACGGCGGGATGCTCTCCCAGCAGCGTTCGGCCACCGTGGACATCATGCCTCCCAGCGACTTCCCGTCACTCGCCGACGTCCTGGCCAACGGGGACTGAGGACCGACGAGATGGCCGGCGGAACCATGCGCATCGGAGCCGATGTCGGCGGCACCTTCACCGACGTGGTGCTCGAGACCGACGCCGGGATGTTCTCCACGAAGGTCCTGACCACGTACGACGCCCCCGAACGGGGGATCCTGGACGGTGTGGCCACGGTCGCGGCCGAGGCTGGAGCCGACCTCGCCGACCTGGACACCTTCATCCACGGCACGACCCTGGCAACCAACGCCCTGATATCGCGCACCGGGGCCCGCACCGCCCTGGTCACCACATCGGGCTTCCGGGACACCATCGAGATGCGGACCGAGAGTCGCTTCGAGCAGTACGACCTGAACCTCGTGCTCCCCGCCCCCCTCATAGAGCGGAGGGACCGCCACGTCCTGGCCGAACGCATCAGCGTCGACGGACGGGTCCTGCGACCGTTCGACGAGGCCGAGGCCCGCGCCCTCGTCGCCCACCTGGCTGACCGCCCCGACGACGAGGCCTACGAGGCCGTCGCCATCGGGTTCATCCACGCCTACGTGGACGGCACACACGAACGGCGGTTCCGCGACCTCCTGTTGGAGCGCCTACCCGATGTGGCGGTGTCCATCAGCTCGGAGGTCTCGCCCCAGATGCGGGAATTCGAACGCTTCAACACGGTGTGTGCCAACGCCTATGTGCAGCCGCTCATGGCCTCCTACCTCCGTGAGATGGACGAGCAGCTGCAGGCCAGGGGTGCCCGCTGCCCCGTCTACCTGATCCACTCCGGTGGCGGCCTGATGAGCGTCGACAGCGCCGTGCGGTTCCCGGTGCGCCTCGTGGAGTCAGGCCCGGCGGGTGGAGCCATCTTCGCCGCCGACATCGCAGCCCGACACGGCCTCGACGCCGTGCTGAGCTACGACATGGGTGGCACCACCGCCAAGATCTGCCTCATCGAGGACCACACCCCCAGCACGGCCAAGACCTTCGAGGTGGCCCGCACGCACCGCTTCACAAAGGGCAGCGGCATGCCCATCTCGATCCCTGTCATCGAGATGATCGAGATCGGGGCCGGTGGCGGTTCCATCGCCGGGGTCGACGTGCTCGGCCAGATCCGGGTAGGCCCACTCAGCGCCGGATCCGAGCCCGGGCCCGCCTCCTACGGGCTGGGCGGCATCCGACCCACCGTGACCGACGCCGACCTGGTCCTGGGCCGCCTCTCGGCCGACACCTTCGGCGCTCCCGGAATCGACCTGTCGGACGAGGCGGCCCGCTCCGCCCTGACGACCGACGTAGCCGAGAGGCTGCGGCCGGCGTGGCCGAGGTGGTGGACGAGAACATGGCCAACGCGGCCAGGGTCCACGCCGTCGAGAACGGCAAGGACGTGGCGAGGTACACGATGATCGCCTTCGGTGGCGGCGCCCCGCTCCACGCCGGGCGGCTCTGCGACAAGCTGGACGTGGACGAGCTGCTGGTGCCGCCGGGTGCCAGCGTGGGCTCGGCCATCGGCTTCCTACGGGCCCCGTTCGCCTACGAGGCACTACGCAGCCACCATGTGTCGACCGAGGAGTTCGACGCCGAGACGGTCAACCGGCTGCTGTCGGACATGACCGCCGAGGCCACGAGCTTCGTCACAGCGGCACTGGCCGCCGGCGATGATGCTGGAGAACCGTCGGTACTGGAGACCGAGCGGTGTGCCTTCATGCGCTACGCCGGTCAGGGCTGGGAGATCCCGGTCCGCCTCGAGGGCGGACCCTTCGACCACCTGGGCGGCGAGCTGCTGGCCAACAGGTTCGAGAAGGCCTACGAGGAGTTCTTCGGGCGGGCCATTGCAGGGCTGGCCGTCGAAGCCATCGGCTGGTCGGTGCGGGTCTCCACACGGCGGCCGGAGGTCGAACGGGTGGCACGCCTCGAGGCGGCCCGAGAGGTGGCGATCCAGCGCACCCGGCCCATCCACGACGCCGGAACCAACTCCGTCGTGGAGGCGGCTGTCGTGGAACGCGAAGCCCTTTCGCCCGGCGACCGGGTGGGTGGGCCGGCGGTCATCGTCGAACCCCAGACCACCACCTGGGTGTCATCCAACCGCCAGGCGGTCGTCCAGGCCGACGGTTGCCTCCTCATCACCCGCAGCGACGCCGAGGCATCCAGCCGATGAGCGAGCTTCGCAACCAGGTCATGTGGAACCGCCTCATCTCCATCGTGGAGGAACAGGCCCTGGCCCTCGTGCGCACGGCGTTCTCCACCAGCGTGCGGGAAGCGGGCGACCTCTCGGCAGGGGTCTACGACGCCGAGGGTCGGATGATCGCCCAGGCGGTGACCGGCACGCCGGGACACGTCAACACCATGGCGGCGGCCGTGGCCAACTTCATCGAGGACATTGGACCGCATCGCATCTACGAGGGCGACTCGTACATAACGAACGACCCGTGGAAGGGCACCGGACACCTGCATGATTTCACGGTGGTCAACCCGGTGTTCCGCAACGGCACCCTGGTCGCCTTCTTCGCATGCACCGCCCACGTGGTCGACGTGGGTGGCCGCGGCTACGGGCCTGACGCCACCGAGGTGTACGAGGAGGGACTGTTCGTCCCGATCATGAAGTTCGCCGAGCGGGGCGTGGTCAACGAGGACCTCCTCAACATCGTGCGCCACAACGTGCGGGAGGCCGGCCAGGTGGTCGGCGACCTCTACTCCCTGTCGGGCTGCAACGACACCGGCATCCGACGCCTGCACGCCATGCTGGACGAGTTCGAGCTGGACGACCTGGCCGACCTGGCCGCCTTCGTCTTCGACCGGACCGACACCGCCACCCGGGAGCGCATCCGGGCCCTACCGGTTGGCACCTACACCAACGAGATGCGGGTCGACGGGTACAACGACTCCGTGGACCTGGTGGTGACGCTCACCGTCACAGACGACGGCGCCCACGCCGACTTCGCCGGCACGTCAGCCACGTGTGCCCACGGCGTGAACGTGCCGCTCACCTACGCCCACGCCTACTTCTCCTACGCCATGCTGGTGGCCCTGGCACCAGAGATGCCGTCGAACCACGCATCGCTGGCCGTATTCACCGTCAGCGCACCAGAAGGCTGCATCCTCAACGCCAAGCACCCCGAACCGGTGGCGGTACGCCACGTCATCGGCCACTTCGTGACCGACCTGTGCCTCGGAGCGATCGCCGATGCCCTTCCCGACATCGTGCCGGCCGAGGGGGCCGGCGCACTCTGGAACTTCCAGGTCAGCGCCAGGGCGACCGACCCCACCTCGGGACTGCCGCCCCGGGAGATCCTCATGTTCAACAGCGGCGGCACCGGGGCACGACCCACGCTGGACGGCCTCAGCGCCACGGCGTTTCCGAGCGGCGTGCGAACCATGCCCGCCGAGGCCACCGAACAGGCCGGTCCCATCGTCGTGTGGCGCAAGGAGCTGCGTCCCGACTCCGGCGGGCCGGGTCGAAGGCGGGGTGGGCTGGGCCAGGTGATCGAACTGGGTCCGACCGAGGGGTACGAGTTCGCCTTCTCGTGCATGTTCGACCGTGTCCAGAACCCAGCGCGGGGCCGCCACGGTGGCGGTGACGGCGCGACGGGACGCGTGTACCTGGACGACGGCACCCCGTTCGACGCCAAGGGGAAGCAGATGGTCCCCGAGGGCCGGACCCTCATCCTGGAACTCCCGGGTGGCGGCGGCTTCGGCGACCCGGACGAACGGGACCCCGAGCAGGGCTACGTCAGTTGAGCGGCCCCGACCGCGCCTCCTACGACACGGTCATCATCGGTGGGGCCGTCATGGGCAGCTCGCTGGCCTACTGGTTGTCGGAGAACCCCGACCACGACGGCACGGTGCTGGTAGTCGAGCCGGACCCCACCTACGAGAAGTCCTCCACGACGCTGTCCGAGGCCAGCATCCGCCACCAGTTCTCCGAACCGGTGAACATCCGGCTGTCCATGTTCGCCACCGAGTTCTTCGCCGACTTCCACCAGAACGTCCAGGTGGACGACGAGGCACCGGGTCTCTGCTTCCGGGAGACCGGCTACCTGTTCCTGGCCACCGACGACGGCATGGACGTCCTGCGGGAGAACCACGAGGTGCAACGCTCCTGCGGTGCCGAGGTCGCCCTGCTGACCCCCGGCGAGCTGGCAGACCGGTTCCCGTACCTGTTCGTGGAGGACCTGGCCGGTGCCAGCCTGGGCCTGCGGCACGAGGGCACGCTTGACGCCTACTGCCTGATGCGGGGCTTCCAGCAGCGGGCACGCCACAACGGCGTGGAGTACCTCACCGACCGGGTGGT
>LWDU01037521.1_pt1 | contig 11594 bp, 12 predicted proteins | sample 727161 | NCBI WGS metagenome assembly LWDU01 (sample SAMN04566230, study PRJNA314399) | hydrothermal vent metagenome | isolation source: deep sea hydrothermal plume seawater | place: Mexico: Gulf of California, Guaymas Basin | collected 2004-07-11 | reverse complement strand
TCAAACCTCCCAACCCCGACCGAATGGATGAACACGGATGAAACCGCTGACCATCTCGGCCTCAAACCGAAGACCCTGGTCAATATGCGTTCGCTGGGAACAGGCCCGGTTTATCACAAGATCGGCGCCAAGGTCTGGTATCGCGGCAAGGACATCATCGCTTACACCAATGGACGTAGGTTCATGGGGACAGGCCTTCGCGATGAGTCGTAGAATCGCGTTGTTAGGCATGGGATGCGGGCTAGGCCTCATGGTCTCCGCCAGCATTATCAACCGGTCCGACTTCATCTGGAACCGGACGGAAAGCATGCCCAAGGGCCTTTACTTTGTTGACCGGTCGGCGCGAATTTCGACAGGCGATCTGGTAGCGTTTGCGCCCTCGGATGAGGTTCGACATTGGCTGAACGATGAGGGAATTGTTGGCTCCGACTGGCCCTTGTTGAAGCATGTTGCGGGCCTATCCGGTGACGAGATTTGCAGATGCGATACGCAGGTCTCCATCAACGGGATCACATCTGTTGATGCGCTCAAAGTAACCGAGTCCGGCAGCGCCCTTCCCGTCTGGCAGGGCTGTCAGACCCTCAAAGCCGGCGACGTTTTCCTGCTCAACTCTCATCCCCTGTCAGTCGATGGACGATACTTCGGCGTTCAGGACGGCGCGCGCATCATTGGCGTCGCCAGGTCCATATGGACTTATGGCAACCGGTCGGCTGAGGATCAGGCGACCGTCAAAGCGATAGATAGCGGGACGGGAATGGCTTCTGTGTCCCGGAGGGCAAGATTAAGGGAGTGTCACCCAGCGACACATAACCCATTGTCTGCACATCCTTTTTCATGTGACCCGGCGCCGGAAGCCGGGTGCACGGATTTGCAATCCGCTGCACGCTTGGAGCCGTGAGCGACGATTTCGACTTCGTTCCCCGCCTTGGGAAGATCAGGTCGAAGGGTAAGGCAAAGACCCAGCTGAAGCGGCTGAAACGCGTCGTCGCGAAAGGGCGGCTCTCGACGCGCGGCCGCAGTTCTCTGCCGCCTGGCGCTGTGCGTCATGCTGGGCGTGGAAAAGTACAGGCCGCCCTTGCCCGGCACTGGTCCAACCAGCGGGCCCGGCGCGTTGTCGTCAAGGTCCATATTGCGCGGGCGGGTCCAACGGGCGCGGCGAGTTTTGCAAAGCATGTCGCCTACATCCGCCGCAAAGGTGCCGGGCGCGAGGGAGAACGTGGAAAACTCTATGACCGGAGTGTCGATGAAGCCGATGTAAAGGCGTTCAATGATCGGGCCGACGAGGACAAGCGGCAGTTCAGGCTGATCGTCTCTCCGGAAGATGCCGAGCAGATGAAGGATCTGACGCAGTTCACGCGGGAGTTCATGAGCCAGGTCGAGAAGGATCTCGGCCGCCGGCTCGATTGGGTGGCCGCCAATCATCACGACACGGGCCAGCCGCACGTTCATATCGTGATCCGCGGCGGCAATGCGCGGGGTGGAGAGCTGCTGATTGATCGCAAGTACATCACGCAGGGATTTCGGGCGCGGGCGCAGGAGCTGGTGACGCTCGAGCTAGGACAGCGGCGGCTGCGGGAAATGGATCCATCCGCTCTCGGATGCAGAGACGCTCACCTATCTACATGCCTGCATCTCGTCGAAACGGCATGCGGTGTCGGTGCCAGAACTGCCGGTTTTTCTGGACGCGGTGCTCGCGGATGAATGCTTTGCAGGCGGTCTGGAGCCGTGCATCGGCGAGGCACACCTTGCAACGCTGACTTTGCTTGGCTTTCCGGCCTCGACCCTGCCCGGCATGCTGGATGAGCTTAACCGGCTCGGCTTTTCCTATCGCTGGGCAACGCGCTATATCGCGATGGACAAGGCCGAGGCCGAAAAGCTCCTCGCGAAGAAGCGGCGGCACTGGTTTGCGAAGCGCAAATCCGTCGGCGCAGTCCTGCGGGAGACGCTGTTCAACGAGCAGGCCGCCCTGCTCGACAATGATGCCGACAACAAGGCCGCCGATGCCGATGCGGCGCTGCAGGAGCTCGGCTCGGACCTTGTCTCTTATGGCTATGTCACCACGACGCTGACGCTCATGGGCACTTCGCGCGAAGAGGTCGAGGAACGCACCCGCGCGGTCGAGCGGGTAATCAACGGGCGCGGGTTCACAACCATCCGCGAGACGCTGAACGCCGTCGAAGCCTGGCTTGGCTCCCTGCCGGGGCATGTCTATGCCAATGTCCGCCAGCCGATCCTGCACACACTGAACCTCGCTCACCTCGTGCCGATCTCTTCAGTCTGGGCAGGCGAGGCGTGGAATGACCATCTGTCGGACCGCGCGCTCATAGAAGCGCAAACGGAGGGCACGACGCCGTTCCGGCTGAACCTGCATGTCGGCGATGTCGGCCATGCGCTGATCATCGGGCCGACGGGATCCGGCAAGTCGGTGCTCCTGTCGCTGCTCGCGGCGCAATGGAAACGCTATGAGGGCGCGCAGGTCTTCTTCTTCGACAAGGGACGGTCGGCGCGGGCGGTGACATTGGCTTTGGGTGGCACCTGGCTGCCGCTGGCCGGCGATGAGCGTCCGGCCTTGCAGCCGCTTCGGGACATCAATACAGACCGCGGCGCGAGCTTTGCGGCCGACTGGTTGCTCGGCCTGATCGAAGCTGAGGGCGTGACCGTTACGCCAGACCTGAAGTCTGTCTTGTGGGACGCGGTGCGGTCGCTGGCTTCGGCGCCTGTTGCCGAACGCACGCTAACGGGGCTCAGCCTGATCCTGCAATCCGATACGCTGAAGGCGGCGCTGCACCCCTACACGCTGGAAGGCGCCTACGGGCATCTGCTCGATAGCGATTCAGAAGCCTGCGACCTCTCGTCGGTTGCCTGTTTCGAGATGGACGAGCTGATGCAGACCCCGTCTGCGGTCGCGCCGGTCATCACCTATCTCTTTCATCGGCTAGAGGACCGGTTCGATGGCCGCCCGACCCTGCTCATTCTCGATGAGGCCTGGCTCTTCCTGGATCATCCGGTCTTTGCCGCACGCCTCCGCGATTGGCTGAAGACGCTGCGCAAGAAGAATGTGGCGGTCGTGTTTGCGACCCAGTCGCTTGCCGACATTGAGGGGGCGTCGATTGCACCGGCCCTGATCGAATCCTGCCCGACACGGATCTTCCTGCCGAATGAGCGGGCGCTCGAGCCGACTGCCCAGGCGATCTATCGGCGGTTCGGACTCAATGACCGCCAGATCGACATTCTCGCCAAGGCCATCCCGAAGCGGGACTATTACTATACCTCGCCGCTTGGCTGCCGGCTCTTCGAGCTTGGCCTTGGTGAAGTCGCCCTCGCCTTCTGCGGGGCGGCATCACCTGCCGACCAGAAGCTCATGGATGGGCTACTCGAAGCCGACGCAGAAACGGGCTTCGCCCGCGGCTGGCTGCAGCTGAAACAGCTCGGCTGGGCAGCAGACCTGCTGGCCGGGCAGCCCGATGCAACCCTCCCACAAATCGCCGCTGAATAGGAGCCCCCAAATGAAAGCCCTTCTGTCTTCCGTCGCGCTTGTTGCCATTCCGCTGTCTGGCCTGATGGCCCCGCCCGCCTCGGCGCAGCTTGCTGTCTACGACCCGGCCAACCACGCCCAGAACATCCTGCAGGCCGTGCGAGCGCTTCAGGAAATCGATAACCAGGTTCGCCAGCTCACCCATGAGATCGACATGATCGAGAAAATGGCGCGGGATTTGGAAACCCTGCCTGTCGAAGTTGCCCGCGCCATCATTGCCGACCGCATCCGCCGCATCGGAGAACTCATGCGCGACGCCGAAGGGATTGGCTACGGCGTCGAGGAGGTCGAGGAGGAGTATGAGAACCTCTATCCTGAAACCTATGGCGACACACCGCCTCAGTCCGATGTACTTGTAGAGGATGCGCGCGCCCGCTGGCGCCAGTCGCGCAATGCCCACAAGCACACGCTCCTCATGGTCGCTGAGACCGTGCGCAACAATGCCGAGGATTCCGAGGCACTGACCGGCTTGGTGGATGAGAGCCAGACAGCCATCGGCAATCTCCAGGCCCTGCAGGCCGGCAACCAGATCGGTGCACTCTCGGCCGAACAGCTGATCCAGATGGAAGCGCTGATGGCCGCCCATTACCGGGCCATAGCCTTCGACCGGGCACGTGAGCTTGAAGAGGCCGAACGCGGCCGGGCCCGTCTTAAATCCTTCCTCGGAGACTGACCCGTCATGGAAGAGATGGGCGTCATCGACCGGTTCCTCGAAACCTTCATTGCCTATATCGATTCAGGCTTCGGCCTGCTTGCCGGCGATGTCGCTTACCTGACAACCACACTGATAGTCATAGACATCACGCTCGCCGGTCTCTTCTGGGCGCTGTCGCAGAATGCCGACGTCATGTCGGGCCTCCTCAAGAAGGTGCTCTATGTCGGCTTCTTCGCCTTCATCATCGGCAACTTCACCCTGCTCGCCAACATCGTGTTCGAGAGCTTCGCGAGCCTCGGTGTGAAGGCGGGCTCCAGCACGCTGACGGCAGGCGACCTTATGCGACCGGGCTATATTGCCGGGGTCGGGTTCGAGGCGGCAGAACCCTTGCTGGCCGAAATCGGCGACATGCTTGGTCCAATCAGCTTCTTTCACAATTTTATCCTGATCGCTGTCATGTTCCTGGCCTGGGCGATCATCCTCGTCGCCTTCTTCGTGCTCGCGGTTCAGCTCTTCGTGGCGATCCTGGAATTCAAGCTGACGACGCTGGCCGGGTTCGTACTGATCCCGTTCGCGCTCTGGAACAAGACCAGCTTCCTCGCTGAACGCGTGCTCGGCAATGTCGTCACCTCGGGCATCAAGCTGATGGTGCTCGCTATCGTCGTCGGGATCGGCTCAACGCTCTTTGCTTCGATCACCGATGCTTTCACCGGGCCGGGCGATACGACTCTGGCGCAAGTGATGGGCACCGTGCTTGCCGCCATCGTCTTTCTCTGGATGGGTGTGTTCGCGCCGGGCATTGCGTCAGGCCTTGTCACCGGGGCACCGCAGCTTGGCGCCGGTTCGGTCGTCGGCACAACAGCCGCTGTGGGTGCGGGCGCGATCCTCGCAGGCACAGGCACAATCGCTGCTGGACGCGCCGCAATTGGCGGGGCGGTCGGGCGCGGCTCGCACCTCGTATGACCTTGGACGGCTTGGTTCCGGCGCCACCGGCTGGCGCGGGCATCTCGCTGGAGCCACAGGTATGGCGCAGGCTGGCTCGGACGCCATGCGGCGCATGGCCGGACGGCCCTTGCAAGGCGCCCGAAATGCTTACAGGCGCGGCAGTGAAGCCGCCTTTGCGGCAACCGGCGGGAGCACAGCATCTACGGGCGTCAGCGATGCCGGAACCAGCGGTTCAAGCCCGGCCTGGGCCCGGCGCCTGCGCACAGAACAACGCCTGCAGCATGCCGGCGCGATCACTGTGCACGCTCTGAAAGATGGCGACCGCGGCATGGCTGGTGAGAACCCGAAACTTCAAAGAGACGAGGACTGATCCCATGTTCAGGCGAACTTCCACCCATTACGGGCAAAGCCCGCATCCCGAAACGCCTTACCAGAAAGCCGGCCAGATCTGGGATGACCGGATCGGATCTGCCCGCGTACAGGCCAGGAACTGGCGGCTGATGGCACTCGGGTTGCTGGTCCTTCTGACGGCCTCTTCAGCCGCCCTTGTTTGGCGCAGCCTGCAATCCACAGTGACGCCATATGTGGTCGAAGTGGACGACACAGGCTCTGTGAAAGCCGTCGGCCCTGCCCTCGCCAACCGACCGATGCGCAAGTCGCCCATCACCTCGCCAACTTCATCTCCGATGTCCGCAGTCTTTCCATCGATCCGGTCATTGTCCGGCAGAACTGGTTGGCGGCCTATGACTATGTGACCGACAAGGCCGCCATCACGCTCAGCGATTATGCCCGCGACAATGACCCCTTCGCCGAGATCGGACGTCGCTCGCGCAGTGTCGATGTCGTAAGTGTCGTCCGCGTCTCGGACGAGTCCTTCCAGGCGCGCTGGCTTGAGAAGACCTACGAGAATGGCGCGCTGACCGGCGTCAAACGGTTCACCGGCCTCTTCACCCTGATCCACTCCCCGCCGCGCGATGCGCCGACGCTCCGCGCCAACCCGCTCGGCCTCTACATCCACAGCCTCAATTGGGGCGAAGACCTTGTCACAGGAGACAACCCATGATCCGCACTCCCACACTGGTATCCACACTGGCCCTTGCCACCGCCTGCGCCAGCGTTCCGGAGGCCGCGCCGATCGAGCCGGAACTGTTTGTCGCCGCCGCGCAGGTCGAGGACGCAGAGCCCCGTCCTGTCGAGATCGTCGAAACACCAACACCTTTGCCGCTTCCCGGCCAGATGAAACCGGTCGACGGGGTCAAGCGCACGGTAACCCGTGTCTATACCTCGCCCTCCGAGACGATCCGCAAGGGCACATCAGAAGCCCGGATCGAACCGTCCGTGGACGGCTATGTAAATGCCATTCAGGTCTATCCCTATACAGAAGGGGCGCTGTACAGATTGTATGCCGCGCCGGGACAGGTCTCCGACATTGCGCTGCAGCCCGGCGAGACGCTGGTCTCTGTCTCGGCTGGCGATACGGTGCGCTGGATTGTGGGAGATACATCCTCCGGTTCAGGCGGAACAGCACGCGCACATGTTCTGGTCAAACCGATCGGCGCCGGCCTCTCGACCAATCTCATGATTGCGACAGACCGGCGGACCTATCATCTGGAACTGGAGAGCGGTGACGGCACCTATATGGCGGCGTTGTCTTGGCGCTATCCGGCCGACGAGCTCTCGCAACTCATCTCTCGCAACAGCGTAGCGCTCGCGCGGGAAGAGACATCAATCATGCCGGGTGTTGCACTCGACCGGCTGGACTTTGATTACCTGATCGATGGTGACCGTCCAGACTGGCGACCCGTCCGCGTGTTCGATGATGGGCGGCAGGTTTTCATCCAGATGCCGGAAGGGTTGTCGACTATGGAGGCCCCGCCCCTCTTTGTCCTTGGCGTTTCTGGCGAGGCCGAACTCCAATTACTACATTGTCGATCATCTCTTCCGGGCCGCTGAGATTCGCCTTGGTGAGAAATCCCAGACCGTGGTGCGGATCCGCAAACGCGAACCGAGGTCTGGTCTCGCGAGCCTGTTCGGGAGCAAGGGATGAGCGAGCCAGCCCCTTTCCCGCAGCAGGCCGATGCCCTGAAACTGCGCGCGCGGCCGCGACCCGTCACACGGATCAACCGGAAAGTCCTGATGGTCGGCGCCGGGCTCGGTGTGCTGGGGCTTTTTGCTGCCGCCTCCATTGCGCTCGATCCGCCCAAGGCCGCCGATCCCGCGGATCGCCAGGAACTTTACAACACGGCCACGAAGCGCGCGCCGGATGGACTGGCAGAACTTCCCTCGTCGTATGCGACCTGGACGCCGTCGCCCGGAACGCCAAAGCTTGGCGCACCCATGGCCGGCGACCTCGGCGGGACAGTGGTTTCGGAGGAACGCGAATGGGGGCTCGATCCGGAGTGGGATGTCGCAGCCTCGGATGATTTCAGGCCCTCGCCTGAAGATGAAGCCCTTCGGGCCGAACGTCTTGTCGCGGCTAAGCTTGCCGACGCAGCGGGCAAATCCTCCGTATTCTTTGACATTGGCGCTGGGCCGAGCATCGGGCCGGCATCCCTGCCGTCTGCCGGAGTTCCGGCCTCGTTCGGCTCTGAGCTGCTGGCGCTCGCTAGCCAAAGCGCCGGTGCCTTGCCGACAGGTCCAGGTAAGGATGACAACTTGCAAGCCCGCAAGATCGCCTTCGCGGACGAGGCACGCGATGGGGCGATTTACAACCCGCATGATCTCGAGACACCGGTCTCGCCCTACCAGGTCATGGCGGGCACGCTTATCCCGGCTTCGCTTGTGACAGGCCTCAACTCGGATCTGCCAGGTTCGGTCATCGGGCAGGTCACCCAGCCGGTCTATGACACCGTCACCGGAGCTTATCTTCTCATTCCGCAGGGTACCCGGCTGATCGGGCGCTACCAGTCCGAAATCTCATTCGGCCAGCAGCGCGCACTATTGATCTGGGACCGAATGATCTTCCCGGATGGCAGTTCTGTGCAGATATCTGAACCTGCCGCAGACAAGCGGGGTTTTGCGGGCCTTTCTGACCGCACAGACCATCACTGGGACCGGGTATTTGTCGCCGCTGGTCTTGCGACCGTTCTCGGCATCGGCGCGGAACTAGGATCAGACGAGGATGATATCGAACGTGCCATACGGCGCGGGTTCGGCGACAGCGTGTCTGAGGCCGGGGAGCGCGTCGTTGATCGCAACCTCGGCATCCAGCCGACCCTTCGTATCCGGCCCGGCTGGCCGGTGCGGGTCATCGTGACGCGTGATCTCGTGCTGCGGCCTTATTCTCAGGGAGGCCGCTGATGAGCCTTCGCATTGCCCAACTGCCGGATCGCACGCCGGTCAAACTGACCCTCTCTGTTGAACCCGATCTCGCGTCCGCGCTTGCCGACTATGCGGCGATCTATGCCTAGACCTATGGCGCCGAAGAGAAACCCGAAACCCTGGTTCCTGTCATGCTGGAAACCTTCCTCGCATCGGATGCCGGGTTCAAGCGGGCCCGCAAGGCCCTTCATGCCAGAGCCAGCAAAGGAGAATAGCAATGGCGACAATTGGCACCTTCAGCCAGAAGGATGGCAAATGGACCGGGACGATCCGGACCATGACAATCAATGTGAAAGCCCAGATGGTCCCGGTGACCGAGAAAGCCGAAGGCGGCCCGGACTACCGGATCTTCGCCGGAGGCGCAGAACTCGGCGCCGCCTGGCGCGAGGAAAGCAAGGATGGCGAAACTCCATACCTTGCCGTCAAGCTGGATGATCCGGGGTTCGAGAAGCCACTGAGAGCTGCCTTTTTCGAGAAGGAAGAAGATGGCAGCGGCGTGCTGGTCTGGAACCGTCAGAAGCTGAACTAGATCAGCTTCTGCCTATCGGACCGTGAACCGCAAATACCCCAAACTCGTGTCTCGCGGTCGCCTTCCAAAGGCGATCGCGAAGCCAACTGAACCTCCCGAGGACGAATTTTCTGGGGAAATAGCCCCATCTTGGGCGATTGATCTCGCCGAAGCGCTTGCGCGATATCATGCGAGGTTGGCATATCGGAAAGGGTCATGACCCTAAAAGCCGCCATCTACGCCCGCTACTCGTCGGACCTTCAGTCTATTCGTTCAATCGAAGACCAGATTGCTCTTTGCCGACAACACCTAGAACAGAAATCCTGGACCGAAACCGTCGTCTATTCAGACCGCGCGATCTCGGGCGGCGCAATGGTTACGCGCCCCGGTATACAGGATCTGATTAGGGGCGCCGCGAACGGTCACTTCAATGTCGTTGTATCAGAGGCGCTCGACCGCATTTCCCGCGACCAAGCCGACACAGCCACAATCTACAAGATCCTCGCCTTTCACGGCGTGTCGATCGTCACGCTTTCCGAAGGAGAAGTCGACTCGATGCATGTCGGCTTCAAGGGCGTGATGAATGAGATGTTCCTGCGCGATCTGGCGAAGAAGACGCGCCGCGGTCAGACTGGTGTTGTGAATTCAGGTAGATCGGCCGGAGGACATTGCTACGGTTACGACATCCTACCGGGTGAACAGAATGGCATCCTGACCATCAACGACGAAGAAGCTGAGACCATCAGACGGATCATGCGTCTGTTCGTTGAAGGAAAATCTCCGCGAAGCATCGCAGCCATGTTGAATCAGGAAGGTGTCGCAGCACCGCGCGGTTCAGATTGGCGCGCCTCAACGATCAATGGACAGGTGCATGCCGGCAACGGCATCCTGAACAACGAACTCTATATCGGTCGCCGCATCTGGAACCGCAGGCATAAGGTCACGGATCCCTTCTCCGGCAAGAAGCGTATGCGGGCAAACCCCGAAAGCGAATGGGTCATCAATGAGGTGCCGGACCTTCGGATTGTTGATAATGAACTCTGGCAGGCTGTGAAGCTTCGCCAACAAAGGCACTCCCGCAAACGTGGTGGAGCGAAGCGGCCAACACGGCTCCTGTCGGGGCTTCTGGAATGTACTGTGTGCGGCGGTCCAATGTCGATTGTCTCTCAGAACAGGTACGGTTGCTCGACAAGGCGCGAGAAGGGTACCTGCTCGAACAATCGAACCATTGCGGCCAAAGAACTGGAAGAACGCGTCCTTGCAGGACTGAACAACGCTCTGCTTCATCCGGACGCGCAGAAGGCGGCCGCACGCGAGTTTCACGCAGAACTCGTTCGTCAACAAAAGGCGACTGGGAGCGAGCGGTTTCAGCTTGAGAAGGCTATCGCTGAAGCCGGCAGGCGTATCGACCGGATTGTCGATGCGATTGCTGAAGGAGTCGCGACCACTGCCCTCAAGCAAAAGCTGGTCGCCCTGGAAGCAGAAAAAGTCGAAAACGAGGGCAAACTTGCGGCAATGGGCAGCGAGCCCGTTGTGAGCGTTCATCCGAACGCGGGCGAGCTCTATGCCGAGCTTATCGGCTCACTTGTGTCCGATCCGTCTTGAGGAAGACCATCCAACGGATTTGCCTTGAGCCGCGCAAAAATGAGAGCGGCTATAACCTTGTTATAAAAGGTGATTTGGCCGCCCTGATTTCTCAGGACGGCCAAACTACTCTTATGATGGGTGCGGGAGTAGGATTTGAACCTACGACCTTCAGGTTATGAGCCTGACGAGCTACCGGACTGCTCCATCCCGCGTCAGCTTTTTGTCAGAACCGGATTTCTCCTGTCCTGAAAACACAAATCCGGCCACAGGGGCCGGACTGCATCGCGGTCCGGCTTTAGGCGGCCGGCCACGCTCCGCCCGTAAGGCGGTAAATTGTAAGGAAAAGACTTGTCTGCAAGTGTCTAAAGTTTTGCGCATCGCCCGTTTCGGCGGACCCGGCAGCGACTTACTCTCCCACGTCTTAAGACGCAGTACCATCAGCGCGAGGGGACTTAACGACCGAGTTCGGAATGGGATCGGGTGGGGAACCCCTGCCATAACCACCGGGTCGGCGGAAACGGGCAATGGCGCAAATTCCAACATGTCACTCATGCTCACACTTGAGCATGTACCACTTTTATTTTTATCAGAGGTGTTTTGATCTGAAACTTCAAGCGGTGGTGCATTCACCACCGCACACGAAGCTTCGCAAGATCAAGCCTATCGAGCAATTAGTACTGGTTAGCTCCACGCCTCGCGGCGCGTCCACACCCAGCCTATCGACGTCGTCGTCTACGACGGCTCTCAAGGGAAACCTGGTTTTGAGGTGGGTTTCTCGCTTAGATGCATTCAGCGATTATCCCGTCCATACATAGCTACCCTGCTGCGCGGCTGGCGCCACGACAGGTCCACCAGAGGTATGTCCATCCCGGTCCTCTCGTACTAAGGACAGATCCTCTCAAGTTTCCAACACCCACGGCAGATAGGGACCAAACTGTCTCACGACGTTCTGAACCCAGCTCACGTACCACTTTAATCGGCGAACAGCCGAACCCTTGGGACCTGCTCCAGCCCCAGGATGTGATGAGCCGACATCGAGGTGC
>LWDU01036567.1_pt1 | contig 11594 bp, 7 predicted proteins | sample 727161 | NCBI WGS metagenome assembly LWDU01 (sample SAMN04566230, study PRJNA314399) | hydrothermal vent metagenome | isolation source: deep sea hydrothermal plume seawater | place: Mexico: Gulf of California, Guaymas Basin | collected 2004-07-11 | reverse complement strand
GCGATCCGGGTACGCGAAACCCTTTAAGTTGGCCGGAATCGAAGCAACGAATGATCGTCTGCTGACTCACTTTGCAGATCTTCGCGGCTTCACCCGTCGTAAAGACTGTTTTCATGCTTCACAATCCGTTCTGTGATGAGCGATAAACTGCCTTGCGGCAGTCGTGTCAATCCGACTTCGGTCGGACACCATCCATGTATCGCCAGGAACATTGAAGGCCCCATCCTTCATCTGCGGTGAGAAGAATAAGAAAGAGCCAGTGCTGACGTGGACAATCAAACTGTCGAACTTCGCCAGACCAGCTGGCTCTTGGTAGTCCCCTTAGCTTTCTTGTTCCTCAACACCACCGATTGTATCTATTCGTGAAAGTCGGTCAACGGGAGTTTAGTGCCGCAGACCTCCCGGCTTCACTTACCTGCTGAAACTATGAAAACCACTCGTTTTTGCCCCAAGTAAAGGCTCCGCAGGACAGCAAAACCCCACCACCAGAACCTATAAGTTTAGTCACGCAAAGGGTTTAAGTGTTCATCACGAGGCTTGCTGAGAATGCCCTGCTGACTTCAGATACATCATTAGAACGGCAATATCCGATGGCGTAATGCCACTTACCCGGCTTGCCTGCCCAACGGTTGCGGGACAAATTCGCCCCAGTTTCTCACGCGCTTCGTGGCGAAGCTGGGGTATTCCAGCGAAGTTGAAAGTTTTCGGAATTCTTACACTGTCTACTTTCTGCAGTTTGGCGATCTCCGTTTCCTGCCGTCGGATATAGCCCGCATACTGAACTTCGACCTCAATATGGCGCTTGCATCGCTGCGACAAAGGCAAAGCTGCCAGCTCGGGACTCATCTTTTCCGCATCGGCCCATGAGATTTCCGGTCGTCTTAGCCATTCTTCCAGGGACTTGCCCTGATACCGCTTTTCCGTGATCGCAGTCTGAGCCAGGCGGACCTGGTCTTCATATTCTCGAAAGCTCCTGGCGCGCTGTTCGCAGACGGTGCCCAGTTCAATTCCCAGGGGAGTCAGTCGCCGGTCGGCGTTGTCCTGCCGCAACAGCATTCGGTATTCGGCACGCGACGTGAACATCCGATACGCCCTTCGTCACAAGATCGTCAATCAACACGCCCAGGTAAGCCTGACTGCGGTCCAGCACGAACGGATCTCGTCCGGCAACTTTCAACGCGGCATTGATGCCTGCTAACAGCCCCTGGCCTGCCGCTTCTTCGTAGCCTGTTGTCCCGTTGAGCTGTCCGGCAAAGTACAGGCCGTCGATCCTACGAGTCTCCATAGTGGCAAACAGTTGGGTCGGTGGAGCGAAATCGTATTCCACGGCGTATCCAAACCGCATGATGTCGGAGTTTTCAAGACCGGGGATCAGACGGATCATGTCGTCCTGAACATCACGAGGCAGACTGGTTGAGATACCGTTGCAGTAGTATTCAAGCGTGTTGCGGCCTTCAGGTTCCAGAAAAATCTGATGCGAACTCTTGTCTGCAAACCGTACAACTTTGTCTTCGATAGAGGGGCAATAGCGTGGACCTGTCGATGCGATCTGCCCCGTGTACATGGGGGCGCGCGACAAATTGGCCTGAATCAGAGCGTGAACTTCAGGCGTCGTTTCTGTCAGATGGCAGTCCATCTGAGGCTGGTCAATCTTTTCGGTCAGGTATGAAAACGGTTGCGGATTTTCGTCCCCCGGTTGAGCCACACATTTTGAAAAATCGATGGTACGGCCATTGATTCTGGCTGGTGTGCCCGTCTTAAAACGCTGTAGCTCGAAGCCCAAATCCAGCAGTGCTCCGGACATGCCGTGAGCCGATTTTTCACCGGCACGGCCGCCCTCACTTTTCGTTTCTCCCGTGTGCATGATGGCTTTGAGAAACGTTCCGGTCGTTAAGATCACGGACCTGGTGTGATAGACCGTGCCTCCAGCAACGCGAATTCCCGTAACCTGACCACTGTCGGTCTCGATTCCTTCAACCAGTTCCTGTCGCAGGCTGAGATTATCCTGCTGCTCGACCTTCCACTTCATGTCGAACTGGTAGGCCTTCTTGTCCGCCTGAGCCCGCGGACTGTGCATCGCCGGGCCTTTGCCGCTGTTGAGCATGCGGAACTGAATGCCGGTGGCATCAATGACCCGGCCCATTTCGCCGCCCAGAGCGTCAATCTCGCGAACAATCTGTCCCTTTGCCACACCGCCGATTGCAGGATTGCAGCTCATTTGAGCCACCGTGTCGCAACTCATCGTCAATAGCGCGGTCTTCGCGCCAAGCCGGGCCGACGCCAGTGCCGCTTCAACGCCGGCGTGGCCAGCGCCGACGACAACGACATCAAAGTGGTAGTAATCATTTGAGGGCATGTTTGCAGCCAGTCGGCGACGGAGGCAGCGACGGAAAAGAGAGAACCATGAGGCTGTCCGGAAACGTCTGTTTTTGTGAGCGGCAAGGCGCTAGCCGCCGGTGATTGGCAATGTTTTCACCCGCGGCTGGCGCCTTGCGGCTTACTGTTTCAGGTATCCGGACATTCTCCAGGTGGACGGCGCACGCGGTTATCCGCTGAAAGCTTAACCGGATTGCGTCGTGCGTGAACGACGCTCTGCATAAAAGTCGGAAAAGCACGGCTTTTGGAATCCGGACGACGCCGGATTCTCAGAATCCACGCTGGTATGACATTGCTACGCCAGCACCTCATCAACAACTCGACCGTGCACATCCGTCAAGCGGAAGTCACGGCCGGCGTAACGATAGGTGAGCCCCTTGTGGTCGAGCCCCATCAGATGCAGAATCGTGGCGTGCAGGTCATGCAGGTGAACTCGCCCCTCCACAGCTTTAGAGCCCAGCTCGTCGGTCGCACCGTGCTGGAAACCTCTTTTCACTCCGCCACCAGCCAGCCACATCGTGTAGCCGTTCGCGTTGTGATCTCGACCGTCCAGATTCTTTTGTGAAGTATCCGGCGTGCGACCGAATTCGCCGCCCCAGACAACAAGGGTGTCGTCCAGCAGGCCTCGCTGCCGCAAATCCTTAATCAGCGCGGCGGTTCCCTGATCGACCGCGGCCGCTCGATCTTCGTGACCCTTCTTCAGCGCCTTGTGCTGGTCCCAGAATTCATCGCAGCATTCCACGTGACGCACACCGGATTCGATCATCCGTCGAGCCAGCAGGCACTGACGTCCAAAATTGTCGCTGGGCTTTCCATCACCGATGCCGTACATCTCCAGTGTGGCCTGTGACTCTTTGCTCAGGTCCATGATCTCCGGCAGCGCCGACTGCATTCGAAAGGCTCGTTCGTAAGATTCGATCACTCCGTCTACCCGCGTGTCTTCCGGATCGCGTTGCCCGAAGCGGCGATTCATCGACTGGATCAGATCCAACTGCTGCCGCTGCTGATCAGAATCCAAACGCGAGTTTTCCAGGTTGCGAATTCTGGCATCCTTGATCGGCGTCCTGATATCTGCAACGGACACTCCCTGGTAAACAGCCGGCAAAAACGCAGATCCATAATTATTGGCACCGCCATTGATCACCGGAGGACAAAGGCTGACAAAGCCTGGCAGATCGTTGTTTTCAGTGCCCAGCCCGTAAAGCACCCATGAGCCGAGCGACGGTCGGGTGAATTGAAAGCTACCGGTATGCAGCTGCAGCATCGCGGGCGTATGGTTTGAAATGTCAGTGTGCATGCCGGACAGCACACACAGTTCGTCGGCAACTTCAGCCTGATGACGCAATAGATCCGACACCCACAAACCACTTTCGCCGCGACGTTTCCATGCCCAGTGCGACGGCGTCAGCCAGCGATTACCGCGAGTCTTTTCGCCCGAACGCCGATCGAGTTCCGGTTTCGGCTCGAAGGTTTCCATCGCCGACGGACCTCCGCGCATGTGCAGAAAAATCAGACGCTTAGCCCGCGCGGGAAAATGGGGTGGCTTCGGTGCCAGGAGGCTGACAGCCTTCGACGCAGCAGCTTCCACCTGTGCAAGCCCTGCGAACGCAAGGTATCCGAGTCCGCAGGTCGCAGATTTGAGAGCGGCACGGCGAGAAGTGAAATGATGATGTTCGTTCATGGTTCACGTGTTCCGTTGGAGTACAGCCTTGAGGTTGCGGTGTTGTGATGCAGGCTGAAGCCTGAACTCCGACAGCAGTTCAATCAATAAAACGAAACTCGGCGGACGCCAGAAGACTCTGGCAGACAACCTGCCATGGATCAACTATCGAGGTCGTGCCATTCGACGGCGACGCTGACAACTGCGCAAGAAACTGAAGCGTCTCGTCAACTTCCTCGGATACGGGTTCGCGACTGAGACACATCAGCCACGCATAACGAACTCTATCGTTGTCGTCGCTCGAACTTTCCATGACTCGAGTCGCAATATCGCTGGCCTGTTGCTGGACGAATTCGCTGTTCATCAGAAACAGAGACTGCGTTGGCACGTTGGTGACCGTCCGCTGGCCGGACGGATTGCTGGCTTCGGGAAAGTCGAACACCTTCAGCATCTCCGGCAGCAGGCCGCGGATAATTGGCAGATAAACGCTGCGATGAGGAAACGGTTCCTCCAGCGGCTGTGTGTCAATATTGCGACCAACTTCACCTTCGCCGACCTGTTGCACCAGCGATCCCACTGGCCGCTCTGACTGCAGCTGATTCGAAGCCACCAGCATCGCGTCACGAATCGCTTCTGCTTCCAGTCGCCGTCGGTTGGCTCGCCACAGCAATCGGTTAGACGGATCCTGTCGCCAGCCTTCTTCGTTGTTGGCGGATGACATCTGGTACGTCTGCGACAATACGATTTCACGAATCAACGACTTAACCGACCAGCGGTGGTGATGCACAAAACGATGAGCCAGCCAGTCCAGCAGCAATGGATGAGTTGGTTCGTTGCCGGAGCGTCCAAAATTGTTAACGGACTCCACCAGCCCTGTGCCAAACAGATGCTGCCACACACGATTGACCATCACGCGTGAGGTCAACGGATGATCTGTATGAGTGACCCACTGCGCGAGTTGCAGGCGACCGCTCTGTTCGTCCGGAATCGAAAACTCGTCGGGCAATTCAACACACGACAGAAAACCCCGAGGTGGCGTGTCACCGTTCTTCCCTTTTTCACCGCGCACCTGAATCGGCCAGTCCCGGGACTTCTTCTTATCCTGCACAGCGAAGGCAAACTCGGGGGCCGGCAAATCATCCTGCTGTTTCTCGAGCGCCTTCAATTCCTGGTTCAACACGGACTGCTGATCCTTCACCTCTTTGTACTGCTGCACCGTTCGTCGGTCTTTCGGCGATAGCCCTGCGACAGCCTCGACATCGCCGTTCGCACCATCGTTGGCTTCGAGCGCCGTCAACACTTCTTTCCAGTTGTCAGGCAGCTGTTTCTTCAGAGCTTTCAGACGCTTGTCCAGGGGAGCAATCTTCTTCCGGATGGCAGCCAACTCACCGCTCAACTTTTCGACCTGCTTTGCCGATTCAACAGTATTCTCAGTGAACGGCAGGTAGACCTTCAGCCGGTCCTTCAGGTTTTTGGGTCGCGAAGTACTGCCACCGTAGAACGTGTCGATGTTGCGGAAGATCCCGGCCATCGCGTAGTAGTCTGCGGTCGGAATCGGATCGAACTTGTGATCATGACAGCGAGCACAAGCGACGGTAAACCCCATGAAGGCCTTGCTGATGACATCGACCTGGTCATCAACGATGTCCAGTTCCAGATTGCCTCCGTTCAGAGACTTGGAACCGATGGCCAGCAGGCCTGTGGCAATCAGATTGCGGCGTCGGTCTTCGTCGTCAGCGACTGACAGAAGGTCCCCGGCAATCTGCTGCCGCACGAACTGGTCGTATGGCATGTCGCTGTTGAAGGCGTCAATGACGTAGTCGCGATATCGCCACGAGTACAGCATCAGGACATCACGGCTGCTTCCCGTCGATTCGCCATAGCGCACCACGTCCAGCCAGTGACGCGCCCAGCGTTCACCGAATTGAGGCGAAGTCAGCAGGCGGTCAACCAACGCCGGGTACGCGTCGTCAGCCGACGCAGTGAACGTCTGAAATTCATCGACAGCCGCCGCAGCAGTGTTTCCTTTGTCGCCGGAACGGACGGTGTCAGACCGGCAGACTCCAATTGTGCAAGAACGAATTGATCCAGCTCCGATGTCGGCCAGCTTTGATTCTGAACGGTCGGCACTGCGGGATTCCGGATCGGCTGCAGCGACCACAACGGCGTGGCTTCGACCGGCTCACTTTCTGTGTCCTGCGACATGTCACCGTCACGCGGATCTGATGCCCCCATGCGAATCCATCGGCGGAAGTCAGCGATGATTTCGTCATCCAGTTTTTCGTCTGGTGGCATTTCCAGATCGCGATATTCGATCGCGGACAGCAGCAGGCTTTCCTCCAGATCTTTCGGCACAACGGCCGGACCCGTTTCGCCACCTCGGCGCATGCCAGCGCTGGAATCCATGAGTAATCCGCCAGCCGCTTCATCCGCTTCTGACGAGTGGCATTTGTAGCAATAGTCCACCAGGACAGGACGGATCTTCTGTTCGAAGAAGTCAACGTCATCGTCAGCACTGGCCAGAGTAGAGCCGGTTACGACGGTCACAAGAGTGAGTAGCGGAAAGTATTGTCGCAGGTCAAACATGTCGGCGAACAATGTGCAGAAACAACAAGGTGGGTGTGGTCAGGCGGGGCCGCAGATTGTACCAAGGCAGACGGGAAAAAATACAAACATTCGAACAACGCCAGTGATGTGGGAGCGTTTATCAACCCTGTACTGGTGCACTATGCGCGGGTTTCTGACCCCGTATAGGCGCGGACCGAAGGTCTCCCCAACAGTCAGCGCCTGCCGATTGCCGAAATTGGGCAAACCATACGGTCCGGCAGCGGACGGGATCGTCGCCCTTCGCCGAGTAATTATCACAAGACTGTGCGCAGCCCAAACGCCCGTATAACCGCCACAAGCGGCCTGATCGCAGAGTCAGCCGACACGGGATCGACCGTGCGACCGAACGCCATCGTTTACCGGTCAAGCAGTCTTGTCAGCGCTGTCGATGGAAAAACAATGGCGTGATGCCTCATTCCGAGCTGTCCTGCCAGTGTTTTCTGGACTTGGTGGACACAGTTCCTCAAGATAGACGTGTCTTTGCACAACGTTGTTGTTGCTGCGTGTTTTTTGGTTGGTCGGACAGCGAATTCGTTCATGCTTCAAATCTTCCATGCAGTCAGCCTGCTACAAACACGCGGCACCGCGTGCCGGCACGTCGCTGCTGTTTTGATTGCGGTCTGCCTGCTGACGCCCCTGACACCTGCTAACGCACAGCAGGAAGACGGCGATCCGACACGGGACGATCTCTTTGTTTTCAAACCGAACACGCCGATCCGCCAGGTCCGCGGCGCCGTCCTGGCGGAACGTCTGGATCGCCCCGGACTTGCTCAGGGTTACCTGCAGGATCTCATCGATTCTCAACCATCGACCGAAGTGTTGCGTTCGTTGCGCCGCGAGTTCGGCATCGCGCTGTTCTTGAAACTCAGTTCAATCAGAGAACTGCAGCCGACTTCACGCGATCTGCTGCGACTCATGAATGAGTCGATGAAGCAGGAAGCACCGTCGGCCAGTACCGTTGAATCACTGATCACCGTACTCGGACAGTCCAGACAACAGACACTGGAAGCATCTCTGCGAATTCTGAGTGCTGAAGGCGATGCGGTCGAACCGCTGCTGGCGGCGGACACGACAACACCTCAGGGAGAAATCGCCGCACTGTTATTGCAGAAATATGCACGACGATTACGACATGGATTGTTGACCGCCCTGCCGAACGCCGACGAATCCGGCCAGACGCGGATCCTGAGACTACTTGAGACGACGGCCGATCCGGAAATTGTTCCTGATCTGAGTGTGTATCGTTTTAGCGAATACGGCTCAGTTTCTGCTGCCGCCACAACTGCGTCGGAAAGACTTTCACCAGGACGCCCCCTGCCAGACGCGGCAGAATCGACGGTGGATTCTCTGATTGCCGAAACGATACGGTTGATCGGCGCTGCGGGCGCGCCTTTTCCTTCGTCGGATCAGGTATTTGCACAACGAAATCTGCGAAATCGGCATGCCACTCCTGAGGACAGACTCTACGGTGCGTTCATGCTTGAGCGTGCGACGACGTTAAGTCGATACTCGACATCAATTCGCCCGGACGATGAGACGGCGATGGCCGTCCAGTTGGTTGCCGAGATCACGGAGCAGTCGTGGCCCGCCATGTGGCCGGAACAGATGGACGTTCGGGTAGTGGACGTCGCCACAGAACCCGCCGCCGTGGACGTGGCCGCTTTGCGGATGGCGTTGCAGACGAAAAACATGGCTTCCGTGTTCGGAGTTCTCAGCCGACCAGAAAGCGCGGCCGTCCTGAAACATCACCCGAAACTACTGCGCAGCTGCCTGCTGTTTCCGTCATCGCGAGTTAGACTCATGGCGACCGGCATCGCGCACTCCTACCGGATTTCCAGCCCGTACGCCGCTGCCGTAATTGCATCGGGTATCGAGGGCCGCGAAACACCGGAAGCGGTGGTGATTGACTCCGGAGCCGCCGTTCTGATCGATGCCGGGTATACGGCCACAGCCGCCAATACTGGTCAGTCCGGATTCGAAGCAGCCACGCGTCAGTTGCACTGTGAACTCATTCTGGTGCAGAGCAATTGTCTGCGGTGGTCACTTTCGGAAACGATTGCCAATCTGCGAGCGGACTATCGAACCCGTAACACGCCGATCATCATTTACGGTCCTGAACGAGACAAACTTCGAACGGAACGGGTGCGATCCAGTCATCACGGCCTGTGGTGGATCTCCGAGCCGATTTCCGAGATCACGTTTGTCGACACTCTGCGTTTTGAAAACGTGCCCACACCGATTCTGTCCGAGGCCGAACGCAGGTCAATGACACGCTTCGCCCGCACGCTGCAATAGTGCTTGGGCGAGCGGGGGACGTCAGTCCCCTGATTTCAACATGCGTTCAACGACGACACGTCAAAAAACAGGGCCGGTTCCGACGAACAATGGTGATTGCTATCGCCGACCGCTGAGCAGGACAAAGCCGATGGCGATGACGAATACTGCGCCGATGCAGTATTCCTGGGGCTGCAAATTGTCAGCCTTGTTGGCAACCAAGTGTTTCACCTGCCCCGTCCACTGCAGGAACTCGATTCTGAGTTGGTTTAACATGGCAGGTGTAGCTCCGACGAAACTCTGGAAGTGATTTGCCTGTAAAATGTGACACCGTTCGAATGCAGGCCCAGGTTTTCGTGATAATTGCGATTGTGAGCGCCTTAACAGAAGCAGGTTGTATCGGCTGCAACGACTGTGTCACTAGTCGACCGTGCCAAGCTGTGGAGAACGGCCGGATTCGATCACGACCAAATTATCCCGATGAACGACCTCTCCATACGGAACATGCCCCAACAATTCAGGAATCTGCGCCGTGCGATGACCCAGAATCTTTCGGATATCAACGGACGAATAATTCGACAGGCCTCGCGCCACGACGCTGTGCGACGAATTCACAAGTTCAACCGAAGCCCCCTGATCGAATTCGCCAAGAACCTGACAGATTCCGACCGCCAGCAGCGAACAGCCTTCCGCCAGTACGGCTCGACAGGCACCATCGTCAAGGACGATGGTGCCTTCCGGACGTGTCGCTGAGCGAATCCACTTTTTCCACGCTGGTACTGTTGAACCAGACGGCAGAAACAACGTGCCCACCTCTTCGCCGCGCGAAATTCGATCAAGGATTCCCTCGGCGCGACCGTTCGCAAGAATCACGCTCTCGCCACCTGAGGTCGCGTCGATAATGGCGGACAGTTTGGCCGACATGCCTCCGCGTCCCCGTGAACTCTGCTCGGCGACAACGTGACTCAAAAGGCTTTCGTCCGGTTTTTCGACCAGGGAGATCAATTTGCTGTTTGTATCTGACGGCGGGCCGTCATACAGGCCGTCAATACCGGACAGGATGATCAACAGCGGGTCGGCCACCTGAGCGGCAATCATGGACGCCAGTTGATCGTTGTCGCCCAATGTAATTTCTTCGATACTAACGCTGTCATTCTCGTTCACAATCGGCACGACGTCGAAATCAAACAATGTGCGGATCGTGTTGCGAACGTTCAGATACCGGCGGCGGTTTCGAAAGTCGTTAACCGTCACCAGAATCTGTGCGACGGCATGTCCCGAGCGATGCAGGTTGTCGCCCCATGCCTTCATCAGATTTGTCTGGCCGGCGGCTGCCGCAGCCTGGAGTGCCGGAAGAGATGCCGGTCTTTGTGCCAGCCCCAGAATTCCGATACCTGCGGCAACTGCTCCACTGGTGACGATAACGACCTTGCGTCCGGAGGAAATCAGTCGGTCGATCTGTTCGGAAAGGTGTCGAATGCACTCCTGATCAAGCTGATCATCACTGCGCGTGAGGACGTTTGACCCGATCTTGATGATGAGTGTGCGGGAAGATTCGAAGACTTCCTGACGAACTATGTTTCGCATCTTCAGCCTGATGAGGGCCGTCTTCGACGGTCGATTCGAGCTAACGCTCGGAAACTGTTGGTCCGCTCCCGCTGGTCGCTGAAACAGACTCAACTGTACACTTTTCCAACAGAAGTACGGCTACAGCGAATTTTGCTGACTCATGGCCGCGTTAAACTGTTTTAACAGCAGAACGGCTGGCTCCACAAGCCGGAACCGGCTCCGTCAATTTGTAAACTGCTCTAATTTGACAGACCCGCAGCAGCCCGGATTTGTTCGATTTCAGTCTGACGTTCGGTTCGTTTTTCGTCGGTAAAGAACGTGCCGATCGATTCGCCAAGTTTTTGACACAATTTGTCGATGCGAATTGAGCCCATGCGACGTCTCTCGGCTTCCTGGACGGCAGGAATGTGGATGTTGCTGATGGCCTCCAGAAACCAGGTCTTCGCGGGTACTTCCTGGTACTGGTCAAGTAGCCGCTTGACGGCCTGTGCATCGTTTGCCTGGGCCGCCTTGCGGGCACGCGCAAGCAGAACTCCCTGCATGGCAATCGAATCGATCAGCTTGTCCTGCAGCAGCTGCAATTCCCCTTCGACGCCCAGACGAATGGAATCGTCGGGCAATGCCACAACATCGTACGGCAGCAGTCCCGGAGCATAGGGAACGCGCGCCAGCAGTGACGCTCCGCTGTAGACGCGAATCCAGAAGGTCGGATGATTCTCACGGGTTTCAATCACCACTTCGCCATTGCGGTCACTGACGAGGTGCGTTTGTGGTCCGTCTTCTTCATCCTTCCAACCCAGTTGATAAGCAATCGACAGGCGGTGCGAAATCAGCGGCTTGTCCGGGCGTGGCTGCAGAACCAGCCGAACTCGACTTTTGTCGGTGGTCGGTCGCTGTCGAAGGGCCAGATGCTGCAGGCGTCGGCCTTTGCCACCGAACAGAGAGAACCTCATGTGCGTCGCATAGTAGCCCGTGATCAGTCCGCGCGCAACATCACGGTCGACTGACATGGTTCGGATGTAGGACAACGGCAGAGCCTTGAGCTGTTGCAGCTTCTTAGGATTCCTTCGTTCCATCGATCGAACAAAGGGGCGAAGAACGTCTCCTT
>LWDU01039498.1_pt1 | contig 11599 bp, 10 predicted proteins | sample 727161 | NCBI WGS metagenome assembly LWDU01 (sample SAMN04566230, study PRJNA314399) | hydrothermal vent metagenome | isolation source: deep sea hydrothermal plume seawater | place: Mexico: Gulf of California, Guaymas Basin | collected 2004-07-11 | reverse complement strand
TCGGGGAATTTATTGAGTGCATAGACGCTCCCAGACATGGTGTTCCGCGTCGTGTCATTGCCGCCCACGATCAGAAGAAGCAGGTTGCCCAAGTGATCTGCTGCGGCCATATGTTTGGTCGCTTCTCCGTGGGCGAGCATCGAAACGAGGTCGTTCCCTAGTGGACGATTTCGCCGATCCTCCCAAAGTCGGGAGAAGTACGAAACGCACTCCATCATCTCTTCGCGCTTCTGGGTCTGGGATTCGACAATACCGCCGGGCTGGGGAATGGCGAAAACGATGTCGGACCAGCGCGTCAGCATTCGCCGATCCTCGTAGGGGAAGTCGAAGAGCGTCGCGAGCATCGCCGTCGTCAACTCGATTGACACGGTCTCCACCCAGTCGAAAGCCTCGTCTTCGGGAAGCGAATCGAGCAATTCGCAGGTCCGCTCACGGATCAGCGGCTCGAGGCGCGTGAGGTTGCGCGGCGCAACCGACGGTCGGACAGCCTTGCGCTGTTCCGTTTGCCCGGGCGGGTCCTGGGAGATGAAAGCTGGATTCCCAGGCCGAAAGAAAGTTGGAGCCGGCGAACCAACGGGAAAACCCAAGGTGATCCCTTGCGCGGATGAAAAGGTCTCCCAATCAGAACTCACCGTCTTGATATCGTCGTACTTCGTCACCGACCAATACCGTCCGGCCGATTCGATTTCGTTGAAGTGAACGGGATCCTCTTTCCGCAGCCGCTCGAAGTGGCCCTGCCAGCGGTTTTCGCTGAAGAGATTTGCGTTTAGGGGGTTGATGTCCTCGAGGGCGAGTTCCTGGGCGGCGGGCACATTGAGGCCCGCCTCCGCCTGTTCTTGCTCGGGGGTCCGGAACTCGCCGGACATGGGTTGTAACTGCTCGGTCCCTGTCTCGCTCATCTTCTCGGTTTCTCCATTTTTTCAGATCTCAATCTTAGGCCCTACCGTGCCCGGCGTCTTGGAATTCGTCCATACGGCAATCCGTGACATTTCGTGCCCGTGCCCGCCTTCCGCTACTGCTTTGAGATGGACTGGTACACGCCGCTCGTTGTCAGCTGCACCGTGATGGGTTGCTTGGTGCGGTTCTTCCAATACCAGCCGTGCTTGCCGTTGAAGGCCGCTTCGAAGATGCCTTCGGAGCGTTGCTTGGTGGCTTTCTCATAGCTGGTGAAATCCCTGGCGGGCTTGCCCGTCTCGTCGCCGTGAAACTCGAAGAACAGGGGCCCATTGTCGGCCACCCACAAGAACTCCATGGTGTCACCGAGGCGCATAGCCGCCTTGATCTCGGCTCCCTGCCCCGGCTGTAGGGTCAGACTGAGGGTGTCCGATCGTTCCGCAGACGTAGGGTCGATCTCGGGCGTCAGCTCTTCGGCCCGCTGCTTCATCAGACCCAGCTCGGTCAGCCCAAGCATATTGCCCACGCCGGTCGGGTCGACCCCCAGCTCGGCGGGCAACACGGCGGTGATCCCCAACACCACAGCAATGGCCACAGCGACAACGGACGCCACCGACAGCTGGCGGAGGGTGGGCAGATCGGCCGGATCAAGCGTCTGACGCTCACCCATTGAAGAACCCCGCGAGTTGGTAGATCACCAGGCCAATTCCGGCCACGATCAGCAACTGGTTGGCGGCCGTGGCGTGGCGCTGAAAGGATGCGCTCCTGCGCCAGAAACTCATGCCGATGAGCACAAAGCTCAGCGCCAGCAGCTGGCCGACCTCGACGCCCACATTGAAAGAGACGATGTTGGTAACCAGCCCCTCCTGGGACAGCTTGAAGTCCTGCAACTTAGTGGCCAGGCCAAAGCCGTGGAATAGGCCAAATGCCAGCACCGCCACCTTGGCGTTGGGCTGCACGCCAAACCAGGTCTGGAACAGACTCAGGTTGTCCAGCCCCTTGTAGACCACCGAAAACCCAATGATCGCATCGATGAGGTAGGGGTTGACGTGGGTGCCGCTGAGCACCCCCAACAGCAGGGTGATGCTGTGGCCCAATGAGAACAGAGTCACGTACAGGGCCACATCGGGTGCGCGGAACAGGAAGAAGATGACGCCGAAAATGAACAGCAGGTGGTCATAGCCAGTGACCATGTGCTTGGCGCCCAAGTAGATGAACGGCCCGACCTGGGTGCCCGAGCTTTGCTCGAGAAACAGCTGGTCGCCATCGGCGACCCCATGGGCCAGTGCCACAGCGGGTAGCAACAGGGCGAAGAGGGCCCACAGGGGCAACGTGTGTTTCATGGGGCCTCTCAGGTGCGCGACAGGTCATACCCGCACAGCGCTCTTCGGACTACTTCAGCAGCGCCTGCAAGCCGATGGTCACGTCGGGTTCGGCCAACGCTGCCAGAGCACCAACGACAGGGAAAATGCCGGCCCGTTAAGCCTATCAGTAGGGGCCCGCGGATTCAAACAGGATTCAGGCACAATGTTCGAATATTGGCGTTATGTCAATTTTCTACTGGCAGGCCCGTGACGGGCAGGCGCTGTGGGGCGATGATCTTACCGACGAGTTCGGCTATGTGAACGGAAACGGGAGTGAACGGAAACGAGATTGGACCACAACGGGACGCCGCCGCCGGGCTATGCTCCGCGAGTACGTGGCTCGCACATACGTTCGATCATGGGCCGAACGCAGTTGAATATTGAAAAGCAACGGGAGGCGGGTAGCGATGGCAGGGCGATTCGAAGGCAAGACGGTGATCATTACAGGTGCAGCTGGCGGTATTGGGTTGGCCGCGGTGACCCGGTTCGCAAGTGAAGGGGCGAGCATCGTCGCCGTTGATCTGAAGCGAAGCCCGCTGGACGAAGCCCTGGCAGCAGCGAAGGCCGCCGGTGGTGAGTCGATCGCCGTCGATGCCGACGTGTCAAACGAGTCCGATGTGCAACGCTATGTCGCCGAGGCTGTTTCGCGCTTTGGCGGAGTCGATGTCCTGTTTAACAACGCCGGGATCGAAGGTGCGGTGATCCCGCTTGAAGAGTATCCCCTGGATATGTTTCAGCAGGTTATGGCGGTCAACGTCAACGGAGTCTTCCTCGGCATGAAGCACGCGGTGCCGGCGCTTCGAGCCCGGGGCGGCGGTGCGATTGTGAATACGTCTTCTGTGGCGGGAATGACGGGGAACGCGTCGATTTCGGCCTATGTCGCAAGCAAGCACGCGGTCGTCGGGCTCACGCGGTCGGGTGCTCAGGCCTATGCTGGGGAGGGGATTCGGGTCAATGCCGTTTGTCCGTCTCCAATTGACACACGAATGATGCGCGCCCTTGAGGAAGGGCTCAATGAGGACAACCCCGCCGCGATCAAGGAACAGATGGAAGGTATAATTCCGGCGGGCCGCTACGGGACACCGGGAGAGGTGGCGTCCTTTGTCGCCTACCTGGCGAGCGACGAGGCCAAGTTCATCAACGGCGGAATTTTCCCGATCGACGGTGGCATGACGTCGGCTTAGTGCGCTGCGCCGACTCCGTGTGCCGTCCGAACCCGGTGGCTGGACGACGATTGCTGCCTGCCTAACGAAACTTCGGTGTTCGCTTCTCGATGAATGCGTTCACCGCTTCTTTGTGTTCAGGCGTTTTCCAGCACTCGCGCAGCAGTGCACTCTCGCGTTCTTGGATGGCGGTGAAGTCGGTGTCGGCGCCGTTCTGGCTGAGCAACTGCTTTGTCATGATCAGCTGCGGTGACGGGTTTGCGGCGATCTCCCGGGCCAGTTCGAGTGCCTGGGCGAGCACTTCGTTGGGGTGAGTAGCCGAAGTGTCTCTCTCTACTGCTCCGGCGTTTCCAGCCCAGGCAATTCGATTCCTGGTGGCATCAGCCCAACTGGGTCGCGTCCTTCGATCACATTCTGCATATGGTGCTCGATCATGTCTTGCCAAGGGTGGGTGAGTATATAGAAGCGCCGCGTCTTGATGGCATTGACGACAATGTTCCCCACCTCGCGTGGGTCGAGCCCCTTCGCCAAGGCGGATTCTGCTGCTTTGCGCATCAAGTCGCGGAGCGGTTGCGATTCGGTGGGTGCTTCGCGCGGTGCCTCGGGGCGATTGCGCTCGGACTCGGCGATGCGCGTCCTTACCCAGCCCGGACAGAGCACAGACACGCCAAGCTTGGGCGCAGCAAGCGCAAGTTCGCTGAACAATCCCTCGCTCAACGCAACGCATGCACTCTTGCTGACCCCATAAGTCCCGCCACCCGGAATAAGGCCGGCCATTGAAGCGGTATTGACGACGTGCGCGTCTTCACCTTGTTCGATCATGATCGGCACGAAAGCGCGGATACCATTTGCGACGCCGTTCAGGTTTACACCCATCACCCAGTTCCAGTCTTCGACGGATCGCTCCCAACTCGTGCCATCAGTGCTTCCAGCGACACCGGCGTTATTGCAGAGTACGTGCACCGCACCAAATGCATCGAGTGCAGCCTTCGCCATGGTGTTGACCGAGGTTTGGTTTGAAACATCGCAGACGACACCGACGACATCCGCGCCTTCTTTCTTTAGCTCGGCCACCGTGTTGTCTAATGCCGGTTCCTCGATGTCGCCGATGACGACCTTCATGTCCTCGCCGATAAAGGCCTCGACCATTCCGCGGCCAATCCCGCTGGCCCCGCCGGTCACTACCGCTACCCGCCTGTTTAGATCTTTCATTGAATTTCCTCTTCCTCTTTTCCTTCTGGCCCAATCGCTGAGAAGGCAAAACGAGCTTCTTTGCAATTCACTTTTTGGGCGCTGGCCAACGTGACGCCTGGGTATGACCACTGAGCACGAGCAGCGTGTCTAGACCAAAGTTTCGTCCGCCCCTCAACTCGGTCTGAAGTGTGTCGCCGACTATTAATACGTCGCTTCGGCGAAGGCCCGGATGATCCAATCTGGTTTTTTCAAGAGCCTTAGAAAACATGACTTCTCCGGGTTTCCCGCAGTGAACAAAACTCGTGTCGAGAATTCTCTCAAGCAGGCCGGCCAGGCTGCCAACGGCCACGGCCTAGGCTGTTCACTAGAAACAGGAACTCCATGAATTTCCTTTTCGCGCCTCAATGCTTGCAGTCAGCCGGGGGGCGGGGCGTACCAGATTGGAGAGGAATAGGCGCGGTCTTGATTGACGAGCCGACTCGACTCATCGGAGAGGCTCGTCCCGAAGACAGCCGCATCGTAGTCGGTCCAACGAGGCGTCGGGACTTCGAGGACCCGGACGTAGTAGAAGGCTGCCTCGTTCGGTGAGAAGTCGGGATCTCGCCACACGGTTCGGAGTTCTGCCGCGCCGATCTCATTCGAGTAGGTGGCGTTGTCTCGATTCACGGTGTTGCCGACGGGAGTGAGGCGCCCCGCTCGGTTGATGCGGCGCTCATTACGATCGGACCAGGCGACGTCATAGACGCGCTCCAGTGTGTCGCCGTTCTCGTCGCGCCAACCCTTGACGACCTGGATACGGTCGAGATTGGCGCCGAGCGGGTCGCGCATCGCCGCGATCAGAAAAGACGGAATGCTTCCGCGCTTGCGTTTGGTGGCAAGGTCTCCGCCCATCGGAACGCCCTTGGTGTATCCGATCGGCACGAACTCGCTCGAATTCGCGTCCGCGTCCTCGAAGGTCCACCCGCCAAAGAATCGGAGAGTGATGCGCGGTCCGGTGGTCGCGTAGACTTCTTTTCTTGCCATCGCATCCCAGATCGATTCGCGAGTGTTGTCCCGGGCCCAGACAGCGGCATAGCCCGATGCTGCTTGTCGCCAGCCCATCGTGAGAATATCTCCCGCCTTTCCGACAAGCCTTCGTTCGCGACCGGGGGCGGGTTCCATGCCAGCACTGTGCTTGCCAAAGAAGTTGTCTTCATCGGCGGTCGATAAAGCCGTATGGGAATCAGTCGATCCGATCATCCCGAATTTGAACGGGTTGACGCCGAGTTCCCCGTAAATATCGATGCCGAGCTTGAGCGCCGAACGGCCGTATTCGTATTGAAGCATCTCATCGGTTTTCGGTGTGCCAATAAAATTCCCTTGGTCCCAGGTTTCGTAGTCGGCGAACTCGTCGTTCGGTGAGAGGAATGGATGTGTCTCGCCGTCGCCCTTGATTTGGGTGACTTCCGTGATCGGTTCCCAGCGCGCGCGGCGGGTTGCATAGTCGGCGTCGAAGGCGTCGCCTGCCCGTGTCCGCGTTTCAAACATCAGACCATTAGAAATATTCCCGTTATGCGGAATCGCCAGCACTCTGCCCTGGGAGTCTTTTTCGTACTTGGCGAGATATTCCCAGAGGTCCTCGGGATCGTCGCTATGAAAGCTCGAAAAGGGCATGATGTCGCGAACTTTGTCGGCCCCATCGCGGAAGATCACGACGCGATGAAGGTTGTCGCCCTTGGGCCACGAGGTCCACTCGTATCCAATGAGCGCGGTGAACTCACCCGGGCTGTTGTGTCGTTCGGCCACATCGACGACGTGCTGCCAGACCGGTGCGAGAATCTCAGGATCATTGAGCTCTTTCGGCCAGCCGCCGACGCGCCCGTCTTCCGAGATTTTCAAGCCTGCCGCCGTGCCCCCTTGGAGGAGCAGCGCCCGCCACTGCTGGAGTCGGGGATTCGAGACGAGCTTCGGGTTGCCCGCTTTGAGTTCCTGCATCGAACCCATACCGCTCGCGTGGTCGGCAATCACGAGAAAGTCCAGCGGGCGATCGAGGCGTGCTTTCTGCCCGTGGGTCGCGGTGATGGTCTCGCCCCGCGCAAATCGATACGCCTCGTCCGATCCAAGGGTGACGCCAAAGCTGTAGGCATCCTGAGAGAGACTCGAGTGAAGATGCGTGTCGCCCCACAACGGTTCACGTGGAAAATTCTCGCGCTCGCCGGGCGAATAGAGCACGACCGCAGCATCGGAATGCTCAGTGGGTTCGGCGCTGGCCAATGATCCGATCGCGAGGGCAAGCCCGATGGCCGACAGCGTTCGGCCGGCCGCGCAGATTGAGACTTGCTGGGAGGACGGAACTCGGTTTCCAGAACTGATCATAGACGGACTCCGGGCTCCCAAAACGGGAGCGCTATATTTCGCGTCAGCGAGCCGAAAAGTGGGGACCTAGCGAGTCCGAGTCTACGGCGCTGGGCCGGAGAGTGCGAGCATCGCGAGAAGGTCTTTGACACGCTTCGTCTCGATGACGGGATAGGCCACGCAAATTCCGATCGGCTGAAGTTCATTCCTGCGAAGATCGAGATCGTTCGTTGCGGGCGCCCAAAGTATGCGTGTCCGACGGGGAAGGAAGATGCGAGGATCGCACTGATGCAAAAGCTTCCGACTCCGAAGAGCCTGCAGATACCATCGCTGCTGGCTCAAGTGTCGGATTGAGAATATGCTGATGACCGGCCGCTCTACGGCTAAGAGTAGACTTCCCAGACGTTTGGCGTCGATGTCTTATGAGCGACTTTGGCGAGCTGGGTTGCGGATCTGGGTGGCCCGGATCTAGTTGCCAACGACGGCTGAGACACGTGTGCGGTCGCCGACTTTACCGTGAGGTTCCGCAGGGACCCCGTAGGCGACCGAGTGGGCCGGGATATCATGCGTCACCATCGAGTGCGCACCGATAATACTGTGTGAGCCGATGGCTACGCCCTTAAGCACCATCACCCGCGCCCCGACCCAGATGTGATCACCCATTCGCACAGGAGCACTCTGCTCGGGTGTCGTATCATCAAAGTCATGCTGGTCGGAGTCATAGACATGCGTGCCGGGGCCGATCCAAGTACGTACACCCGTAGTCACCTCCTGCTTTGAAGAGACCAGACAGCCGTTCAGCCAGCCTTCGGTGCCAATGTTCAGCCGCCCATTCGGATAGACGATCAAGTGCACGGGCTCGACTTCGGTACGGAGCCAGGTATCGCGACCGATCCGAAGTTCGCCACCATCTTCGACGTGGATGCGCAGGGCGTTGGGGGTCCGTTCAACGACCACACCCTCTTCAATAACAATACGCACGTTTTTTCCGAGCTCCCAGCGCGCCACCGCGAGGTTTGAGCTGGCGGCAGGGTCGATTCTGAGGCCTGGATGAGCACGTACGAGTCGAGCCAGACGTACACGATCCCACAATTGCACAAGCCGAACAAAGAGTCGAAGGGACAGCGGTACTGACTGCTCGGACCCTTCACCGGGCTTCCCGGACTTTTTTTCGGTGTTAGTTGATGTCATACACATCCATAACTTACTCAACGAGCCGAATTTCCAGGAAGAGGATAGGGCATTCAAGCTGGGTTTTGACACAACGCCCGGGTACGGGCGTAATGTCAAGTTGCTAGTGGGAGGTCCGCGGTGCCGAAGGGGGTATCGAACATGAATTACACCGTTCGAACGCTTCCCTGTCGAAGCCGACAGTTGAAGACGAAACCCATCGCCACGCATCGCCGATGGCTGTCTTGGATTCGGTCGGGCTCACCAGGGTGTGGATCGTCTCGACCCCGTTCCCGCTTTCGAGAAAGACCTGTCCGAAGAGCCTGTGGTCGATGGTGCAGACAGGGCGTGGGTGCCGGGGCGGAAGAACGTAGGGCAACGATTCGAGTCACGCCGGGCGAAGCCAGGCCCATTGATCCGTCACTACGACACGAATTCGAGGGACTCAGCTACGCGGAATAAGGTCTCTGCCTTGAGAGGCCTACCTTCCGCTTCGCAGTAGCCCCAAACCGTTATTTCTCGAGCGCGTTATAGAGTGCGAGCGGCGGTGCTTCGACGGGTTGAAGGCAGCCCTCATGGAGTCGACCTCGGACCAAATTGAAACCGAATTCACTGATGCTCGGCCCCTTGGAGCGGCAGCGGGCACTTGCAAGATGCAGGGTGATCACGCGGCGATGCCGGTTGGTGCGATTTCCGCCGCTGCGATGCAACAGCCTCGTGTTGAACAGCAAGCAATCTCCGGGAGACATTTCCATCGGTACTGCGTCATTGTGGAATTTCTCGTTGCCCTCGACGCCATCGGCTGCGACGGCACCAAAGTTGACCCCCTCCCGTGCGGCATGTGGCCGAACGTCGAGACGGTGAGAGCCAGGCACAACGCAAAGGGTACCGTTCTCCTCGGACACTTCATCGAGAGGGATCCAGACCCCTACGCAGGATTCCTGGGGTTCAAAGGGAAAGAAGACCGCATCCTGGTGAAACGGGTGAACGGAGTTTGGGACGCCGGGAGGCTTGTAGATGAACATCATGAGAAATGCCAAGATGTCTTCACCGATCAGGCTTTCAGCCGCGTCGAGAACGCACGGGAAGCGAAGACATTCCGCCATCACCGGATCAAAGCGGTCGGGGTTGAGGATCTTCCACATGGAAAGCTCCGGATCCTCCGGGGGTTGGGCGCCGCCACGCACATAGTGGACGTCACGAACCAGGCGCTTTTTCGCTTCCTCCGGCACATCACCCAGAGAGATCTCTCGTGCACGCCGTCGATAGCGTTCGATGGCGTCTTCCGCGATTACACCCGGAACAACCACGAAGCCCTGTTCACGGTATTGCTCGACCTTTGCGGCGCTCAATCCAGCCACCAATTGGCCTCCTCATCTCCTTGGCTGTGTCAAGCGAGCAAAGTTCGCCTCGTGCCCCGGTGAAAGTCCGCTGCTGCTTTGTTTACTTCAGGTGGAGATCGTTGTCTAGAAACAGTCGTACCGGACCGAGCCACCCTGAACTGCCTAGAGCCATCCTGAACTGCCTAGAGTCATCCTGAAATCCTAAGAGACGAGCCAACCTGGTTCTTGGTCGCGCCTCAATAATCCGATGGTTCGAGCAGCGCGAAATGGCCCGATCGACCGAAAGTTCGCAGTTTTGAAGGCCCGTGGCGGCCCGAGCCTCAGGTCGACCCCTCGATCTTTACGACGGTTTTGGCTCAACTCAACACGAATTTATTTGGGGGCCACAGCGACTGGCGGCTACCCACCGTGGGCGAAATGCAGAGCATCCTGTGGAGTCAATTTTGGTGCGAACGCAAGAATCCCCGCGTCCGTTCAGACCCCTCAATTATAGGAGGGACTCCCGCCCGGTATTCAATCGATCGCTAAGGAATCAGGAAAGCCCCAGCCACCCTCGAACAGAAGAGGAGTGGCCGTTTTTGCTCCCGCCGTTCGGTCGGGCACTTGTGGTTCTTGAGCTTTTCAAGATTTTTCTGACCAGGGGAGTGTCCCACATCGGAGATGACTGCGACTTGTCGATCAGGATGTATCCAGTCAGCAGATCTCGGACATTCAAAGGTCCTAAACTAAGAGACATCTGACGGAGCCCAAAGGACCCCAAGGAGTGTCTCATGGCCAAGAAAAACAAGCAGTCCACCGAAGCAGCAGTACGTGACATCCGCCGTCGAACCCGAAGGAAGTTCTCTCCGGAAGAAAAGATCCGCATCGTTCTCGAAGGGCTGAGAGGCGACCAGAGTGTCTCCGACTTGTATCGAAGAGAAGGCATCGCATCCAACCTCTACCTGGGAGCGGCAGTGGCTGGACTCGGGGAGAGAGTCCTCGGGCGACACACTTAGCCACACGCGCGAAGCGGAGCGCCCGTCGGGATCGAAGTCGATTTTCCGAATATGAGTGGCGAATTTCACCTCGTGTGCCGGAAGTGTATGCGGCTCGTTCCATGCGTGCGCGCGTGCGTGGGGTCGCGGATTTGATGCTCAGAGGAATCGATCGGCATCTGCCGCGCCCCGTTTAGTCGACTACCCTCCCGGAATGACAGCGAACGAACCCGACCCGTCGAATGGGGATATCCAGAACTATCGCTTGACCCTCGCCTACGATGGCCGCGAATTCATGGGCTGGCAGCGACACGGCGATCAGCGCACAGTGCAGGGCGTCTTGGAGGCGTCGATCGAGTCGGCGTTCGCCCAGCGCGTATCCGTCCAGGGCGCGGGACGGACGGATAGGGGAGCGCATGCGGACGGCCAGGTTGCGAGCGTCGCGCTAACCCGGGGTCTCGCCGTCGGTGATGTACTCGCCATGCTGGGCGCAGAGCTACCAGCGGATATCGTGCTGCGTGATGTCGCCGAAGCCGACGCCAATTTTCACGCTCGGACTTCGGCGATCGGCAAGACCTACGGCTACCGGATTTGGAATGCGCAGGATTGTCCGGAGTCTGAGCTCGGGCGAGTCTGGAATTCGCCTCGTCCCCTGGATGTAGCCAGCATGCAGGAGGCAGCCGAAATCCTCGTCGGCGAGCATGACTTTGCCTCCTTTGCGACCAAGGCGAACTTCAAGCAGCGAAGTACCGTGCGCAAACTTCAAAGCCTCGAGATTCTTTTCGAGGCCCGGATCATCGAGTTCAGCTTCGTGGCCGACGCCTTCCTATACAAGATGGTTCGCAATCTTGTTCGGGCGATCGTGAAGGTGGGTGAGGGCCGAAGCGACAAGGCAAAGCTTGCGTCGATCCTCGCTGCCAAAGATCGCAGTGCAGCCCCAGGCACAGCGCCGGCTTCTGGACTCTGTCTGAAGTCGGTCCACTATTGATCCCGATCCCAAGCCCAATCCCGATCATGAACAGCCCATTACAAGAAAGCTCATGATGAAATTCGAACATCTCAGGCACAAGACTGGGGATCATCTCGACGCGCCCCGCGAACTCGTCGTCGCCTGTGTCCCGATGCGTAGCAATGTGAACATCTCGGCGATCGCCCGGACGGCG
>LWDU01032408.1_pt1 | contig 11599 bp, 12 predicted proteins | sample 727161 | NCBI WGS metagenome assembly LWDU01 (sample SAMN04566230, study PRJNA314399) | hydrothermal vent metagenome | isolation source: deep sea hydrothermal plume seawater | place: Mexico: Gulf of California, Guaymas Basin | collected 2004-07-11 | reverse complement strand
AGTTGGAGAATCAATCGAAGATAAAAATATCAAGGAACGCATAAAATTCCTTGTTAATTATTAGTTGACTTTTCGTCTTTAAAATAGTATAATAAAACAAAGAAATAATTATCAATAAATATTAGTAGAGCCATGGAATTAGTTAATGAAAACAATTCTATTTTAAAAGAAAAAATAGAAGAGTATGATTTTGAAAATGGTGTTGACCATGAAAAGTTAGCATTAGACATGGCAGACATTATGTTTGCTAATGACGGCATTGGACTTGCCGCACCACAAATTGGTTTACAGCATCGAATGTTTTTGATAGGCGATAAAGAAGGAACCATTGCTTGCTTTAATCCTAAAGTAGTAAATTTTTCAGAAGAGACTACTATTGGGAGCGAAGGATGCTTGAGTTTTCCAGGATTATTTTTAAGGATAAAACGACCAAAGACTGTTACTGTTACGTTTGAAGATTTTAACCAAAATACACATGATATGACATTTACCGATATTTTGGCTAGAGCTTTTACACATGAATTAGATCATTTAAATGGCGTAATATATACAAGTTATGTAAATCAGTTTACATTACGGTCTGCTAGAAATAAGAGAAAAGCATTTTTGCGGAGACAAAAACATGCCACAAATGAAACCTAGTGATAGAGTTTCGGACGTAATAGATAAATCGTTTAAACTTGCCTCGCATTTTAAACATGAATATGTTACGATCGAACATCTTTTATTTGTTATTCTTGAAGATAATCGAGTAAAAGAAATGATCCTTGAGATTGGTTCTATTTCCGATGTTATTCAAACTGACATAAAAAATTATATAGAAAACGGTTTAACAATTATTCAAGATCCCTCCAATGAAAAACCTCAAAAAACTCATACATTAGAACGAGTTTTTAATAGAGGGTTTACCCAATGTTTGTTTCAAGGCAGAGATGAGTTAGAACCAAAAGATTTGTTTTTGAGTGTTTTATCTGAAAAACAGTCTTATGGTTGTTATTATCTTAATCGTCGAGGCATTACAATAGAAAAAGTAGTCGAAATTTTTAAGAAAGAAATTGGTGACGACGGCTCCGACGGCGAACGAGCGTTAAAAGAATTTACTGTAAATTTAAATGAATTAGCAAAAGAAAATTTAATAGATCCGTTAATTGGACGAGAAGACGAAGTCCATGGATTAGTTCAAACTATAGCAAGACGAAAAAAGAACAATGTTATAATGGTTGGCGAACCTGGTGTCGGAAAAACTGCTATAGTTGAAGGTCTTGCAGGATTAATTAATGAAAATAAGGTGCCTAAAATCATTAAAGATAATACAGTATTATCATTAGACATGGGAGCATTACTAGCAGGTACTCGATTTAGAGGAGACTTTGAAGAACGAGTTAAAGCAGTATTAGACGAATTAGAAGACAAAGACGATATAATATTATTCATTGATGAAATACATATGATTATGGGAGCAGGGGCCGGAGGACAAGGTACAATGGATGTTGCTAACATGTTAAAACCTGCACTACAAAAAGGAAAACTTCATTGTATTGGATCTACAACATATGAAGAATACAGACAGCATTTTGAAAAAGACAGAGCATTAGTACGGAGGTTTAACAAAATAGATATATTAGAACCCTCAACAGATGATGCGAAAAAAATTATAAAAGGTGTTATACCTGCGTACGAATTATATCATAAAGTTTCTATAAAGAATCCAGCAATAGATGCCGCAGTTGATTTAAGTGTTGAACACATGCATGGTAAATTTTTACCAGATAAGGCATTAGATGTATTAGATAGTGCCGCGGCAAGACATAAAATAAAACCAGAAAGCGAACAAAGTGGCGTAATAGATTTGGATGATGTTCGTTTTGAAGTAGCAAAATTAGCACGAATACCTGTAGAAAATGTTAACATTAAGGCTTCAAGAGACAATCCAATGATAGTTAATTTAGATGAGAATATTAAGTCAATGGTATTTGGTCAAGATGATGCTATCGAAACTTTACTAGATTCGATTTATATTGCAAAAGCAGGACTTAAAGAAAAAGAAAAACCAATCGGATGTTATCTATTTACAGGTCCAACAGGAGTAGGAAAAACAGAAACTGCTAAACAGTTAGCAGAACAAATGACATTAGAACTTGTACGGTTTGATATGAGCGAATATCAAGAGAGACATGCAGTAGCGAAATTTATTGGTGCACCTCCAGGATATGTAGGTTATGAAGATGGTAATATGGGTTCAGGTTTGCTAATAAATGAATTAGAAAAACATCCAAATTGTATTTTACTATTAGATGAAGTTGAAAAAGCACACCAAGATGTATTAAATGTTTTGTTACAAGTAATGGATAACGGAATGGTTACTGGATCGAATGGAAAAGTTGTTTCAGCAAGAAATACTATTATCATAATGACTTCTAATTTAGGTGCGGCAGATGGGGAACTTAATGCAATTGGATTTGGTTCCGGGAAACGGGAAGGAACTCAAGAAAAAGCAGTTAAAACTTTTTTTACTCCTGAATTTAGAAATAGATTAGATGCAGTAGTAAGATTTGAAAAACTTAGTAAAGAAAACACCCAAAATGTTGCTACAAAGTTTCTTACTGGTGTTAATGATATGCTTAGAGAGAAAAATGTTAAACTTAAATGGGATAAAGAAGTATTACAATGGTTAGTAAAATATGGATTTACACCTGAAATGGGTGCCCGACCAATGGCACGATTAATTAACACACAAATTAAAAAACCCTTGGCCAAAAAACTTTTATTCTCTGATTTATCAGAAGGTGGCGGTGTACGCCTACATATTAACGAAGACAAATTAGTTATGACTCCGTAATAAATATATATAACAATAAAGGTAATATGGCAAAATTAATAGAAGAGTTAATGGTAATAAAAGTATCACGAATGGTTAAAGATACCGATCCTGCAGAAGAGTTACTACCCCCCGATGCAGTTTCTAGTTTTGAACAAGTGATTGCAGAACTAGTAAACAAGGAAAACATAATGGTAGAAGTAACAAGAGAAGAGGTAGTGTAAATGGCACGAACTAGCGTAGTAATGATAACAGATGGTGCGGCATTAGACTTTACAGGTTCTACGGTAAAAGCAGATGGTTATTATGGTTTCTCGGATGGGATGCATACTGTTTCGTTTCATTTAAACGATTTCCGAGGTAGAATATATATAGAAGCAACTCTCGTTGATACTGAAGCAAATATTACATCGGCTGATTGGTTTCCAATTCAGTTGCAAGTTGATCAAGATTATATACAACATCCTATTGATGCAGGTAGTTTGCTTGGTGGTGGCACTAATGGTGATACCACTGTTGAAGCATTTACCTTCACTGGCAATTTTGTTTACCTACGAGCAAGGGTAGATAGAAGTTATATTGCCGGACCCCCCGCCCTTAATACAGTTGGCACAGTAGATAAGATTCTTCTCAACATATAATTCCGATAAATATATTTAAAGTTTATTGGAGTAAAATATGGCTATTCTTTCTCATAGAAATGTAATTACACAACAGCCTAGCCCTATATTTAAAATTAGCTCACCCGCAGACAATCACTTATTGCAATATGATGCAACTAGTGAAGCATTTGTTAATTCATCTCATGTCGAGGTTACAACGGCAGCCAATTTAGGTAGTGGTGATGGCATATTTGCGTCTAAAGTTAGTGATAATATACAATTAAAAAGTTTAGTAGGCGGAACGTTTATTTCGCTCGTAGCTGATGCGAATACTATTACTGTTAATAGTGATATTTCGTCTTTAGCGGCTTCAGGAGTTAGTCTTGGATCAGGTGCGGCGGTTTATAAAAGTACCTCAAACGGAGTTTTGTCTTTAAGATCTCTTACATTTGCCGGAGTTCTTAGTGCGTCAGTAACGGACACAGAAATTCAGATAAGTTCATCAGCAGAAGCGAATACCGGTACAAACATGGGTACTAGTCCTGATGGCTATAGTATGTATAACGGAATGAACGGAACTGCATTAGCATTTAAGCGACTAAATGGCGGCACAAATATAAATCTAGTAAGTGGCACAAATAATTTAACAGTAGATTTAAATTGTAGTTTTACAGCAAGTACAGCAGGTCAGTTAGTACAAACTGACAGTAGTAGTGTTTTAACTGCATTAGCAATTGGCGATGCAAACGCAGGATTAACAACCGACGGAACATCTGCGGCATGGTCGGCAGGTGCAATGGCACAAGCATATCAATTTAGAATAAATTATAGTGGTAGTGGCGATGTAAGTACTACTGATAATATGCCTTCCGGTTGGTCAAGAACAATTAGTGGTAATGTTATTACAATTACACATACACACGGATCTGCACCTAGAGTAGTTACTTACTTAGGGTATGATGCTTCAACGCAAGAATTTAAGTATAGATATCCAACTGGTGCTTACGAAATGACAATACCAAGTGGAACTAGCACAACACAATTTAAAATCCAAGTAAATTCCTCTGTTACAGGTTCTGATACAAGTGGATATGCTTTAGCAAATGTGATATTTTAAAATGGCAGTACGACCAGCAAAACTTCTTCAAGTAACAATAACGGCAATGTCACCTAATGCCACCTGGTCTGAAAACGATGGGGCAAATAATATTACAACAGGCAAGGCATATAAATGGGATGTTACGTTAGACGTTACTGCTCAAGCACATTCTAGTCATGAACACGGGTCAGATGTAACATTTTTTTATAATGGAGAAGATATTGTAGTAGGCGACTATATTTGTTCAAGTAACAAAGGCGATATTCTTAAAATAATTTCTATTACTTCTCAATCAAATAATACATGTGTATGCGTAGCAGAAGATGAACATAGACTTAATACGTATCAGGATAGCACACAATTAGCAGATGGCTCAATTTCACAAGATGATGGATTTATTTTTGAAGTTAAAAACGGATCACCTATACTATTTCCGACACCTGATGTTTTTCCTGGTTCTTTAATACAAGCATTCGGAACACAAATTTTTAGTAGATTTGCTTATAGAGAAGCAAAAGATACTATACATCTAGAACAGTCGTCACATGGTTTAGCAGTAGGAGATGCAATTTATTTGGCATCAAACGGAAGTTATGCAAAAGTAGATTTAACAGATACAACAAAACAAACACACATAGGTACAGTTGTAGAAATAGGAGTACCTGGTGTTAATTATTTTAGATACAGACCAATAGGTTCGCTAGTTAATTTAGCAATGCCAGGTACAGCAAATGTTGGCGAACTTGTTTATATAAGTGATATCACACCCGGAGCATTAACAGGTACTAAACCAACTTCAAATTTAATAATGCCTGTTTTTATAAAGGTATCAACAACTAGCGGAATATTGCATAACGGCGGAAGTTCTGGTTCAGGTACAAGTGTAATTACAGTTGCAAACATAACAGAACGTGATGCTTTGGCACCTAGTGAAGGACAATTAGTTCTTGTAGCAGACACCGGCGGAGGTGAATGGGCTCTTTACATTTATACAAGTAGTGCCTGGCAAGTAGTTACAACAGAAGACACCAGTACTGTTGATGCTAAATCTATATCAGTTGATTTAATAAGTAGTAGTTCTGCTACTTCGGCATTAGCAAACTTAACATTGTCGGCACGGGTAACTTCGATAGCAATTACTGTAGGAACAATATTTAACGGAAGTCCTTCATTAACAATAGGCGATAGCAGTGATAATGATAGGCTTATGACAGCAACTGAAATAGATTTAGGAATAGCAGATACGTACATTGCTATTCCAACACATTTATACAATGCAGGCTCTACAGTAAATGCATATTATACAGCCGGTGGAGCCAGTGCAGGTTCGGCAACAATTTTATTAACGTATGTTTAAGGATATATAATGAAGCAATTTGGGTTAACAGGCATTAATGCAAACGTTCAATTTGGAAAGGGTAGCGGTAGAGTAAAATACGATACTGACCACTTTGAAGTACGAAATACTGCCGATAACTCGTTAATTGCCGTTCAGGCCGCTAGTCCAACAAACAGCAATGATCTAGCAACAAAACAATATGTTGATAATGCAATTCAAGGATTACATGTTAAAGATGCTGTTAAAGTTGCTACAGATACTGTTACCGCTAATGACATGGCGAACTTATCATACAATTCAGGTAGTGATATATGGACATTAACAGGCACAACATTAGACGGAATCACTGTAGGAAATAGTAGGGTATTAATAAAAGACGCAACAAATAAAAAAGGAAATGGAATATTTGTAAATTCCGGCGGCAGTCTTACTCGAGTATCTGATCCAACATTTGGAGGAGGCGATTTTGTTTTTGTTCAAGAAGGTACTGTATGGGCAGATTCAGGATGGGTAGTTTCTTTTCCAAATGACGTAGCAACAATAGGTACACATGACATAGAATTTGCTCAATTTTCTAGTATTTCCGGCGTTTATGCAACAGATGGTATAGGAAAAACCGGTAATCAGGTTTATGTAAAAACAGATGACACAACTACACATATTACCGGTGATACAATAAGTGTTAAATCTACAGCCACACAATATCAAGTTCTTACTTCAACTGGAACAGTAACTGATAATGCAACATGGAGTACAGTAAATCTAGCATCTACAAATGCAGTAACAGGTATCCTTCAAAAAACTAGCGGCGGATTTGGACAAGACCCAGATACTTTTACCGCACAAAGTTTAATATATAGAGATGGAACCGGATTAACCTCATTAGCGAAAGGTACAGCAGATTATGTACTTAAAGTTAGCACTGGCGGAACTACTATAGGATATGGACAAGTAAGTTTAACAGCATCGGTTATTGGTACATTGCCTATAGCAAATGGTGGTACAAATGCAACGAATGTATCTGATGCAAGAACTAATTTAGGATTAGCAATAGGAACAAATGTACAAATATTTGACCAACAGTTAGTTGATATTGCAGGATTAACCCCAACTGATAGCAATTTTATTGTAGGTGACGGCACAAATTTTATTACTGAAGCTGATAATATAGCAAGAACTAGTTTAGGAATCGGAACAGGCGATAGTCCAACATTTACTGGATTAACAGTATCCGGCACAACAGCCTCATTTAATGGATTAACATACACGATGCCTTCAGTTGCTGGTTCAACAGGACAAATATTAAGAAGTAATGGATCTGGCACAATAACATGGGATGATGAATCGGGTGCGGTAGGTGAAAACATTTTCTATGCAGAAGATTTTGCATACACAAATGCAACAATACCTGTACTCCGTAAACGAGAATTATTATTTCATGCAGAAACAACAAATGCAACACCTACAGAATTATTTCAAAGTGGCGTTGCTGGTACCGGTAGCATTACAGTAGGTACTCGTACAACAATAATGTATGAAGTAAGAATTATTGCTAGAGAAAAAACAGGATCCGAATCAGTAGGATATATACTTAAAGGTATGGTTGAACGTGATACTCCAAATAACTTATTCAGTTTTATAAATCCTACAGTAGAAGAAATATTAGCAGAATCAGTAAACAATTGGGATGTAGTAGCAGGTCTTAATAGTACTCAAAATACTTTAGAATTTAAAGTAACAGGCGAAGCAAATAAAAATATATTATGGTTAGCCCATATTACATTAAGCGAAGCGGATTATAGCTAAATATTATTATGGAAGAATTTGAACATCACATCCGATTAAGTGTCGCTGACGAACTTCAAATAGAAGACGTAAAATTCTATTATGATGTTGTGAAAAATATGCCATTTACAGACATAGTAGAACCTGAAGAAGAGTCTGACACAATAATGGTGTACCATAAAAAAGACGACATGCATAATTATGATATTTCTTTAAATAGAGATATTACCCCCGACGAAGGCGATTTAGTTGCAATTGAATTAGAAGAAAGTACAGAATTCGATTTTATGTTAGAAGCCACCCACGAAATAACTTCTTAATATATGTTAGAATATACATATACAATACATCTTGTCATTTTATAAAAACCGATAAATATTAACAACTATTCTTGAGGAATCTATATGTACGAATCTGAAAAAGCAAAAAATATGCGCGAAATGATGGATCGATTATCCGAAGATCCAAAGGATCCGTTTACTAAAGAAATTTGGCCGCCTAGTGGTGGAACATATGATATTAAATCATTACAAAGTATGGTCGCAAGACAATTAAAAGAATTAGCTGAAAGTATAGCAACAGTTGATGTTGACACGCCAGCAGATCCATTTTACATGCGGCGAGTATATAAAATATTATATAATAAAGATAATCCTGTTTTTCAAAGTAAATTCGAAACACTAGTAGAAGCTTATGATGATTTAGCTAGACAAAACAGATATAAAAAACAATTTGGTGATATTACATGAGATTATTCGAACTTGCAATTAACGAAAGTGTTAATTGGGTATTACCGAATTTTGAAGAAGAATGGGGCGAAGTGGCAGAAGCATTTGATGCTACAGGCGCTCGTTATCGTATCCATTTTCCAGACAAAGAAACATGGTTTGCAAAAGCAAAACAAGGTAACATGCAAGAAGCAAAGCCAGAATGGAATGTAGAAAACACAGATGCATTTGAAGGCACACCATGGGATGCTTTTGATAAAGATAAAGTAAAACGTGTTAGGCAAATGTTTAAAAGTAGTAAGCCAATACAATTACCTATTATTTTACACGACTCTCGAGGATATATTTTAATAGGCGGAAACACAAGACTGTCAATGGCAGTTGATGCCGGTGTACAACCAATGGCTTGGGTTATTGATTTAGCAAATGTTAAAGAAGAAGCCGCAGGTGTTGGTAAAATTACAAAGCAAAACATGACAGCCGATGTAGGACTGAATCAAGATAAAATAGAACAAAATAAATTTTTTGCAAAAGAATTTTATTCGCGGCGGTCAAAATGAGATTACACGAAGTAACAGAAAAGATAGTACAACAAGAAGGTAAAAGTCCTCATCCTAAAGGTAGTAAAAAATATAAAGCACATATGGCCGCAATGCATGCCGGTATGGCTGAGGAAGCAAAAAGTAAAGCCCAACAACGATTTATGGGTATGGTTCATGCAGTTCATAAAGGTGAAAAACCTGCTTCTCCTGAAATAGCAAAAGTTGCAAAAGGTATGAAGAAAAAAGATGCAGATGATTTTGCAAGCACTAAACACAAAGGACTTCCGAATCACGTATGAAAATCTTTGAAGCATTATTATTAAACGAAAGCATAGTAGATGATTTACGTAATAGCCTTGTAAAAGGTTTCAAACCCGATTATGGCCCCGAATCACCAACCTATAATAATATTACAAAAGAATTTGATAGGATGGTAAGTTGGGCAAAAAGGTGGCTTAGAAAAGGCGAGGACGAGAATAGTGCCGTCGACAATTCTAAGCTAGTTTGGCTTATGACTTGGTGGGTATTAGATACTAAACTAGGTCTTATACAACAAGCACAAAAATTATCAAGTGTTTCACCTAGCGTTTATCCTGTAGATAGCCCTGAACGTGCATCTTTAGAACAATATAATAATGTATTCACAGATAAAGAAATTCAAAAAGTAAAAAATAAAGCAAAACAATTAGGTGTGGGAGGGCGACTAACCGATTTTCCCGACGCTTACAGAGGTATCTTTCCTGACGATAGTGCATCTAGTTTTGCACAAGCACTCGTGCATTTTTTAGGAACACATGGTATTTCAAATAAAGTACGAGCAATGCCGCTTAAATCCGATATGCCTCCGTTAGAAGCTATGGGCGAATGGAAGGAAATAGAAGATGAATGGCTTCAAAATCTTGCAGATGAAAAACGATCTATAGAACATGGTGGACCTGTATCCGGACCCGAAGGTGAAGGAACATGGAACGAGACGTTTGACGTGCTAATAAAATTTCCTGATGGATCGGCATGGTTTAATTTAAACAGAGCAGAATGTAAAGACGAAGGCGATTCGATGGGACATTGTGGTAATACTGCCGGCCAAAAAGAAACCGATACAATTTACAGTTATAGAACACCACACCAACACAAAGAAAATCATTGGGTACCACATTTAACTTTTATATATAATCAAGAAACAGGTATGCTTGGTGAAATGAAAGGCTATGGTAATAAAAAACCAACTAAAAAATATCATGATGTAATTAGAGCATTGATAACGTCAGAATATGTTGATGGTATAGCTGGCGGAGGATATTTACCAGAAGAAAATTTTTCCGTATGGGACTTACCTGATGCACAAGAACTAGTAAAGGTAACCCCAGCCCTAGGCGGCGACAACTTACTGAAATACGTTCAAGAAATTGGAGTAGATGAAAATTTAGAAAAGTTTATTCGTACGTTTATGGAGGAAGGTACATACTTTAAATTAATAGATGCAAATTATGAAGCTCTAAAGAAAGATTTTCGATTAGATTTAATTGAAGCACAAATTACAGTAGAATATCCAAACCTTGAAAAACTTATAGAAGCCGAATTCCACGATTCGCCATATTGGCAACTTTTAAAAGGTACCGGCGACTGGGATATACAAGAATTAGCTATACATTTAACGGAAGAAGAAGGGTGTTGTATACCACATGAAGAAATATTAGACTTTCAACTTCCACCAGTAACAAGACATATAATAATTGAGGAGTTGGCCAAAGTAAGTGGAGAAGAACCAGCAACAGTAGAAGATAATTTATGGGATTTTTTACAAAACCATGGTGGAGACTTTTCCGATGGTATAATGCAAGCACTTCAAGATGGCATCCTCGATGGTTGGGTAGCAGGAATTAAATCTACAATACTTTATAATGCAGTTGAATATATTGAGGGCTCATACAATGGTTATTTTGGGCATGGAGCAAAAGAAGTTGAATTAGCGATAAATGCAAAACGCCCAAGCAGGTGGGATTTAGAAGACAATCCTATGTTTATATCAGCTAAATTAATAGAAATATTAGATGTCTTAACTGCAATTAACCGAGATGAAGGGGGAGAAGGCCACGGATGGCAATATCATTGGTGGAATGATTATGCCGTTGAACATGATGAAGGCGACGCATTTACCCAAGAAGAAATTGCCGAGAATACCCAATGGAGTACCATTGATGCAGTAAAAGGATTTAGTAGTGCATTAGAAGGAATTAATCCTAGATTACAAAGTGGCGAAGATTTTGTCAGTATGCATAAAAGAATGAAAGATGATTTTAGTGAATCCGTAAATGAAGATTGTGGCCCTGAGGGTAAAAAGAAAGTAAAAAGATTGGCACATACATTAACAAACATTGCGCCAGATAGTAAAGTAATGCATAAGAAATTACACATGTTATGTGCTAAACTAGGATTATCACACGAGCAATGTCATGCATTAACACATAAGGAAGGCTATACCTGACCTAACAGTCATTAGTCTTGGAGAGATTAAATGAAAATAAATGAAGTAATAACAGAAAAAGAACGTGTGGATGAATTAGCACCACTTATTCCTTTAGCAGTGACGGCGGCAAGAACAGCTCTTCCATATGCATTGAGGTATGGAAAGAAAGCCTGGGATGCTGGAAAGAAATTATTACCTGTTATGAAAAAAGCTAAAGCC
>LWDU01038144.1_pt1 | contig 11602 bp, 9 predicted proteins | sample 727161 | NCBI WGS metagenome assembly LWDU01 (sample SAMN04566230, study PRJNA314399) | hydrothermal vent metagenome | isolation source: deep sea hydrothermal plume seawater | place: Mexico: Gulf of California, Guaymas Basin | collected 2004-07-11 | reverse complement strand
ACGCGTGCCAAGTGTGGATTCTGGACGAGGATGGTGAATATCTGAACGATGTTCCCATCTGGATTCGTGGCGGGGAGGCCAAGCAGTGGCGCCTCGAGAAGGGCAAGATTCCGGCAGAGGCGCTTGGCCAAAAAATAAGGCTCGAATTCAACTTCTCAAGCGACGGTGGACAGGACATCGGTCCGCAGGCCGGCTGGTTCATTGACGACGTGGCCATTACCACCAAGTAAACCAAGGCCAAATTACCAGAAGGCGTTTTTACGCAACCGCCCGGTAGCCGGGCGGTTGCTTTTTTTGCATTGGGTACAATGTTTCGGTTTTGTCATGCGTAAGGGATTCACCTTGATTGAACTGCTGGTGGTGATTGCTATCATCGCGATCCTGGCATCGCTGCTGTTGCCGGCACTCTCCTTGGCCAAGCGCAAGGCGTGGATCACCACCTGCATGAACAATCTCAAGCAGATGGGGCTGGGCTCCCAGATGTATGCGGACGATGACAGCCTCGGCCGGCTCACCGGATGCGAGAGCCCCGGAGACGACAACTTGAACTGGCTTTACCCGGAGTTCATTCCCGACAAGGATCTATTTATTTGTCCGTCCACCCGGAACTACATTCGCGCGGAGGACAAACGGGACTTTATCCCCAAGAGTAATTCCCGCTATCTGGGAAAGAGGGAGGTGAAGGATCTGCGGGTGATGGCCGCCACGAAGGACCGAAGCCCGGGACACAGCTATGAGCCGTGGGGCTTCATGGGCGGGGACAACAGTGTGACCACCACCATGCGCGCCTGGAACGGGCGAACCTGGAAGGCGCCCACCATTTTAAAGACTCTTACTTCCGTTCAGACTTATGTTTACAAGACCCCGTCCTTCGGCAAAAAGGGAACCAGGGCGAACCCAAGCATTGTGTGGCTTATTCGCCAGGCTGATTACGGTGGTTCGGGAGCGATCAACAATTATCCTGATAAGACCGACCCGCATGGGGCTGACGGGGAACCGATCCTTTTTGCGGATGGCCACACCGAGTTTGTCAAGGTGGGCAATTACATCCGGGGTCGGGATTTTTCCCAGGACTGGAACCACGGACAGTAAGTTGGGAGGTTGCGGGTCGGGGTGCGTTATGACAGCCCAAGCCACTTGGCCCAGGGAATCCGGGAGAGGATGAGCAGCAGCGAGATGGCGTACAGGATGAAGTTCGTTTTGTGGGCTGAGTTGGCGTCGCTCTTTTTCGTTTTGCTGCGGGCAACTGTCACCAGCACCACGGCAATCAACATGACCAGCGGATGCTCAAGTGCGTAGAGGCGCAACGTGCTGTCTTTCATGGCGAGGCCAAAGTCGTTTAACGCCGATTGTGTTATGGGGCTCACAAAATACAAGACCAAGCCGAACGTGAACTGTGTGTGGAGGGCGATCAGGGCGGCCAGGCCCAGTTTTTTGTCACATGCCGTGGAGTCCCGTCCCGACAACCACCCCCACAAAGAGTTGAACGTAAACAGTGTGACGAGGAGCAGGACGGCGTATGCCAGATAATGATGCAGGGGAAGCAGTGTTGTGTACATTTTTTATGTTTTGGGTTTGTGACCGGTGGGCCTTTTTACTTGGCGGGATAACGGGAAGTCAAATCAATCGTCGTTTTGTTTTTCCTCAATTCGGTTTTTTGAGAGGAAGTTGCGAGTCATGTTTTCCAGAGCGCTCAGCCAAAGCGGGTGTTCATTGAGGCAGGGGATCAAATCGAGACTTTCGCCGCCGGCTTGGAGGAAGGTGTCTTTTGCCCTCATGCCGATTTCCTCGAGGGTCTCCAGGCAGTCGCTGACAAATGCGGGGCAAATGACCAGCATGCGTTTAACGCCGCGCTTGGCCAAGCGGGGGAGTTCGAGGTCTGTGTATGGTTTTAACCACGGCTTGCGGCCAAGCCGGGACTGAAATGAGACCGAGTATTTTTCGTGTGGAATGCCTGCGGCTTTTACGAACGCATCCACTGTTTTGAAACACTGTGCGCGATAGCAGGTGCTGTGCGATGGGTGGTTCCCCGAGCAACAGTCCTTAGCGGAAAGACAGTGCGTGCCGCACGGGTCAGTTTTCACCAATTGATGTTCCGGCAATCCGTGGAAGCTGAAAAGCAAGTGGTCGAATCCACGGTCGAGCGTCTCGCGGGCGCTCGCCGCCAACGCTTGGATGTAGTCCGGCTGATCAAAGTATGGCGATTGAACAACCAACTTCACTCCGGGTGCCTTGTTGTGCAGGACGGTTCTCACCTTTTCCACCGCAGTTTCAAAACTGGACATGGCGTAGTGGGGGAAAAGCGGAATCAGGAGAAGTTCGTCCACGCCACTTTCCAGCAAATCGTCGATGGCCTTTTCGATTCGCGGGTTTTGGTAGCGCATCGCCAACTCAACCGGAGCCTCCAGTCGGGACCGGAGTGTTTCGCAAACTTTTTCGCTGATGACAACAAGCGGGCTACCCTCGGGCTGCCAAACCTTTCGGTAAGCTGCGGCTGAGTCTTTCGGGCGGAAAGGCAGGATCATGAAATGAACAACAAAAAACCGCGTCAGCCAAGGGACGTCCATCACTCTGGCGTCCATCAGGAATTCGCGGAGGTATCGGCGCACATCGCCCACGGCGGGCGAGTCTGGGGAACCCAAGTTAACAAGCAGCACTCCTTTTTTTTCGCTCATGTCATGTTGTCCTGCTTAAATGGTTGGCGATTCTGCCGGCGGCCTCGTGGCCGGAAACGATGGAGTCGCCCAGTGAAACCCCGTCACGACAATGCCCGGCAAAAAACAAACCGTCACCCTGTTCCTCGATATTTGTCATGTGCGTTTTGAAGCGACCGTACCCGACGTCGTATTGCGGGATGGCACGCGGAAAAAATTGTGTGTGCGTGAAGGTCGGTTCTCCTTTTACGCCTAGGACAATTCTCAAGTCTTCCATGACGAGTTCGCAGGTTTCATCCGGTGTTTTGGTAACGAGATGCGGGGCGCGCAGGCCGCCCACGTAACTCGTCAGGAGAACTTGGCCAAGCGGGGCGCGTCCCGGAAAAAGGGAGGACGAAAAAATAGTGCCCAGCGAGTTCAGTTTTTCCACCTCCGGGGTTAAGGCGCCAAAGCCATCGAGGGGATGCTCCACGTCCTCACGGCGAAAGCCCAGCACGACGCTAGCCACGGGGGCATATTGAATCTCGCCGAGCATCGACAGGTTGACGGGTTTCAACTCACAGGTAACCTGCAACTCCGCCATTCGGAACGCTGGCAATGCGAGCAGCACTCCGGAATAATCCCCGGCTTGGCCAAGCGCCCACGAGCCGTGCTGTTTGTTGATTTTGCTGATCGCCTGGCTGGTGCGGATCGATCCTTCAAGTTTCTGCCCCAACGCATCGGTCAAGGTTTGCAGCCCTTGGTCGAATGAAAACTTGGGTGCATCTTTTTTGGAGACACCCCCTTTGCTTTTCCGTTCCCTAGCACCGAGAATTTGACCCAATATCAGGGAGCCGTAGCGCTGCTCCAAGGTGTGCAATGCGGGGAACGCCTCACGCACTGATAAGTTCTCCGGTGACCCGGAGTAGACCCCGGCGACAAAAGGGTTGATGGCGTAATCCAGAAATTCGCGACCGATGCGCCGCCGGACAAACTTGGCCAAGCTCTCCTCCTCGTCAGCAGGCGCTCGCCGGATGAAAGGCTCCATCAGCAGTCGTGCCTTGGCGCGGCATGAGAATAGCGGGGTGAATAGAAATTCAAGCAGTGAGCCGGGGAGTTTGACCGGGCGGTTGCCGCGAACAATATAGCGGTTCTCGGCCTGTTCGCTGGAGTAGATGCGACGATCTTCAAGGCCCAAGTCCCGGACGAGATCCCCGATCAGGGGAGAGGTTTCCAGAATGGTGTTCGGGCCGCACTCGGCCAGAAATTCACCGTCTCTTATGGTTTGAATGACGCCGCCAACACGGTCGGTCGCCTCGAATAGCGTGGTGGGTATTCCAAGTTGCTTCAGCTTGAACGCAGCCGTCAGGCCCGTAATGCCGCCACCTATGATCGCAACCGGTTTCAAATAGTCTTCGAGTACCGGGTGGTGCTGCTGCTTTCGATGTTGGGATCAAATCGCATGGCGATATTGCGGATGAACAAACGCCCCGTATCCGTTACGGTCAACCCCGATTCATCGCGACTCAATAACCCGTCCTCCTCCATGTCCTCCAACCCCGCGAGTGAGTCGGCGAACTCCTCGCGGAAATTTATACCAAGACTGTTTGACAAGCCGTCGAAGTCCAGGCCCAAGTCGCACATCAGCCGTGTGATCACGGTTCGATATTTTTTCTCATTATCGGATACTATGTACCCCTTCGCGATCGGCGTTTTTCCGTCGTCGACAGCTTGATAGTACTCTTTCAATTCCTTGATATTCTGCCAGTACGCGTCGGGGATTTGTGAGACGGAGGACATCCCAAAGGCATGGATATCCGCACCGCCAAAAGTGCTATACCCCTGAAAATTTCGTTGAAGGGTCTGTTGGCTTTGGGCAACTGCCAGTTTGTCATCCGGACGCGCGAAGTGATCCATGCCAACATACACGTAGCCTTCCGACGTTAGTTTTTCGATGATTAGCTTGAGCAGGTTGAGCTTGGTTTCCGGTGTCGGGAGGTTGTTCCGTTCCAGGATTTTCTGTGCAGGCTTGATCCACGGCACATGGGCATAGCTGAAAACGGCCAACCGGTTGGGTGACAGCTCGATAATTTCCTCCAGCGTTTTTTCAAAAGTGGATTCTGTCTGGTGCGGCAGGCCATAAATCAGGTCGATGTTTATCGATTCAAAGCCAGTCTCCCGCAGCCAGTCCACGCTTTTGCGGGTCAACTCAATTGGCTGAATCCTGTTCACAGCCTTTTGAACTTTCGCGTTATTATCTTGTACGCCCATCGAAGCCCGGTTGAATCCAGCCTCCCACAGTGCGGTCACGTGCTCCCTTGTCAGTCGCCGCGGATCTACTTCGACACCGGCCTCGCAATCGGGTGTTTCGCCGAAATGCTTGTGAAGGATCGATCCCAATTGTTTTATCTCATCGGGTCGGAGAAACGTCGGCGTGCCGCCGCCCAAGTGCATTTGCACGACCTTGCGATGGGGCGCTTCCCCATTGCAAAACAAAGCCATCTCCTTGTCCAAGTAATCCAGATAGCTGGTGCCTTCCTGATGTTTTGAGGTGATGACAGTGGTGCAACCGCAGAACCAGCAGAGTGATTCACAGAACGGGATGTGGCAGTATAGCGACAGGTCCCTCTCCGACTGCTTGTTGGCTTGGATCAGTTTGTTCAGCCGGTCTTCATCGTACTCCTCGGAGAAGCGAGTCGCGGGGGGGTAAGATGTATAGCGAGGCCCGGGGACATCGTATTTGCGGACAAGATTCAGATCGACGGACAGTTCGCTCACTGGAAATCCCTCACGGTTGTGACGACGGCTTCGATGCTTTCGAGCTTGGCATCTTTTGTGACGCCGTGGCCAAGGTTGAAAATATAACGATGAAACCCGCGCATCGATTCGAGGATGCGCTTGGTTTCGTTTGCGGCAACTTCGGGCGTCGAGGTTAGCACGGCGGGGTCGAGATTTCCCTGCAGTCCCATCTGCTCGGGGATGCGGTTTCGGATCTCCCCGAGGTCAACTGTCCAATCCATACTCAAAAACTGCGCGCCGATTTCGACCAAGTGCCCGAACGAGCCAAGCGTACCTTTGGCGAACACGATCACCGGAGCTTTGCCGGCCAAGCGGGAGATGATTTCGCCGATCCATTTCCCCGAGGCTTGTTTATAGTATGTTGGCGGCAGGCATCCTCCCATCGAGTCAAAAATCTGCACGGCATCCGCGCCGGCCTCGATCTGCATTTCCAGATAGTCGGCGACGGCATCGGTCAGCTTTTCCATCAGGCATTCAAACAAGGCTGGGTCCTCGTGATACAACCGCCGTGCCAGCATGGTGTCTTGGGAGTTCCCCCCGATCATGTAGTTGGCCAAGGTCCACGGCGAACCGGCGAACCCCAACAGCGCCTGTTGCCCATCCAGTTCCCGCTTGATTTGGCGCAACGCTTCGCGGGTGTAGGCTAAGCGCTCACGCAGCCCTTTGGTCTCCAAGCGCTCGATGTCCTGCTTGTTGCCGATGGTGAACTCCATCCTTATCCCGTTGCCGTCGGTGAAACTGTACGGTTGGCCAAGCGCTTCCGGCACGACGAGAATGTCGCTAAAAAGAATCGCGGCATCGAGGGGGAACCGGCGGAGGGGCTGAAGCGTCACTTCGGTGGCCAAGTCGGGTGACTGGACCATCTCGATGAATGTGTGTTTCTCCTTGAGTTTCCGGTATTCAGGCAGGGAACGACCGGCTTGCCGCATGAGCCACACCGGGGGGCGGGTGACGGTGTTGCCGCTGCAGGCGTTGAGGAAAAGTTCCCGGCTGTTGATTGAATTATGTGTCACGAACTTCTTTGCCAATGAATTGATGAAAGAGGTCGCAGTCGGCGGTACCCCTCCCGCACAACATATCAGGTCGATCCCTTTGGCTCAAATGAACATTGCAGATTACAAGCGGGTTGAGGGGCATTGACAACCATGCTCGTCGCTTGGGACAGTTCGTCCCAGCTGCAATGCATCGTCTCGGGTCAACTCTCCTGCTGAGCCTTATCGCCACCACAGTGGTTGCGGCGGAGCAACACTGGTCTCTGCGCCCGATGAAGCGGGCGGTCGTCTCCGGGGAGAATCATCCCGTCGATTTTTTCATCGCCCGAAAACTTCACGAAAAGAATCTCACCTTTTCCGCCGAGGCGGATCGCACCACGCTGCTTCGGCGCGTGACGCTCGACCTCACCGGATTGCCGCCGTCGCCGGAAGCCGTGCAGGCGTTCGCGCAGGACAAGGACACCACGGATACGTTTTTTGCGGAGACGGTTGATGCACTGCTCGCTTCGCCTCGCTACGGCGAACGCTGGGCGCAGCATTGGCTCGATATCATTCGTTGGGCTGAGACGGTGGGGTTTGAAACCAACGGCGAGCGGACTGCCGCGTGGCATTACCGCGACTGGGTCATCCATGCGCTAAATGCCGATTTACCATACGACCAATTTATTCGCGACCAACTTGCCGGCGATGTCACCGGCGCCGATGCGGCGCTTGGCTTCCTGGTTTCCGGCCCGGCGAATCTGCCCGGGCAAGTTGGCCGCGACGAGGAGGCTATGCGCTCGGCGCGGCAGGACGAACTCGACGAAGTGATTCGCACTGTGAGCCAAGGTCTTTTCGGGCTGACCATCGGCTGCGCGCGCTGTCACGATCACAAGTTCGATCCCATTCTCCAGAGCGACTACTACGGCATGCAGGCGATCTTCGCCGGGCTGCGCTATGGCAACCGGCGATTGCGCGGCACGCAAAACGACGACTGGACAAGTCAACTGCCCACGAAACAAAAACAACTCGTCGAACTCAAGGCAAAACTGGAAACCCAGCGCGCACAGTTGAAACTCCGCAAGCCACTCGCTGACGTGCATTCGGATGCGTTTGCCCCGGTCTCCGCGCTCGCCACCCGGATGAACATCCGAGCCACCGCCAACGGCAGTCCGGCTTCTCTGTACGAGTTTGAAGCGTGGACGACTGACGGCCACAACGCCGCGCTGGCCTCGGCCGGTGCCAAGCCGTCGGCTTCCAGTTTTGCCTTGGCCAACCAAACGCGACATTTTGAAAACCTCACCGACGGCTCGGTGGATCGCCGCCAAGCCTTCCCGTGGGTCGCCGCCAAGGGCGGGCCGGCTTGGCTGCGGGTGGACTTTGCGCAGCCAGCCACGCTCAATCACATCACGTGGCACAACGGCTCCAGCGTGCCGGCCGATTACACCGTCGAGGTGCTGCGGCCCGATGGCGAGTGGCAAACTGTCGTGCACACGGAGGATCGCTTGCCGCGCAACGACGACACGCGTGCGGCTGGCCAATTGACACTCAAAAACCTCGGCGCGGAGCAGACAAAATCGCTGGTCACGCTGATCGCGACTCTCCGAAAAACGCAGGGGGAACTCAGGCGTCTCGCCGCCGGGCCGCAGATTTACGCCGCGAGTTTCACCGCACCCGACACCACTTGGCTGCTGCGTCGCGGCGATCCGATGCAGCGCTTGGCCAAGCTCGCCCCGGCCATCCCCGCAGCGCTTGGCCAAGCGGAGATCGCGCCCGGTGCGCCCGAACCGCAACGCCGCTTGGCCTTGGCCGCACACCTCACTCGGTCGGATCATCCGCTGACCGCGCGCGTGTTGGTGAACCGTGTTTGGCAAAATCACTTCGGCACCGGCCTCGTGGACACGCCGTCGGACTTTGGCAAAATGGGCACCGCGCCCACGCATCCCGAGCTGCTCGACTGGTTGGCGCTGGAGTTCGTCCGGCAAGGTTGGTCGCTAAAAAAACTGCACCGCCTCATCGTCACCTCGCGCACCTATCGGCAGGCGAGTCGACCCAAACCGGAGGCATTGCGGGTCGATGCCGATGCGCGCCTGCTCTGGCGTTTCCCGCCGCGCCGTCTCGAGGCCGAGGCGATTCGCGATGGCATGCTGAGCGTCAGCGGCAAGTTGAACTTGAAAATGCGCGGGCGGGGGTTTGACTTTTTCAACCAGCGCGGCGGCCTGTCCGATTATGTCCCCAATCAAACCTTCGATGCCAATGGCTGGCGGCGGATGATTTATGCGCACAAGGTTCGCATGCAGGCGGTGGATATTTTCGGCGCGTTCGACTGCCCCGACGCCGGCCAAATGAAACCACGCCGCACCCGCTCCATCACGCCCGTGCAGTCGCTGAGTCTGCTCAACAGCTCGTTCGCCAACCGGCAGGCGGCGTTTTTTGCCGAGCGAGTGAAGCGCGAGGCGGGGGAGGATGCGGCGGCGCAAATTGACCTCGCCTTCCGCTTGGCCTTCGCCCGCCCGCCCAAGCCAAGTGAGCAGCAAGTCTTGCAGCGCTTGGCCAAGCAGTACGGCCTCGGACAGGCCTGTCGCGTGTTGTTCAACTCCAGCGCATTTCTTTACCTGCAATGAGCCTCAATCGCCGACAGTTTTTGACAAATTCGATGCACGGTTTTTCCGGCGTCGCGCTGGCCGCGATGTTGGCGGAGGAAGCGCGCGGCGAGTCGCCGAAAATCGACCCGGCCAAGCCTTACGCGCCCCGGCAACCGCACTTCTCGCCGAAAGCCACGCGCGTGATCGAGATTTTCTGCGCCGGCGCGTTGAGCCACGTGGACACGTTCGACTTCAAACCGGAACTGATTCGCCGCCACGGCCAACCACTGCCCGGCAATGAAAAGCTCGTTTCGTTTCAAGGCCCAAACGGCAATCTCACCAAGCCACTTTGGGAATTCCGGCCACGCGGCCAGTGCGGAAAGATGGTGAGCGACCTCGTGCCGCATATCGGCGGGATGGCGGATGAGATTTGTTTTCTGCACTCGCTCACCAACAAATCCAACACGCACGGCCCGGCGGAAAACGTGATGAACACCGGCTTCGCGTTCGACGGCTTCCCGAGTATGGGCGCTTGGGTGAACTACGCGCTCGGCAGCGAAAATCAAAACCTACCCGCCTTCGTCGCGATCGAAGATCCGCGTGGCATGCCGCAGAGCGGCCCCAACAATTGGGCGAATGGCTTCCTGCCCGCCGCGTTTCAGGGTACGCCGTTCAGTAGCACCAAGCCGATTCGTTTTCTGCAACGGCCAAAAAATATTTCCGCCGCCAAAGACAAAGCCGCCCGGACCGCGTTGCGGATTTTGGAAGAGCAAAACCAAGCCGACTTCCCCGGTGACGCCGAGTTGGCGGCGCGAATCTCGAGCTACGAACTTGCCGCGCGAATGCAACTATCCGTGCCGGACGCCGCCAACTTGAAAGCGGAGTCGGCGCACATTCGCAAACTGTACGGCGCTGACAGTGCCAACAAAAACAAGGCTGCGTTTGCCAACAACTGCATCCTCGCCCGTCGCCTCGTCGAGCGCGGCGTGCGCTTCGTGCAACTTTTCAACGGCGCCTACGCCTCCGGCGGCAACATCAACTGGGACGGCCACTCAAGGTTGAAGGAGCAATACGACGTGCACGGCGAGATCCTCGACCAACCGGTCGCCGGGTTGTTGAGCGACTTGAAACAACGCGGCTTGCTCGACGACACGCTGGTTGTCTTCGCCACTGAGTTTGGCCGCATGCCAATGTTTCAAGCCGGCACCTATGGGCGCGACCACAATCCCAACGGCTTCACCGCTTGGCTTGCCGGTGCCGGGGTGAAAGGCGGAACCAGCCACGGCGCTACCGATGAGTTTGGGTTCAAAGCCAGCGAGGACGTCGCAACGCCGCACGATTTTCATGCCACGCTCCTCCACCTCCTCGGCCTCGATCACGAGCAGCTTACTTATTACCACAACGGCATCCAGCGCCGACTCACTGACGTCCATGGCCAAGTAATCCGGGAAGTGTTGGCGTGATTTGGGTCAGCTTCCCGAGCCCTTGGCCAAGGTGGCACCCTGCGTGGCACCGTGGCGGGTGCGTTGATCGTAGCTCCGATCAATCTTGCGGTATTGCCTGAGCAGGCCCCGGGTGTTTTTTTGGATGTCGCTTTTCAGTTTCTCCAAGGAGGAGGAACCGCCGCAGGTGCCAAGGTATTTGTCGACTGCATAGGCTGCCCGGAGCGCAACTTTGACGTGCCCTTCCTCGTGCCGCAATAGGTTGGCGCGATAGGCCCTCCACTGGGTTTGCAGCAGGCCTGGGGTGGCTTTGAAATCGGTCCAGCGCGGCGTCGTGACCTTGACGTCCAAAATGACGGACGAGGTTAAAATCCCATGTGAGCGACCACTCGGTGAGCCCGTCATAATGTTTGCCGTCATCGCTGTTGACCGGGCCGTTGCGGTCAATCATTTGCCTCAACTCCCGCAAGTTGGAGCCGGTGACCTGATATGTCTCGTTCTTGCGTTTCACCAACGGCGCCGCCGCAACATGCGTTGTCGCGACCAACAAAATCAAAATGGCAAGCCGAAGCGGAATCACCACAGCCAGTATTATCCGCAGATCGCCCCCAGACAAGCCGCCAAGCCAGGCGCGAAACCTGTGTGGTTCACAGACAAAAAAGCAGCTTGAAAGGGGAGGCCAATGAAGACGAAAGAATGGTGCGCAGTACAGGACTTGAACCTGTGACCCTTACCGTGTCGAGGCGTGCTTCAAGGGGCGTAAAAGCCCAAGCGCATTAGTTTTATTACCAGTAAGTTAGCGCGATTCTGGAATTGCCCCAAATCGAAACTCGCTGCCATTTTCTTGGTGCAAATAATCACCAAAAACAGTTTTATGATATGTGCTTGACGGGTTTTCGATAAACGTTATTTCCCTTCAGCTTTCAATTCTTCAGCCGTCTTGCCGCCGTGTTTGCGTAGGAGGCTCGCGATTTTTCCGCTGGCCAAGTCGAGGGGTGTATCACCGTTGTTATCCAGTGCATTCATCTCCGGGTTCCTATTAATCAGCATTTCAGCGATTTCCAAGTGAGAGTATTCCGCTGCATCATGTAAAGGTGTGCATCCATAGTCATCCTTGGCGTTCACATCTACTTCATTATTTATCAATAATTCGACGATCTCTGTGTAACCCC
>LWDU01035535.1_pt1 | contig 11603 bp, 8 predicted proteins | sample 727161 | NCBI WGS metagenome assembly LWDU01 (sample SAMN04566230, study PRJNA314399) | hydrothermal vent metagenome | isolation source: deep sea hydrothermal plume seawater | place: Mexico: Gulf of California, Guaymas Basin | collected 2004-07-11 | reverse complement strand
GCGTTCGTGCGCGCCTACCATACGGAATTTGATATCGATGTCTTCCGGACACGCACCGGTGCATGGTGCGGAACAGGTGACACATTTATCTGCCTGTTTATCCAGGGCTGCGTAAAGCAACATCGCTTCTTTCTCGTCGCCATAATCTTCGAAATACATACGATGACGCAGCACATCATTGATCGGCAAAGACTCCGGGCAGCTATTCAGGCAGTCGCCGCAGGAGGAGAAACAATGGGTGCCCGCGATCAGGTCGTCGTATTTATCCAGTACAGCAACATCTGCTTCCGTCAATGACTGACCAGAGGCATGCAGGTATTCATCCAGGTGCTCATTTTCAAAGAACGAAACCACCAGACAAGACACATTGGGATCTGAGTTGACCCACTTGAACGCTGCCTGAGTATAAGACGTGGCGTCATCCCGGAACTCAACCATACCCCTGTGTTTGGCGCCCTTCAGGGTCTTCATTGCTACGATGCCAATACCTTTCTCGGCAGCTCTTTTAATAATTTCCTGCTGCTTGGGCCAGGCGCCATGATGGTAGGCCAGCATCATCACATCAATCTTGCCACTGTCGATCGCGGCGTTAGCCACTTCTTCCAGGTTTGGTGTATGTGTCGATACACCAAGAAATCGCACTTTGCCCTGCTCTTTCGCTATCTCGAAGGCTTCGAGCATATTCGGGTCCAGCAGTCGCTCTACTGTGTCGCAGGCGTGGACATGAACAAGGTCGACATAATCTGTCTGCAACCTGCTCAAGCTATCATCAAGTGCAGCAATATAGTCTTCCGGGGCCGCCCCCTGCCGAACGTGTCCCTCTGAGGTACACCACTTGGTGACCACAAACAGTTCTTCGCGCTTTCTGTCCTTCAGGACATTACCAATCGTGGTTTCGGACATGGCACCGGCATAATCCGGTGACGTATCTATATAGTTAATACCCCGGTCAAGCGCTTCGCGAAACAGGTCTTCCGGATTCGTGTGACGCATGATCCGGCCGGTACCAATCGAAATGTCTGACACCATGAATCCTGTAGAACCCAGTGGCCTCTTACTGACGATTCGTGACCCTTTCCAGCTCTCATGCGCTGTCTCTGCGGTCAACACTTCCTGGCCGACTTCATTCATCATTGGTACTGTGGACTGCAACCAGGGAGACAGCTTTGCAACTACTACCGCCGTCCCACCGAGAACCCCGCCGGTAACAGCGGCTATCTTCTACCGGTGCATCGCTGCCCAGGTTTCGCGCCCACATCACCGTCAGGACAATACTGGTGACCACACCAATCGCAAAAGCGATGGAGGGTGCCAAAGGCACCATAGATCTGTCCATGCCTTCCATGACTTCATACAGCCATGCGCCAAGCCCAAAATAACCTAAAAGAAATGTGACGATCCACGCCGCTAGAGTGATATTGCCAATATTCTTCATGCTGCTCCCCTGAAACTGTAAGTATCGAACTGACCCATTAGAACTGACTGGCTAAATCACTCTAGCCCATTTCTATCCTGAAGTAATGTTGTAACAAACTGAACGGGTTAAGACACCCGAAGTCAACAGGGAAGCACCGGTCTTATCGTTGCAGCATCGATATGCCAAACTACCTGCTGACGCCATATTCGAGTCGCTATGTCACCCAAATCCAACCAGGTAGTCATTACACTGGTATCGTTCCTTACGTACTTCGTCCTTTCCTCCATGCTTGCACCGATAGGAATACTGTCGGGCCCCATGGCAGAACATTTCGGCCAATCCATCACAGACGTCACCAAACAGTTCAGCTGGTTAACCGGCGGCATACTGTTCGGTGCCGTCATTGCGCTTTTTATCTTCGACTGGATTAGCCTAAGGAAACTGTTCATCGCGATCTACGGGTTGGTTGCGCTGGTACTGCTTTCATTTGTGACAGTCGATTCACTTGAATCGGCCCGATATATATTGGCATTCGTTGGAGTAGGCAGCGGCGTCGGGCTGGCGGGTGCCGCGATTACCATTTCGCATTCATACAGTGAAAATCGACGGGCCTCTATGCTAGTCATCACTGATGGTTCCTTCAGCGTCGCAGGATTCGCTATCGCCTGGACTGCAACCTACCTTGTCGGCCAAGAATTTGGCTGGAGTGCAACCTACCAGTTGATTGGTTTCATTGCGGCCACGGTGGCCATTCTCGCAGCCATCAGCAGGTTTCCAAATACATTGCCCGAAGAACACGCAGCGAAGCCTTCCCCCTGGCCACTCTCCGTTTGGCTATGCGTGATTTCTTTGTTCCTGTATACGCTCGGCCAGTACTCAATGCTGTTCTGGCTGCCAAACTATGCCGCCACTATTCTGGACGCCCAACCCGGCCAGGCAGGAAGCCTGGTCGGGCAATTTTGGCTAGGCATGTTTCTCGCGCAGGTTTTTGTAGCCTGGTGGGTGCTTAAGGTTGGCGTGAGACGCCTGGTACTGATTGCCTCAGCCACAACGTTCTGTGGTTCATTGCCATTATGGAACGTCAGTGATATTGAATGGCTGATTGTCCTGGCGCTGGTATGGGGGTTCGCTAACCTCGCCTTGCTGAAAACAATATTGTCATTCGCGACCGAAATGATGGAAGTACCGGGCACTCGGCTGGTGTCACTCTTATTGCTGGGCGCAACAGCAGGCACCGCGGTCAGCCCCTACGTCACCAGCCAGATTGTGGAATGGACCGACACCAAAACGATACTCCTGTTTGGAAGCGGGTGTTATGGGGCCTTGTTTCTATTGATGCTGGTGGCGAGAAAGCTGGATCCCCCGGGAGTCATTCAACCCGTAACACCCTGACAACATGGTCCGGAAGACAGCATCAGGATGAAACACCTTCCCAGTAAGGCGCGCGAAGCTTTCGCTTGTTAATTTTACCCATCGTGTTGCGTCCAAGGTCGTCCACAAAGTCCAGTGTTCTGGGACACTTATAGTGCGATAGACGCTCCCGACACCAGGCAATCATTACCTCTGGTGAAGGTAAGTCCATGTCTTCCTTTGGAATCACCAGGGCTTTGAGTTCTTCGCCCATTTCTTTATGCGGCACACCAATACAGGCGACATCGAGCACCGCAGGATGATGAATCAGCACCTGTTCTGGTTCCGCCGGATAGAGGTTTACGCCTCCTGAAACCACCATGTCACTGAACCGGTCTGTGATGAAGACATAGCCCTCTTCATTCATATAGGCGATTTCACCCAGCGTAAAGACCCCCGGCGCAATATGCGCTGCCGCGGATTTCTCCGGGTCATTGTGATAAATCACGCCCCTGCCGGTCGCATCCTCAAAATAGAGCTTACCCTCAGTGTTGGCGGGCATGTCATTATTATCATCGTCCAAAATTCTCGCGGTAAATGGCGGAACTGCCTTACCCACAGAACCCGGATTCTTAAGCCACTCTTCAGAAGTAATCATGCAGGTGGTGCCAACTTCGCTGGCACCATAGGCATCCAGAAACACAGGACCAAACCACTCGATCATTTGACGCTTAACATCAACCGGACATTTAGCACCCGTATGGCTAATTGAACGGATAGATGAAATGTCATATTTCGCTTTTACGTCATCTGGCAACGCCAGCAGTCGTACAAAGTGTGTAGGCACCATGATGGAGGAAAAGATGCCGTGCTGGTGGATGACTTCAAGCGTCCTCTCTGCATTGAACCTGGCCATGATGACAGAAGAGACCCCGGCAATGAGCTGGCGCGTTCCGGAAAGCGGGCCCGTGTGATACATGGGACCAACCACCAATTGAGGGCCAATCACCCCGCCTGATCGCTCCAGCACACCAGCCTTGAAGTTAGCCAGGTGTTCGTCGACGCTCGCACCTCCGGCAAACATCGTTGGAGGCAGGTCTGTTCCTTTTGGCCGCCCTGTCGTTCCCGAAGTGTAAAGTAGATTAGGCAGTGGTGGAACAGACTGGTCTGGCTCACCGGCTTCATTCCCCGCAAGCCAATCCGACCAGGGTGTTACCGCGGGACCTTCCGGCGCACCCCATGCTACTACTGTATGAACTTCCGTTCCTTTGGCTGCCTCGACGCCTCTCTCCCAGGTCTCTGGCCCAACAAACAGGACACGCGCACCGGAATCGCCAAGAATGTAATTTACTTCTTCAGCAGTCAGGTGAAAATTTACCGGTACAACCGACGCGCCAGCCACTAATCCGCCCAGGTTCGCCATCGCAGTTTCAACGGCATTTTCCGCGAATACCGCTATTCGCACATCGGGACCCAGGTCCATCGACTGCAAACCGTTAGCGCAGCGGTTCAATACGTCATCTACTTCCAGCCACTTGAGTTCCTTCTCTGGATCACAAATGGCAATCTCTTCCGGGCGTTCAACTGAATATGGCTTGGCAAAAGTCATTGTTCTTATCCGCTAGTTTTGTTGGGTTCTTTTTATTGTTTAGGTTAGATTTTTTATTCTAGAAATTAATAGTCCGCCCGAAAGCCGACAGTACAGATTCATGCATGGCTTCAGACAACGTTGGATGCGGGAAGATGGTTTCCATTAACTCCGCCTCTGTCGTCTCCAGGCCAATGGCTACGGCAAAACCCTGGATCATTTCTGTCACGCCCGGACCAATCATATGAGCACCCAGTAGCGCGCCCGTAGAAGCATCAAAAATGGTTTTGACCAGGCCTTCAGTATCATTCACCGCAACCGCTTTGCCATTGGCAAGCAGCGGGAAGCGTCCAACTTTTATCTCACCTCTTTCACCCGCCTGAACTTCTGACAGGCCGATGCTCGCGATCTGTGGATGGCTATAAGTACAACCGGGTATTCGTTCCTTGTTCAGCGGATTCGGCATTTCACCGACGATACCTTCAACGGCAATGATGCCTTCATGACTGGCCTTGTGTGCAAGACAAGGAACACCGGCCACGTCACCAATGGCATATACGCCATCGACACTGGTTTGCTGGTACTCATCAACGCTGATAAAGCCTCGATCTACCTCAACGCCAATGGCTTCAAGCCCCAGGTCTTCAATGTTGCCTGATACACCAACCGACAGGATGGCTGCATCAAATTTTCGGTTCTTACCGCCGATCAGAGCAGTCAAGCATTTACCCGTGACCTTGATCTCGTCAACGCCAGTGCCGGTCAATACTTCCATTCCCTGTTTGATAAACGACTGCTTCGCAAGGTCAGCGATCTCTGAGTCTTCGGCGGGAAGAATCTGGTCCATAACTTCGACAAGAGTCACCTTTGCCCCAAGCGTGTTGTAGAAACTCGCAAACTCTACACCGATAGCACCGGCGCCAATGATCAGCAGTTTTTTCGGCATGAAAGTTGGCGTCATCGCGCTCCTCGCATCCCAGACTCGATCCCCGTCCGCCTGTATATGCGGCAGGTTTCTCGCTCTGGCACCCGTCGCAACGATGATATTGTCAGCAATGATTGTGTCATCCCCAACAACCACAGTGTTCTTGTCCTGGAACATCGCATCACCAGCAAAAACGGTAATCTTGTTCTTGCGCATCAGGTATGAGATGCCACCACTCAGTTGAGCTGCCACATCGCGTGATCGTTTGACGACCTTTCTCAGGTTGAACCTGGGTTTGCTGATTTCAAGCCCCAACTCACTGGCAGTCATAGCTTCACGCATGACATCCGCGGTGTGCAACAGTGATTTAGTCGGGATACATCCCCAGTTCAGGCAAACACCGCCGAGTTCTGCGCGTTCAGCCAGGCCCACACTAAGACCTAATTGAGATGCCCGAATCGCAGCGGTATACCCTCCAGGGCCACCGCCAATGACCAGAACGTCAACATTATGTTCTGACATAGAGCCTCCTAGACCAGCAGTCGATACGGCGATTGAAGCAGGTTGCGCACTTCTACCAGATATTCCGCCGCAGGAGCCCCGTCAACCGCTCGATGGTCCCAGGTCAGGGAAAGATTCATCTTCTTGGTCTTTACGGGCTTGTCACCGTTCCATTCAACGCCATCGAATATTCGGTTAACACCCATAATGCCAGTCTGTGGCTGATTGATGATCGGTGTGAACGAGTCGACCCCATACATACCAAGAGCTGTCACTGTAAAAGTGCCTCCGGCGTAGTCATCAAGCCCCAAAGTACCTTCCCTTGCAGCAATAGCCAGACGTGAGGTTTCTCGCGCCAGTTCCTTGATAGGCAACTGATCAACATTGCGTACCACAGGGACTACCAACCCTTGCGGCAGCGATACCGCCATGCCAACGTTAATTTCTGTCATCAAGGCTATTTCTGCACCTAAAAACTGGCTGTTCATCATCGGGTGAGCTCGCAGCGCTTTCCCCACGGCCTTAATCACGATATCCGTATAAGTCGGCTTAATGCCTTCGTTAGCCCATTCTTCAACAAGTGAAGTTCGCATCTTCACGACGTCATCCATGTTGACTTCCATATCCATCGTCAGCTGTGCGCTTTCCTGCAAACTGTGATGCATCCGAGATGCGATGGTCTTTCTCATTCCTTTAACCGGCACTGTTTCGCCGGCCCTTGGACCTGACACAGCCGCAGCGCCTGTGCTCACACCGGTGACGGCAGCATTTTCAATATCTGACTGGACAATACGCCCACCCGGGCCTGTACCTTGAACGCTGCGAATATCGATACCTCGTTCTGACGCCAATCGTTTGGCGAGTGGCGACGCTTTCGGTTCAGGGCCAGTTGCTATTTCTGCCGGTGCCGCGGCAACCGCTGCATCACTCTGACTGGCCGCCTGAACATCTGCCTCGACTATTCGCCCACCCGGTCCTGACCCTGCAACTCGGGTGTAATCAACACCAAGCTCTTTGGCCAGCCGTCTTGCGGCGGGTGAAGATTTGATATGTCCGTCCCGTGAAACTAGTGCAGCAGACGCAGCTACCGGCGCACTTACAGGTTCCGGCGCGGTAGGTTCGGGTTCATGCTTCGTCTCGGTAGATGCCGTGGCAGGCGCGCCCGCAAGCGTATCCGGGATGTCTTCCCCAGCCTCAAAGATGTAACCCACCACATCGCCGGGTTCCAGAGTAACGCCAATCTCAACAAGGTGTTTAACCGTTCCGCTGTAATCGGCATCTACATCCAGGTTTACTTTCTCAGTTTCCAGCGCATAGACCAGCTCGCCTTTCTTGACCTGGCCGCCATCCTGAATGAACCATTCGGACACCATTCCTTCAGTCATGGACATGCCGACTTTGATGAGGTAAATCTCTTTAGGCATCAGTTGCTCCCATTAATCGAATAATAAATCACTATCCGAAATTCAGTTCTTAGTTAAACACCCTGCGGCTAGCAGCAAGGTGCATTATTTTGTCAATATCCAGTACGCTGGGTCCGGTTCGACTGACTCGCATTCGAACGCTTTGGCCCGCCTGGATTTCACGTTCTCTTTCACCATCGAACGCCATGACACAGGGCCCTTTGAATTCAATCACTTTACCAAATGGCGTCACTTCAACTTTCTTGACGTTCAGGGTTTCATACAGACCAGGCGCTATTGGCGCATGAACCTGAAGCTTGCCAGTTCGCCCTAGTGTCAGATGCAAGCCTGCATCTTCATCTTCGGGTGTTGGGCGGATAAGTCCGCCTACAGCTGTCATACCAACCGCCGTTGGTTCCGCTCGGGTCAGTAGAATCCTATTGATCATGTCGCCATCAAGAAGCGCGCGCGATCCAATAAACTTGTCGCGAGTAACTACGGCATCAATCAACGCAAGATCGGGACTCTCACCTTCTATCTCCACATCGATTATTTTCACCGGCACCGCCACCTCTTCAAGCGAAACACCGCCGGCGGCCAACACGCCCAGGGCAGCCCCAGCAACGGTTGCCTCAGACATTCTTGGAAAGACATTGTTGGTGCCAGTAGATAATGGTAGTAATACAGAATCCCGCCAGCCTTTAACAAACGCCCGGCTGGTACCGTCACCGCCAAGTATCAGGGTGGCGATGGGATTGATCTCTTTCAGGTTGCGTGCCCCCTGGATCGTATCGAGAACCGAAGAAGTTCCCAGTGAGGGTACCCTCTCGGCGTCACAATCTTCACCCAATTCCAGCAGCGCACCGCCGGCAATGTTGTGAGAGTCGTCAAGAAAGGCAAACTTGTAACCGCCGGCATTGATCGCTCCGGACAGCGCCCGCCTGATAATCGCGCACTTCTCTCGATTGTCGAAAACCGAGGCACGTGCAACTAACCGCCGAACGTCTTTACCAGAGGCAGGGTTGGCAACGATGCCTATTGTTTGAACTGTCATCGAGCAACCCTTTTACAGCTCAAGCGTCTCTTTAACCTTAGCAACAATACCGGCTGCATTCGGGATATAAAGCTTCTCAAGGGCAGGACTAAAAGGTACTGGCGAGAATGGCGCTGCGACTCTCATGATCGGCGCATCCAGGTAGTCAAATGCTTCTTCCTGGATCTGCGCAGTGATCTCTGCGCCGATGCCACCAAATTTGACTGCTTCATGGACAATCAGTGCACGGTGAGTTTTCTTGATGGAAGCAACGACAGTTGCCGTATCGAAAGGCTGAACACTTCGCGCGTCGATGACTTCGACATTGAGGCCAACATCCTTTAACTGTTCCGCGGCATCAAGTGCCTCGTGTACCATTCGTCCGAAAGCAACAATAGTGAGATCAGTTCCCTGCTTACGAATAACGGCTTCGCCAATGGGTACTTCATAAGGACCCTCAGGCACTTCCATTGACAGCGCTAGTGATGCTTTGTTCAACACAACAAAGACCGGATTATCGTCACGACAGGCAGCAATAATCATGCCCTTGGCATCATAAGCATCCGATGGCATAACAACCTTCATGCCAGGTAAATGAGCAAGCCAGGCTTCAAGGCTCTGAGAGTGCTGGGCTGCAAGACTGCCACCAGCGCCGCCCATGGTCAGTACAGTGACCGGCAATGTTGCCTTGCCACCGAACATAAATCGCATCTTGGCCATCTGGTTGGCAACTTCGTCCATGCACTCACCAAGGAAGTCCATAAACATCAAGTCAATGATTGGACGGCAGCCGGTTGCTGATGCACCCACGCCTAGTCCCATAATGCCTTTTTCGGAAATTGGCGTATCAATAACACGCCTGGGACCGAACTCATCAAGCAGACCGCCGCAGTATCCATAGACACTTCCCGCTACCGCAACGTCTTCACCCGCTATAAAGGCCTCATCTTGCTCACGGAGCACTGTACGAATACCTTCGTTAATTGCCAGGACATAAGGCAGAACTCTTGGTTCCGGTTTTTTAGCTTCTGACATAACTTATGCTCCCTTCACGTAATAGACATTTTCAAGTAACTCATCCGGTGTTGGATAAGGCGAATCGTTCGCAAACTCAATGGCTTCTTCTATATCTTTATCGACCGCCGCATGAATCCCGTCGAGCTGCTTCCTGCTCACTACACCCAGTTGGATCAGCCGCTTCTCAAAGGAATTAATGGCATCTTTTTTCTTCCACGCCTCAACTTCCTCGTCAGAACGGTAGTTAAGACCCATTCCCCTGACACCAACATGATCGTAATAACGATATGTTTTACATTCCAGAAGAGTTGGGCCGCCGCCACTACGCGCCCGCTCAATTGCTTCACCGGCTGCTTCATAGACAGCCATGACATCCATGCCGTCGCAAATCACACCTGGCATACCATATCCAGAGGCGCGGTCGGCAACATCAACGATCGCCTGATGGCCTGACTGCGGCGTGTATTCACCGTAGCCGTTGTTTTCACAAACAAAGACACACGGCAGTTTATAGAGCGCTGCCATATTAGCTGCCTCATGGACACTGCCTTCGTTGGACGCACCGTCACCGAAGAAGGCGATCGAAACGTTTTTGTTCCCCTTAAACTGATTCGAAAATGCTGCGCCCATTGCAATGGGTGGGCCGCCACCAACGATTCCGTTAGCACCCAGCATGCCGAGATCCATATTCGAGATATGCATACTGCCGCCTTTACCTTTGCAGTAGCCGGTTGATCGCCCGAAAAGTTCCGCAAACATAGGCTTAAATTCGCCGCCCTTCGCAACCAGGTGGCCATGGCCACGGTGAGTGGAGGTGATCCAGTCCTCGTTGGAGAGATGCTGCATAACACCCGAGGCTACAGCTTCCTGTCCCACATAAAGGTGCAACGCTCCCGGAATCTTGCCGTCTTCCATCATCTTACCGGCGCTTTCTTCAAACCGGCGAATGCGAAGCATTTTCAGATGCATTGCCTTGAGGGTCGCGTTTGAAGGGCCTTTGTTTGAAGCGCCTTTTTTAGCGACAGTTCGAGGGGCCTTTCTGGCTTTCGCCGCTGCCTTTTTTGCAGCAGGTTTCTTGACGACACTCTTCTTGGTCGATTTCGCCGCTACTTTTTTAGCAGCAGGTTTCTTGACGACACTCTTTTTGGTCGATTTAGTCGCTGTTTTTTTCGCTGCGGCTTTTTTTGCAGCGGCTTTCTTCTTTGCTTGTGCCAAGGAACTTCTCCTTTAATTTGTCTTTGTCATCTGTCAGCCCGGTGTGAGACTATATCTCAATCAAGGCTCTTAAAACACGCGCCATTGCGGCCCTCGGACAGAAATCCGGGGCAATTTTGTAACACGTTGCAATTTCTAAATCCAGCCGATAGTCTAACGGGATGGCCGGCCAATAGGAGCATTGATCATGGGCATGAATGAACAACAAATTACCACCCTAAAGCGGTTGATGGAGTACGAAGCTGCAAGGACAGAGCCCCCTGTTGGTTTCCCCCATTTACCTGACCTCCCTGCAGGTCGATATACAGACCAGCGCTTTTACGAACTGGAAAAAGAACACCTGTGGCGCAAATCCTGGCTATTTGCCGCCCACATAGACGAGATCCCTGATCCTGGGTGCTACATGCTGTGGGAGAACGCTGGCCAGCCGGTCATCATCGTTCACGGCGATGATGGCGAAATCTACGCCCACTACAATACCTGCCGGCACAGGGGCGCACCTGTCGTAACAGAACAGTCAGGCCGCAAGGCAAGACTTAGCTGCAAGTATCATGGCTGGACCTATACCCACCAGGGCGAGCTGATATCGGTTCGGGACCCGGAAGACTTCACCGACCTGGATTTTTCCTGTCGCAGCCTGATCTCTGTCCGCTGTGAACGTTTCGGTAACCTCATTTTTGTGAACTTCGATGAAAACTGCGTCAGCCTGCTCGAATATCTGGGTCCGATCGCCGATGAATGGGCAGAATTCCAGTTTGATAAGGTTCGACTGGCGGCAAGACACACGTTTGTACTCAACTGTAACTGGAAGATTGCAATGGAGTCCAACACCGAGGTCTACCACGTAAAAAGCATCCACCCCAGCACAGTGGCACCGGCGCTGGATGACCGGCGCAATGTAAACTCCTTCTACCCAAATGGGCATGGTCGAATGGTTGCGCCACGACCCAAGGGCGGAGATGTGGGTAGCCCCATCGTATTGCCGGAACTGCCTGAAATCGACACCGTGGGCGAGATCGGGCGTACCTGCACGCAGTCATATGGCGTTTTCCCGAATTGGGTGTCGCCACTCAGCCATCGAGCTGTACCTCCGCTACTCTTCTGGCCTATCAGCATCAACCAGACGCTATTCGAGACCTGGACAATGGTGCCTG
>LWDU01001016.1_pt1 | contig 11609 bp, 20 predicted proteins | sample 727161 | NCBI WGS metagenome assembly LWDU01 (sample SAMN04566230, study PRJNA314399) | hydrothermal vent metagenome | isolation source: deep sea hydrothermal plume seawater | place: Mexico: Gulf of California, Guaymas Basin | collected 2004-07-11 | reverse complement strand
TCCAAATACTTCGACATTGCTTTTTTTCTTGATATGGAATGACATCTTTTCCCCTACCTTTGGAAGTATGTCAGCATCATCTTGTTGCATCTCTGCAACTATTTTTGGGCTGTGTTTGTCCGAAATGTCTCTAAATAATACGTTCTTCATTTCACTTAGTATATACTATATGGTATATATTAGTGTATGTATTTGTTTTTTGAAATTTAAAAAAGAAAAAAATTGTTATCAAACAATAATAGAGTGACTAGACTCCGTTCATTGTGTGATTAACAAAGACTTTGAGAGTATCACTTGCTGTCTTGTCAAAAGATGCAATGCTAAAGTGAGTTAACAGTTTTGAACCTGCTACTGGACTTGCGTTATCGTGAATTACTCCACCGATAATGCCTGTTGCATTGAAATCTGTTGTTGTCCAACTTGTCAAATATGTTACTACGTCTAAACCTGCACCAGTGTTGTCTGCATCTTGATCGTTGGTAGTTGGATAATTAGTATCGAATACCTTTCTAGATGCTGTTACTGGGGTTGTAGCAGAGGAATAAGTATCTGCTTTTGCTGGGGTTGCAGAACCAGTTCTGAGTTCTAATCTACCTGCACCAAAGTTCTCGTTTGAACCTACAGAGGTTTGTGCTTGAGCTTTAACTGCATAGTAAATATCTCCATCATTGGTAACTAGGTTTGCACCATAGTGCCAAGATTTGTCTACTGCTTCTTCTCCGTCAAAAGTAGTTTTAACCATACAAATATTGTTGTTTGGATCTAACTCTACTCCACGTTTGAGATAAGTTGGGCAATGATCTTTCCATGATAGGAAACTTTCTAGTCTGTCTTCAATTGATGGTATATCGATTGCCATTAATTAATAATATTGACAAGTGCTTATAAACATTTTTATTACCAGTATTTGTATTAATATGTGTATTATTGTACAAATATTGGGTTTACCTTACTATGAATGACATCAGTTCCCCATTCTTCCTCAGTTTCACTAGTTCCATCTGGATAAAGCCAAGTTATATTTTTAATACCATCCATAATCCAACCCACAATAATAATAGTTTCACACGTACTTTCTGAAAATATTCGTCTTCTAGTAAATATTAGATTTGATTGTTTATCTCTCAAATCTATCTTTTCTATCGTTTCTTTCCCTTTTATTAATTCAAACCAATCAATTACATCTATTGGTATTGTGGTTAGTTTTGATTCCCCTTCATTAACAATATTTCCATCTTTTAAGATAAGTCTCCAGACTATATCTTCAGTATAACCATAGGTCAAAGTTCATCAAATATAAAATACCAAGTCTTATCTGTTAAATCCCCTTTCAGAGATACGGTTGTAGATACCTCCATTTGGGCTACAATATAATCAGTTGATTCCCCTATATTACTTATAACATTATCACTTTCTGATATTGTTATATTTTTTGGAGTTCCAGATGTAAATGTAAATACATCATTTTTAGTGTTTATAGAATCATGATTAAGTATATCATCTCCCCCCACATTATCCACTCCAGTAGCCTTTGTATAACCACTTGAATCCCCACTATTATGTGTAGGTAATTCAGTTCCAATATATGTTGTAACTCCAGAGCCAAAACTACTTCCATCAGTATAAAATTTTATATTTTCTATTCTTGTGAATGATCCACCAATAGCTTTAAGATATATATGTTTCCAAAATGAATTATTTATTCCACTTGAAGGAATATCTATAGTTCCCAATAATTTACCATTTGCTGACATATCATTATCATCTAATGTCTTAAAACGAATACTTGGTTCATTTCCCAACGTATCTTGAGTTTGTGGATTTCCGTCTGAACCACCATAGTCAACCATAACACTTACGGTAGCTACCATAATATATAAAATAACTTAGAGTTTATAAGTATAAAATTACTCGTCTTCTACATCAAATTCTTCAACTATTTCAACCATTTGAATCTTTTCATGTAATTTATGTTCTTCATTGTCAACTTTAACATGAATTTCTACCAAAATTTCTTCTGGTTTCAATATATTTATCTCTCTACCATGAACCATTTGTGATGACTTTATTGGTATTGTCACAGTTGACCATTTTTCAGTATCAGACTCTTGTAAAAACTCTATAAGAGGACTGCCAGTCTCCTCTTTGTCTCCACCAGCATTCCATACGGCATTAGGAACTTCCCACCTAATACCATTACTAATTGTAACTTGAATATAATCATATTCTTTGTTAAAGTCTATTTTAAATTCTTTTCCAATAACTGCAACGTTTGGTATTGTTATTTCTCTCTGATCTGATTTTTTGGATGGTACTTCTTTTTTGGATTCTGATTTTTTAATAACTGGTGTTACAACCTCTGTACTTTCTTGAACATCAGTATCAGGAATTTCTTGTGAAGTTATTCCTGAAGATCTTATTACAGATTCTGTTGGTTTAATTTTCTTTTTTAGCCAATCTGAAGTATCTTCCATAAGTAATATATATTATTCTTTAATATAAATAGTTTATGGTATTACTATTTGTATCTTTTTGACATTCTTTTCCTAAAGAAATCTACAATAAATGAAGCCACGTTCAATATCATTTTCATTAAGAGTTACTTTGCCATTATAATATGGATACATGATACATTCTTTACATTGTGTATTATGTTTAAGACCTATTGCATGACCACACTCATGAATTAATGTATGAATAATATTGAAAGTCTTTAATTGATTTCCATCGGGTGTTCTTGGATCTACTAGACCTAATTTTTTAGCCTCTTTACCTGACATTGAACCTCCTTTTGAACTCCATATATAATCATCATTAAATGTAATATCTCCCCCAATTTTTGAGGTTGTTGGAAAGTATGCGTATGCTAATACTGATGGACTATCCTTAAAGTATTGATCATCTACACTTCTTTTGAATTGAAGAATTATATCTGCTGTTTTATTTGGATCTTTTTCCTTCTTAAATCTAATTGTTTTTGTTCTCAAACCCCACTGTCTTAATGCAACGGTTAATGCAGTTTCCTCAAATGTGTCATCTGGAAATGATCTAGAACTATTCAATACTTTGTATGTTACATAACCAAATTCCCTTGTTTTCCCATCTCGGTCTACAAATTTGTTTGGTGTCCATTTTATTTTCCATTCATCAATTGGAGAATATTGTTCTTCAATATTTGATTCGAATATTTCCTTACTTTTACGAATGAAACAAAACGGTTTATCGGCACTATCCATTGTATAATATATAAAAAAGGTAGAATAAAAAGATAGCGTTATTATGCTAATTCTTTTTTTGCCTTGGAAACTGCGTAATCAACTGAGAAACCAACGGTTAAACCGATAAGTATCATTTCAGTAATACCCAGATTGGCAATACTAAATGTTTGTGCAACAGCTAAACCTGCAAATACGGCTACAATAATAGCACCAAAGAGTTTCTTTAGAGAATAACCTTCTCCATCAGAATTTACGTATCCTCTAACGGTGTTCAATACTGAACCACAGATTACTGCTAACGTTGTTATTAGTAATGGATCTGTCATATCTATCTTTAAGACTAGTAATCACTATATAAGTTAATCGTTGTTACTACGAAGTATTTCTTTTATAAGCCCATCTAAATCCGTGTGTAATTCTGGGTGTGCCTTGTCGGTTTGTTCGTCAATCATTCGTGCTAGAATAATAATAGCTTTTTCAATTCTGAATGATCTTTTTGATAGAACTTCTATATGTTCACTCATTGATTGTAAACATTTTGATTTTGTTCTAAAATGTCCTATTATTGCACCAGATATTGCTGTTATTGCCAATCCAATAACTATCATTAAAGTGCTTTCAAGAAATGGTTCTACCATAAAATTATTTATATAATAGTGGTTATAAGCATTTTATTCCTAATCTTTCTGTGTTGGTACATATCTGTTAGTTTCCAAAACAACATTTTCCTCACTCATCTCTGGATATTTTATATGAATTAACTCATGAATTATTGTATTTAATAATTCTGATACTGGTCTTTTTTTGTGTTCTTCTGCATTTAACCAAATATACCCATACATTGTCTCTGCTGAACCCATATCATTTTTTGATGTTTTAATTCCACCTATTTCATCTTCATAATACTTGTTAAAATGGTCTAGACTTGTAGTATATGTCACATTTAATTTTATGTCTAATACTGATGACATCATGTGAATTACATTTTGAATCCATTCATGCTCTAATGGTGTAAATCCCATTACATTTATTGTAACTAGTATGAATTAAGTATTTCTTGGGTAAAATACTCTAAATGTTGCTATTCGGTTGTTTTTTGACCTCATTTCGTATGTGCTTGTAAATACTCCCCCTTTAAATAGTCTTCCAAGAGACTCTCCAGCAGTTCGACTTGGCATTTTTAACACTTCTACACAAAATGGAGCAGTTAATTCCCCATATTTTTTCATTGCATTAATGAGGGTTTTTTCAGTCTTATTGGTTGTTATATAACTCCCAACTCTTTCTGTTAATTTTATATTATTATATGAATACATATTTGTGGAATTACACTCACATTTTGTTCGTTTTATGATTTCGTCATCTGCCAAATCCTTTAACCGTCTTTCAAATTGTCTTGAACCCATTTGATTTCCAATCTTTTTTCGTATCATTCTAATTGATAATTTTTCATCTGGATTATTCTCAAAGAATTTTAACAACTCCATTTTAAGTGTGGATTTTTTTAGGATTGGATTTTTTATACGTGTAGGTTCTGTTTTAATAAATTGTGGATTCTCAACAATAATTTTATTTGCACGTATTGGTTTTTTCTTATACATGACCGTGAATTACTCCTTTTTCTGCACTAAAAGATAGTGTTAATGTACCAAGTCTTGAACCAATGATCTCATTTTTACGATCCATATACCCATCTGCATTTTCAACCAAAGTCTTACAAAATGTGCCTGTATTACCTAAATGAATGTCTCTTTCCCATACTTTTCCTTCTCCCCAATCAAAATCGTATGCTATTTCTGATTGGTATCTTTTTTGATGTAAGTGCATTATGTTTCATTTGTTCCATCATTCTTTCTGGTTTACCCCCACCTGAACCATGAATGAATAGTATAGACCATTGTGCTAATATCTTTTTATTATATTTTATCTCAAGTCCTAACACTCCACGACTTCCCATAAAGGTCAAATTGTTTGGAGTACACATTGTGTTTTCAAGATATGCTCTACTTATTTGAGGTATTTTGTAGTCGTGATTTCCTTGGAAAAATGACCAAACTTTTTCATTACCATTCTTTTTGGAAATTCTTTCCTTTTGAATATCAAATAATTTTTGTGATAGTTTTTGCCATTTCTTTCTCTGATTGTCAATGTCATGTTCTAATGATATATCTGGATTAAATCGTTTATCAAAAGTTGTAATTGCATCAAGACAGTCTCCTCCAAAGAATGTATATCTGTTTTTATCTCTACAAATTGCATTTACTCTCTTTTTATAAAAATCCTCGTCAAAACCAGCATGACCAATATGAATATCGCTTATCGGCTCTAAATGTATAATATCATCTTTTTTATCTAAATCTATTATGATCTTCTTGGAAAACATACTTAAATGGATAGTATTTACTAGATAATATAAGTTTATCGCAATGCTTTGTTTGATAATCGTATTTATTATTTATGACAGCCTTCACACAAAGGAATACCTTTGTCTTCTATAACATCTCCACAACGAATACAGTCTATCCAGTCTCCATCCAATAACAACACCTTACATACGTCAACATCATATAAAAGTATTAGGGATCATTTACTATAAACTTCATTTCCTGTTTCAAGATCTACAACTTTTGACATTTGATAAGTTAGTGAATCTTTTGACTCAAATGCTTTTGAAATATTTTCAAAAGAATCTGTCTCTTGCCAATTACCTTCACTATTCATAAACTGAACAGAATATTTCCACTTCATTATAAGACTAACAATAGTAATAATATATAAAGTAATTGAATAAAAAATGGGGTTTATGTGAATATTCTTTCGTTATAGTCACACATTACATTTGAACAAAATCTATGTTGAACCCATCTTTCAATAACAGTTTTATCTTTTAGTTCAAACACTTCAGTTTCTGTGATAAATCCTTTATTACACACGTCACATTGTACCATATTGTAAAATTGTTAGTCATTACCTTATATTAAGTTATGGTTAAGTTTCTCGTTCTTCGTCTATTAGAAATTGTTCCAAGTCAGATACTAGTAACATTTCTTGTTCTGTACAATTCTCATTATCCATATATTCGGGATATGCTTTGTGAAACCAATCATATACGATTTTTACCATTTTATTATTTAATTGATATGTGATTTCCATTATACTCTATATAAAAAACAACTAATATTAACTTATTGAAAAATGGTTGTAACCAATGGTCATTCTATAATCATTGGTGTTTGTAATAGTAAACTTGAGTGAAAAGAACAAAACGCCATAAGAACATGTTCTTTTCCACAAGTATCCTTGCGTTTAACGGTTTGATCCACGTCTACGGACTCCATTAACACGCCACATACAGAGCAATGCATCTTACCATATAGTATACATTTATGATATATAAGTATGTTTATTTATTCATGACTACACTATTCATTTTCCATGTGAACATTGCCTATGTCTATACAAATGTTCAACACAAAACCAAAACTTACAACCTTCACAAACTCCTTTAACTGCAAGACTTCCACACATAGGGCATTGTAAATCCATTACTTGTTTAAATAAAATGCTAATTATAAACTTTACGCAAACGGTGTACAGTTAGGGCATAAGAACCTACCACCCTCCAACTCCACTTGTTTGCCATCACATACAGTACATTTGGGTTTTTCAGATACATCTATTTTGATATAAATATACTCCCCACTACTACTGAATAAGAACTCGTCTTCCATAATTATTTGTCATATAAGTTGTTTATCAATCTTTAAAATGTATTGGATTTTTAATATTACCACATTGTTCATTTCTAAAACATAGTCCAAATGATTCTATTTTTGAACAACCGTATGACTTGTATCCTTTTAATTTTGTTATGTGATATTTTGTTTTCCTATCATCATGATCTGGGGTATTAGTAAATGTGTTTGCAATTTGTTCTACACTCATCCCCCTATTTAATAGATAAGTTCCAAGTATTACCCTACTTATATTATTTGGGTTTTCCCCCTTATTTATCTGATCAAATATTTTTACCATACAAGGAGGATAAGTCTTACTCATTGGAATATTTTCAAAATCCTTTAACATTGAACCAGCAGTTGTAACATATTCATTAAATATACTTGGTAATGTTATTGGTAAAGATGAAATCATATTATCCAAATATTTCATTATTCCAATTCTCATTAACCTAATAAATTTATTCTTCTTGACATATACAAATCCTGAATCCACTTTCTGATTTACCAATCTCCATTCTGGTTCGTTGAATTGATTCATCATGGAAAGATAATCTGCAATACCAATTTTATACTCATCTCCTTCCTTTTCAATAATATTCAATGATGAAAATTTTGCTAACAATACATTTCTAATAAACTCATCATCAAAGTCTGAGTGCAATGATTGTTCTACAACCATTGATTCGTATAACACAAATCTTTTCAATAATCTTTTATTATTTGTTGCACGTACAATTTTAACTGCAAGTACAAACGATATTATTTCGTATGACACATTATCAGAATGTTGGTAAACTTTGTTATTAACTGCTGATCTAATTCTGTCAATTGACCTTGTCCATATATGGTTATATTTGGAATCCTCAAGATCATCAAAACCATTGAACTCTATTGTTCTAAGATAATCTTTACATTCATCCAAAAAATTATATTTCAATAAATATTGGTGGTTCAATTAATTGTACATCATATTTCCCAAATATAAAGCAACGGTTGGTTTATAAGTAAGTTTATTATGTAATAACCAATGACAAATAGAAATAATATGCAGATAATGGGAGATCTCCTAAATGCTACAGAATTAAGTGGTATTGAGGGAATCAAAGTTACCACCTTATTAAGAAAGGGTAATATATCATATACAAGATTCAGCAAATTTATTAATAATATGACAGGTTCTGGATTAATTAATAAGATAGAGTTTGATGGTCGTAACACATTTGTCATAACGGATAGGGGAAGATTATATTTAGCAAAATACAAACAATTCCAAAGTTTAACTGACTCTTTTGGTCTAGAAATTTAAATAAAAACACTTTTATCTTTGTTTCACATAGTATTATTGGAAAAGAAGGTAAACCTAAAGTTTGAGTCCTAATTCGTTAGGGTTTATCTTGATCCTTTATTTATCTCTTGATGAAGTTCACGAAGTAATTTCTTATACGCAATTCTAGTCTCCCTAATTTGTGCAGATAACCAATTTACTGTATCTTGATTCATTATATTTTAAAATGTAATATGATATAAGTATCTATTTATTATCTCTTGTAAGTTTTCTAGCCCTTACAAGTTTTTTGAATATTATATCTCCATATCTACTAACTCTTTCTATTGCCTGATGATGTGTGTTACACACGTATAAGAATCGTTTAGGGGTTTCTCTTATTAATGGTTCTAAGTCTTTATAATATTGTAATTGTCCTCCAGTATTTTTTGGGTAGTTTTTGTATATTACATCATTAAATATATACCACAAGTGATGGAATGTCATCCCCCTTTTAGATATTTTACAACCACAAATATAACATTTTGATTTGAACTGAGGAAGTTTTGCTATTTTATTTTTAATTTCTTCTGTTTGAAGTCTTTGATTCATTTGTATTATCCTGTATAATAATACTATTTAAATCAAATTCCACATAAAGTACATTTCTTACTTTCAAATAATGTATTTACATTGCAGTTTGGACATACCCTATAGTTTCCCCCATATTCCATATCACTCATCCAAGAAACATGACCTTTTTTACCACTTCCAAATCCACCTTCACTTGCCATTAATGCTTCAATTATAGTTGCATACTCGTGTTCCTCTTGTTCTGGATCTCTATCAGATAAAATATATCCTAATCCAAGTTTGTCTAACTGTTTCTCTAATTTGTCTACAGTTAATGTATTTCCAATTTTATCTAAAAGTCCTTCATCTATACTTCCAAATCCACCTTCTATTGCTATTGATTCAAATGACGTAGGTGGACTATTTGAATATGTAAATCCTTTTGCCAATATTTCTGCATTCTCATCATTCATGTTGTGAATTTGTTTATAATGATCAAATACCCCATCCCATGTTGCATTTTCTTCAATGGTTATGTGACACAACGGACAGTAGAAAGGAATACTACCTTCTGGTTTATCTCTTGTCCAATCAAGATCATCTTCATTTGCTTTTGATTCTCCCCAACTTTTATTTGTATCTCCAGTTATAGGATCTACACCTGCATTATGTACTGAGTTTATATGATTGATCATTCTTTCTTCTTCATCTGAACTAAATTGAGCAGAACAATAATCACATTGGGATGTATTTGGTATTTCTTCCATAACCATATCATGTGACAATATTTCTTCATCATCAAGGCTTCTATATGCTGGTGTGAACCAATCAGTATAATTACCCATCGCATATTCAGATTCACTTGATTTTGATTCTACTAGATTTTTTGGAAGCATTTCATCAGGTAATTCATAATAAGATTTTTCCTCACAACTATTACATTCAGCTTGTATTTCACTTCCTAATACATTTTTATAATATTCTAAACCACCTACATTTCCACATTTTTTACATGATTGACCATGTAAAAATTCATTTACATCAAGTCCATAATTCCATGCTTGTGAATCAAACTCACTTGCTAATGATTCATGAGACATTAAATGTTGGAATCTTTCTCCTTCTCCACTATTACCTGCAACACCAAACTCTTTACCACACTTAGGACATTTCCATGACTCACTTGATTCAATCTTTTTCTTAAGTGGTATGATGTAACCTAACTCTCTTAATGTCTTGTCACAAATACCAATGTCTTTTAATATTTTAATATCCTCGTCTACACTCTCCTCTCCCTCTTGCCAAGGTTTTCCACCACTTGGAGTATTTTTATAGAATCCTGTATCTTCATCTCTCCATAATGTGTCATCTGGATAAATATCATCCCACATATATCCTAATTGAGTTGGTTTGGTTTCAATTTCTCCCTTCTCTTCCTCATCCCAATCTCTTGATAAACCAACTGCTTCATTACTACCAGCAAACTTTTTTACTCTTTGTTGTATTTTATTTGGTAAAAATTCCAAGTCAGGTAATATTCTTTGTGCCATCATTGTAAGAATACTTGAAATCGGCATTGAATCCAACATTGCCAACTGTTCAAATGATTCTTGTAAATAATCTCCTTTAACCTTATCGTCAAATATTTGTCTTATTCCTTTTCTTTCAGATGGATCTAAGTCTTCCCATTTCCTACTCTTTCCATCCCCTTTTTCGTTTTTAATGTTTTTGGAATCCCACCAATCCTTTGCGTGTAGTTCAGTACCGTATGTAGAATCAACAATTTCCTCCCCGTTTGGCAAGTCTCTTGGAACACCATATCTTTTAAGGGCAGTATCTTCCAAACCGTAAAGTTTGTTTTCATATTCATCTGGTGTATGTGTTGTACCATTAAGATAATCTTGTTCTGCCAATTTCAAATAAAAGTCAATTCCATGATTTTTACCTGTTGGTTTTAAATCACGTTCAAAAGATGTGACGTGTTTTTTAAACATATAATCTGCATATCTTCCAATAACCCTTTGTCTATCTCCTATTCTCATTTCATTCCATTTCTCAGTCTCATGTGGAAGTTTTGCCTTTTCCCACCAATGTTTTGCATCTTCTAATTGTTTTTGGGTATACTCAAATGATTCAATCTTATCAAGGTCTTGATCTTTCATTGCACGTGTAATAGTATCTTGTGTGTATTGGGCTGGTACACTAAAACCATGTTCTGTTTGAACGTGAAAGTCTAAGTTTGAGTATTCAGGTATTTCCTCCTTACAGTAAGGGCAGTTCATATTAATCTTCCCCTGATTTGTTTATTTTTNNNGCATATTTACCTTGACCGAATCTACTATCTCCTTTATCACGGTTAATATGTACTTTACTTGAATTACATTCAGGGCATACTTCACTTGCTTCTGCTTCTCCATCATCTAACTTATCCATTTTTTGTTTCTCTTTGTATGCTTTACCAATTGCTTTATATCCATCTAAATCTTCTTCCCAATCTTCACTTGCTTTTGATTCTCCCCATTTTTCAATATCTGAATCTGTAGTAAGATTAGTGTCATTATCCATTCTTGCTATATTATTCCATTTATCCTCATTTTGTTGAAATTCATCCATTTGATCTTCATCAAGTTTTCCTGTTCCTCTACACCAACTACAAGTTTCTGGTGGATAACTTCTAAATCTATATGATCCTTTTCCGTCACAATGTGGACATTCGTGTGAATCTTCATTTGCTTTTGATTCAAAACCTCTTGGAAGTGTTTCTTGTATATCTTTGGTTTGTCTAGATGATATTTCTTCATTATCATAATATAA
>LWDU01035677.1_pt1 | contig 11611 bp, 17 predicted proteins | sample 727161 | NCBI WGS metagenome assembly LWDU01 (sample SAMN04566230, study PRJNA314399) | hydrothermal vent metagenome | isolation source: deep sea hydrothermal plume seawater | place: Mexico: Gulf of California, Guaymas Basin | collected 2004-07-11 | reverse complement strand
CAGATATGGTGTTCTCCAATAAAGGTGTGGAGCTGGACCTCGATGCGACCTGGGAAGATGTCGCAGAGAATTCAGATACGATTCTGGATGTTGACAGCGCCTCGTGGAAGACCACTTTCTGGAGAGACTAATTTACCGGGGCCGATAGAGCCCGGTCGACAAATAAAATGTTACCGATGGTAAGGATGACAGTGACAATTAACAGACCGCGCATGCCTATCATCGAATGTTTAACTTGTAGGCGGAAACCCTGCCAGCCAGGCTGCGCGGTATAGCTGCAAGGTATAAAAGGAGAACGAATAATGCGTCTATCACTATTACTACTCATCGGGTTGATTCTTGCGGGCTGTGCCGCGCCTGCGCCAATGATTGACTTTGACCCTTCCTATAATTTCAGTCAGGACAGAACCTTCGCCTTTATCAGTGAACATCCCTTGATAAAAGAGGCGGGCGCCGAGGTTGGCAATCCCTTGATTGAAGGCCGGCTGGTGCAGATAACAGAGAATATTCTGGCTGCTCGCGGGTTTACCAGGGTTTCTAATCCGGAAGAGGCAGATCTGGCGGTTGGCTTCACGTTGGGTGGACGAGAGAAGATCCAGGTTGACAGTTACCCGGAGTTTTACCGCGGAGGTTATGGCGGTTGGGGCTGGGGTGGTGGTTACCACGGTGGTTATGGTGGCCAATCAGTTGATGTTCGCCAATATACCGAAGGTGTTTTATCGGTGGATATATACGACCCTCAGGAGCGTCGGCCAGTTTGGCATGGCAGGGCAACCGGGCAAATAACAAAGAAGATGCAGGAGAATCCGACGCCGGCACTGGAGAAAGTACTGGGCAACATTTTTGCGACTTTCCCTCCGAGCAACTAGTCAGTCGTCGGCATTTCCACCTCAGCCAGGTCTAGATAATAGGTTGTGCGGGGCCCAAAAAGGCTTTTGTAAATCGTGTCTTTATGGCTTTCTGTGTCATTCTGGCGCCTGGGAACTGACCTACGCCTTTGTAGTTTTTGTGAAAGTCCTCAGCAGAAAAAGGCATTTCCACACCGCCGTCTCGCAGCTCATAGCTGGTTGAATAGGTAAACGGCCAGAGGTTAGCGAAGGGTATTAGGGAAAATATGTCTTCTATGAGGCTGTTAAAGAACGAGATGACCGGGATTTTTCTCCTGGGACCAATAGACCAGGCGTTGCGTGCGGTGATTTTCAATTCGATGTTGCTTTCAACGAGTTCATAAAATTCCGGATCCCTGATAATGACGCCTGCCTCGGTGTTGAGGCGTGCAGATCTCGGGTCCAGGTTAAAAGAGCCCAACCAGACGACTTCATTGTCGAANNNNTTGAAGGAAAACGCGTAAGCATAGAAGTGATCTGCAGCGCCAAGACTGTTCGTTGAGACAATGATATCCATCTCGGGGTTTTCCTTCCGGAGGTCGTTAAAGAGCTTCTTTGTATGAACTACCAGATATGGTGTCTGAAAAATCATTTTGTGGTGGGTATTTGATATCAGTTCAAGCAGACTTTCGGTGGTTTCTGCCAGGTCGTCGCCATCCTCGTGTTTACCCGGGTGGTCAGCAACAAATTCAATCTGATCCAGCTTTGTTCCCTTTGAACTTATGCGTTCATTGACGCAGGCTGCCTGGGATGCGCATTTCGACAGTTCAGAGAACATGGCGGGGACTTCGTACCCGTGGGTAATATCCGGGATTTTAATGCTGTCTGTCTCTATGGTTTTTCGAACATCTTTCATTTCCTTGCTGAAAACAGCGAGATCGTCCGTCCAGTATTCTTCAAATGATTTGGACATGTCATCGGCGACAGAACCGATGACAAGTATGTCCCTGTCAAGGAAGGTTCTGTTTACGCCGCGATCAAAATAGTCGTTCTGGTAGTTTCTCCCTCCAGTGATGCCGTACTGACCGTCGACCACAACAATTTGTGTTGCGATTGTAGTGACTGTTTTGACTACACCGATATTGATGCTGTCTGCGACCGGGTTGTACTGTTTTATCTCGATGTTTTCACTGAGTTGGGCGAGATACGCGACCGTGTCATGAATTTCGCGAATCGATAGATCATCAATCAGTATTCTCACTTTGACGCCGCGTTGTGCAGCTTGCCAGAGTTCATAAAATACGAACACGCCTGTTTCATCCGGTTTCCAGATGAAAGTTTGTATATCTATAGACTCGCGGGCATTTCGTCGCCATGTTCCAGAAGATAACCATAGTTCGCCTGGGTTTTTTTAACGTCGACTAAATGCTCTTGGTAGGGGTTATCCGGATAAGCAAAAATGGCATTGGCGAAAAATAAACAGAGAACAAAGGAAAATGATTTTGAGAGCATATCGTATGTTCAAGCTAAGAGAGAGTGATTATCTATCGACAGGCTGATGCTAACAACCTTACAGCAGGAAATAGCTTAGGTTTCTTTCTTAAAGCGCTGTTTTACGATCAGCGTACAACGCCATGAGTAGAACCAGATGAGCACGGTCAAGGTACCCAACAAGTATCCAGCCGGATTATCGGTCAGCGGCTTCAAAAAACGATCATAGCTGCTCAGCCATCGATCGGCTCCGCTCCTTGTCAAATAGAAGGGCAAACCTAGCTGCCAAAGATTCTTTGTGGCGTATCGACCGATGAGGAAAAAGTGAATAAGACCCCTGGATACGCCTTGATAGAAAACAGATTCGTGTGTGAGTTGGAAGAGAGGCAAGAGATTGAGCGTTCCATCAGGTTTGTTATCTCGATAGGCCTCACTGGCTCCTTTGAAAAAGTATTCACTGTCCAGGTGGAACATCGCCATGATTAGTACGTTCAGGATGAGGCGCTCTTCGAGTCCTTCTTGTTCAAAACGTCTTGCGCTCGTGTAAAGCGTGGAAGGGAGTGTTTTGAATTGTCCATAATCTACAAACCGTTCTGCAAATTCCTTATCTTCCAGAAAGTGGTATTTCTCTGAGAATCCTCCCATTAGCCTGAAATCAGTTCTGCAAATTAACAGACCCTGATCGCCGCTAAAGGTCCCTTCTCGATTAAGTTGCGTTTTATACTCGAATAAACGCAGACGCTCCCGAACCTCATTGCTATCAGTTTCAAAACGTAGTTTAAAATGTCCCGCAGTTCGTTTTGCTGCTTGCTGGATACATGAAAGTGACTGTGACAGCTGGTGGTCGTGTTCCAGTCGGCTATCTGCATGCAGAAACAGCAAGTATTCTCCCGCTGCCTCAGCAGCACCTGTATTTTGTTGGCAGCCCCGACCTCGCGGGGAATGGATTACTCTTGCGCCGTATTCCGCTGCCCATCAACGACGAGAATTTCGAGGCTGATATCTTTTTGTTCGATCAATTGGCCAAGCAGCATGGCCAGGTTATCTTCCTCGTTCAGGCATGGAATGATGACGCTGATCATAAAGATCTATTGCCCATTGTGAAGCTGGTAGGGCTTAGATAAGCCTGCGCGCGCGGCTTCCACTATGGTGATATTGACGTAGGTAGTTTGGGCGATGGACAGAATTTCCTTATAGGCAGAAAGCGCCTGACCACGACGGCTCGCCAGATCGTGCAATTGCCCGTCCGTCAGAATATACCAGGCCACACTCCAGCCAGGGAGCTGGTCCCTGGCGTCATGAAATACAGGGTCAATTTCGGCAAATGTGCTTCTAGCCAGTTCGGTTTCGCCACGTCCGAGATAGGCTCGTACCTTCCATATCCTGGTAAGGCTTAGATCTGGTTCAGCCGGCTTTGTGCCTTTATCTAGATAGTCAGAAATGGTGCGCAAGGTTCCTTCGTAATCATCCATACTGATTAAGAGCGAGATAAGCCTTAGTTGGAAGCGAGAGTTAGCAGGGTAGAGCGATACCAGTTGCTGAAGTTGAATGCTGGCCTCTGGTCTGAGCTCGGGGGTCTCGAGGAGGAGAATACTATAAATGTAGCGAGCCACATCCCTGTATTGATCACCATCGGCGATAACGTCCAGTAGATAGGGAAGACTCTTCTCGGAATTTCCTGCAGGGATAAACCACAACACCTGGCTAAGCATTTTTATAAAGGGGGGCAGGTTATCAGCCACATGATAACCTACGCCCAGGTGCATTTTTGCATCTATCAGAGAAGGGTCTTTCGACAGGGCAGTCTCCAGGTAGTCAATGCTCGCAATGCCTCGTCTTCCTGCCTGATAGTAGTTTCCTTGTAGAGCGTTATGGAAAGACAGGACAAAGTTGGCCTGACCGCAGTAGTAGTTGGCTGTTGCCCCGACCTCCTCGTGGTCAATACGTGGTTCACACCACTCAAGTGTTTTCGTACCTTGTCTGGGTTTCATCCCAGGTCAGCTGGGTGATGATGCTGTTTAGTGCGAACACGTGCCCAGCGGGCTGGGCGTAACGATCAATGAGCTCGTTCTCGATGATCTTGGCTGAGACAAAATCGCCTGACAGACGAAGACGTGTGCCCTCCTTCTCCAGTGCATACATCGTTTCATCAGCAAGCGCAGAACAACAGGCAACAACGATGGCTAAAAATAATGAAGTGCGAGAGATCATATACATAAATTGCATTGTAGCTTCTTCAGACCGCTCGATGGTGGGATTCTCAAGTTAGCTCGAGATATGTCATAAGCCAGGCAATACAAGCCAAGTTTAGCGTAACGTAAGGTGGTTTTTGATCGAAAATATTTATGACATTGCAGTCATAGGCGCTGGACCAGGTGGCCTAAGTGCGGCGGCCCACGCCGCAGAGCTCGGTGTTTCTCACGTCCTGCTCGAAAGTTCTCCCAAGATCGCAAATACAATCCAGAAGTATCAAAAGGGTAAACATGTCATGGCTGGGCCTGGCGTTCTACCGCTTCGCAGCCCTATGGAATTTGATGCCGGTAAGCGTGAAGCAATACTTGAGGGCTGGCTCGATCAGCTTTGTACCGCAGTCGAAGATGAAGACTTTTTTGACCCTTATTGCTTCGCGGACATCATGCAGAGCGCTACTTTCTGACGCCAGCTTGTGCATAATCCTGCTGGACAGAATTTTTCTGGTACCAAAAGTGTTGGCGCCGGGAAGTTCTTGGATCAGGCAGTCTGTGAGGCCGCAGTGCAGGTGTACTGCCTAATCTGAAGATAGTAAGCAGGGGAATTTACTCCTTATACATCTGACAACGATGTCACTAGTCAGCAACAGAGAGTTGCTGACCGATCAGAGATCGGAGAATGAAATTTGACCACCGACAATATTCCACGTCTTATGGCAAAATTCTCCGTTCTTATTCCCATACCTAGTCATATGCAATGACCGAAGCTCTCATCACACCTCAACCCATTAATATCAGCTTTCTTGAAACGCTCAAGTTCATCAAGCAAAGCTACAATTACCCGCTTGAACACAGCCAGCATCTTCGCGAGCGATTCGGCGATGTCGTTATGCAACGCGCGGGACGCGTGAACATCGTGCATTTGTTTGGTGCGGACGCAGCGCAACTATGTCTTATGAACCCCGACCAAACTTTCTCAAATAAGAAGGCATGGGACATGATCATTGGTCGTATTTTCCCTAACGGTTTGATGCTTCGTGATGGAGTTGATCATCGATACCATCGACGACTCATGCAGGTGGGGTTCAAAAGTAAGGCAATGCNNGCGAATAAGCTCAATAAGGCGTTCGAAGCAACCGTCGCCGCTTCTATGCCTCGAATTCCTCTCGCCATACCCGGCACAATATTGTATCGCGGCATTCAGGCGCGCAAGTTCATGTGTCGTTATTTTTTGGATCAAGTCGCCAACAAGCGCGCCAGTAAAGATCAAGATATGTTTGCGCTACTCTGTCGTGCAGAGGATGAAGACGGCAATAGGTATACGGACCAGGAGATCGTCGATCACATGATTTTCCTGATGATGGCAGCTCATGACACAACGACCAGTACGCTGACGAGCATGGTGTACTTGTTAGCCAAGCATCCCCATTGGCAAGAAAGATTACGCGCTGAGGTGCATTCACTTGGCACCGAACCCCTAACTCACGAAAGCCTGGCAAAAATGAGTCAAACCGATTGGGTAATCAAAGAAACGTTACGGCTCTATCCGCCGCTGTCGACCCTACCCAAGTTCAGTAACCGATCATTTGAGCACAATGGCTATCTTATACCTTCTGATACATTGGTGATCACCTATCCTATCCATACTCATTATATGGAGGAGTACTGGGACAATCCGACGATGTTTGATCCGGAGCGGTTTAGTTCCGGGCGAAGTGAGCACAAACGACACAACTACAGCTGGGTACCATTTAGTGGCGGGGCGCATATGTGTATTGGCCTGCACTTCGCTGATATGCAGATCAAACTGGTGATAGCTGAATTGCTTCGAAACTTTCGCATCAGCGTGCCCCCTGATTACGTGATGCCGGTACAACAATCGCCTATTTCAAAGCCAAAAGACAAGTTGCCTATCGTGCTCGAACGTTGCTAGCTAGCTATCGAGCGCTTTCCCGGCGCCTTTTTTGAGAAGCTGTCCTAGAGCCGGTTGACTGCCTCTTCTGACAGTTCCAGGGAGACTTCAATCCGGCTTCGCATGTGTTCCAGGTCTACGCCTTCTGAGCTTTTCTTACCTTCCATATACCTCGCGTACACGCCGTGTACGATGCACGCTGATTTCCAACGATTGAAGCCGGTGTAGTAGTCCAGGTTTGAAAGGTCCCGCCCGGTCCTGGTTCCGTATCTTGTGGCCATCTCGGTACGAGTTGGAAAGCCAGCAACGGCTGTAGCAGCCTCCGGGGAAATCGGGATTGTATCCGAAGGGTCCGGGAAGAAATTCAGCGCATAAGCGAGGTCAGCAAGAGGATCCCCCAGTGTGGAAATTTCCCAGTCTACGACTGCCGCCACCGTGGAGTCTGGTCCGGTTAGACAGTTGTGCAATCCATAGTCGCCGTGAACCACACGTGCTTTTTCTTGTTCCGGCAGGTTTTCCAGGAAAAACTGCTGCAACTCGTGGGCGCGTGCATCATCAAAATCAGCGCCTTCAATTGATGAAGTCCACGATCGATACCAGGTCTTTAGTTGGCGTCCAACGTAGCTGTCTCTTTTACCCAGGTCGCTCAGGCCAATCTCATCCGGGTCAAGAGAATGAAGTTCTGCAAGAACATCAATGAATGAATTCGCCAGTGTGAGCCGTTTTGCCTCGGGTACCCATTCCTCTGTTTCTTCATTGTTGTAAAGCGGCCTGCCATTGATGCAACCCATGACGTAGAACCAGGCGCCAGTAACATCCGGGCTTTCGCAAAACCCCAGCGCTTCTGGTACCGGGACGGCAGTTGGTCCAAGCGCCGAGATGAGTGACCATTCGCGACTCATATCATGTGCTTTGGTGACAGCTTCCTTGCCATTACTATCTTCAAGCTTATAGGTAAGATTGGAATGCCCGCCTTCCAACCTTGTCCACTCAAATGGCGGAGAAAGGCCGGGAATATTACTGGCTATCCATGCTTCGACGGCATCGACCGTATAACCTTCTGGTGCGTCTGTCATTTAGAGACCTCATAAGTGATGTGCAGAATGTAACGAACTTTGGCTGCTGAGTAAAAATTTAATAAAGAATATTTTTCGAACTGAATTATTCATCTGCTTATTTTGGGGTAGAGGTTTTGAAGTACTTCGTGAAGCCGCTCAATTCTTTAGTGTGCCGGTTATTCAGGTGCTGGTTCTGCTGTCCTTGCTATCAGCAGTTGAAAGCAGATAAAGCCTGTTAACGGGCACAACCTCCATTGGCGCAGCTTATATAAGTAGCTTGTAGCTAACGCATAGTTTGATGCTGCCAGGCGACATTTCTGAAATTTTGGGTAATGTGGTGCAATAGGTCTGAGACAGACAGAGGACGCATGGTGAGGAAGGTTTATCTAAACAGCGCGACGTGGCTTCTAAGCAGTCGTAAATTCTCATACTTTGTTCTCTGCAGGTTGAGCGAAAAAATATGCTGAATCCCGGGTGAAGGCAGATCGGATGAGTTCGCGAGTGTTCTCATTGGTTAGCGGGTAGTTGTTACACAGGGTCTTTAAAACTTTCCGCTATCTTCGATCCTTTTTGGACTTTTTATCTAAACTATTACTTTTTGGGATCATGCTTGTGTACCAGTTATATATCGCCAACAAGAACTATTCCTCCTGGTCGCTGCGCCCGTGGGTACTATTGCGTCAGTTGGGTATCGAATTTGAGGAGTGTTTCGAGTCTTTTGAGACAGAGGATAACTTTGAAAAATTCAGGAAATTCTCTCCTTCGGGGACGGTGCCCTGCCTGGTGGACGGTGATGCAGTGGTCTGGGATTCACTTGCTATTGTGGAATACCTGGCAGAGAAGGAGGCTGGAATCTGGCCCGATAACGCAAGTGCGAGAGCTTTTGCAAGATGCGCTAGCGCTGAAATGCATAGCAGTTTTTCCAGCCTGCGCAAAATATGCCCGATGAACTGCGCGATCACTGTCGCGCTATCAAGCCTTAATGCTGATCTTGCGCGTGATGTTTGCCGTATCGACGAACTCTGGCAGGAAGGCCTGGCGCGATTTGGTGGCGGGTTTCTAGCGGGGGAAAGATTTACCGCAGTTGATGCTTTTTACTGCCCGGTGGCATTCAGGGTGCGGTCCTACCAGCTGGCAATCTCACCTGAGTCGTTCGCCTACTGTCAAAAACTGCTTTCGTTGTCTGCAATGAAAGTGTGGGATGCTGCCGCGATCAAGGAGTCCTGGCGTGAAGAAGCTCATGAGGAAGAGGCGCAGGCAGCAGGTCGTGTCATCGCGGATCGAAGAAAATAGTGCAGGCGAAGGCTGTCTTAAAGCCCATCTCATCCAGTACGGTGATTGCACGATCCTGAGTGAGTAGCATGCGGACGGTCAGTTTCTCCAGGTCCATATCCAAACCTGCTGGAAAATTTTCCTGGATGTGCGTTCTGCCGACACCCAGGTCACGCGCATCGGGCCGAACAAGAATTCTAAGTTCACCTGGTCAATTCGTGTTAGCTGCCCGGTCATTGAAACAACGTCGTCTCAGCCTCTAGACATCAAACGTCTCGCCAAGCATTTCTTCTGAGATGCTCCACAGGCGTCGTGCGTCATCAGTCCCCTGAGCCCATTTTGCCCATCCTCCGGTTCCGGCATCGGCAGTGTCTGGTTCAACCAGACCGCAATCCTGCGCGTACTGGCCGCCGACACCTTCGAGGTCCGGAGACGTTGCCATCCACACAGAAGTTGCGGCTCCGGCAGGTATTTCCTTAAACACCATTGCCGGGGATCCTTCGGGTCTGTTGCCCATGATTGCCTGGATGTCTTGTTCTGACATGTGCCGGCCCAGATCGGTCATGATCACGCCCGGGTGCACTGCATTGACTCTCACACCGCGATCTTTAAGTCGGTTGTCGAGCTCGATCGAAAACAAAATGTTAGCGGTCTTGGACTGGCCATAGCTTTGGAATTTGTCATAGTCACGATGATTAAAATGAATGTCATCGAAATCAACAGGGGCGAAATTGTGTCCGCCTGAGCTAAGGTTCACGACTCTTGCAGGTGAGCCTTTGACCAGCGCCGGGCTGACCAGGCAGGTCAGTAGAAAATGTCCCAGGTGGTTCGTTGCGAACTGCATTTCCCACCCCTGCTTGGTTCTACTCAAAGGGCAGGCCATGACGCCAGCGTTGTTAATCAGGAGGTTCAACTCGTTGTGATTCGCGAGATAGTTTTTGGCGAAAGCCCTGACACTATAGGGTTTATCAAGTTCGAGTTCTCCGACATCGACATTTGGATTGCCAGTGCTTTCTTTGATCTGGTCGGCCATTGCCTGGGCGCGGGTAAGATCCCTCGCGGCTATGGTGACAGCAGCACCTTTGGAGGCAAGTGCCCGGGCAGTTTCTGCGCCGAGTCCACCAGAGGCGCCCGTCACTATTGCGACTTTACCGGTCAGGTCTATGGCTTCAAGTACATCATCTGTCGTGGTTTGCTGGCCGAGTTCAGGCATTGTCTTAACCTTAAGGAATGGGGAGCAGGAGATTAACACTCACCTCCTTAGCAAAACAATATAGACTCGATTTCCATGGATATACCAAGTGAAGAATCGGTTAAAAAAGTTATAGGGCATGAGTTTCCAGGTGGTGAGTACCTGATCGCGCACTGGGAGAACTTCCTCCTGACAGAGTGCACGGGAGCGCAGGCGCTGCCTGATGGGATGGCGCATCCGGTGGCTTTGTTTCATGTGCCATTTCTGGGCGCCAATACTTCGATTGGCGAGATGTTTGAATTGGGCCAGGCGTCGTCAGAGTTTTCTATCGGAATAGAGAGCTATGAATGGGAGTTTTTTAAGCCGTTGATGGAAGAAGAACTTTACCAGATCTCTGGAAGCATCCTTGAGGTTGAAAGAATAGACAATGAGGACGGCTTCTTTGATCGAATCAAGTTCCAGTTTGATATCAGGCAGGATAGGCAGGATATAGCAAGGTCTACCATTATATGGCATTACAATCGGGGGCGTTATGACCGAAGTTAGTGTTGGAGATGAAATCCCGTCATGGGGAATGCCATGTGTTGAACGATCCCGAATGCGTACGATGGCGGCGATACTTCGGGACCCGAATCCTGTTCACTGGGACGCCAGGTTGGTATCGACATTGCCTCTCGGAGTAGGGGAACGAACAATAAACCAGGGTCCGCTGGGTTTAAGCTACATGATCAACATGCTGCATGCTTGGGCAGGGCCAACCTGTGTCAAGCGGATCTTTATGACCTTTCCAAAGATCGTGTTAAGTGAAGATGCTGTTACGGCAAAAGGCGTTGTTACAGAGATAGGCCCAGAGGGCAATGTGACATGTGACATCTGGCTTGAAAGGGAAGGGGTCAGGTTACTCGAAGGCAATGCAACGATCGTTTTTCCAGAGCAAGGCTGATTCGGCGACACGCCAAATTGTCTTACGATAGCTCGGCGTTGGTCGCCTTCGGGTAACGGTAACTGGCAGACGCTCTAGTTGTTTTTCACACTATCCCTGGCTGACACCCTTGCATGCCACTGCCACAGGTTATCCAGGCCTTCGTCAGGTTGCAGGTCTACCAACTTTGCGCCGAAATCGATGGCGCTGATGAGGGATATATCCGCAACAGTAAACCTGCCTCCTGCAACATAATCGGACTGGCCAAACTCACGATCCAGGCGTTCATGATAACGCCTCACATTCGCGTCACTGGCTTGTTTGGCCGGCGTGTTCGGCTCGACCTGCCACATCTTAGTGACTATTGGCCCATTCACCCAAGAGACTCCTACCTGGGTCCAGAGCTCAAGTTCAATCTGGCGGTTACGCATTTCGATGTACCCCAGCTCAAAGGGGTCCCGGCCGAAAAGGTTTGGTTCGGGCTGGATAGCTTCCAGGTATCTGCAGATAGCAACCGACTCTGCAAGGCACCGACCATCATCAAGCTCCAGGACAGGAATCTTTCCGCTGGGGTTTTTCTCAAGAAATGCTGGTAGCTTGTGCTCTCCTTTCGCCATATCACAGTTCACTGCCTCGTATGCGAGACCTTTTTCATCCAGAAAAATTTTGACTCTGCGTGGATTGGGCGCGCCGGGATAATCGTAAAGTTTCATGAAATTCCTTTCCTCGATTTAATATCTATTGTCGT
>LWDU01040040.1_pt1 | contig 11613 bp, 12 predicted proteins | sample 727161 | NCBI WGS metagenome assembly LWDU01 (sample SAMN04566230, study PRJNA314399) | hydrothermal vent metagenome | isolation source: deep sea hydrothermal plume seawater | place: Mexico: Gulf of California, Guaymas Basin | collected 2004-07-11 | reverse complement strand
TTTGCATTGCACAGGCAACGGCCCTTGGGCTTGACTTGAAGATGAAATCTGCCTTTGAAGCCACTTGCTGCGAATCCGGAAGCCGTGAGCTTTCAACCCAAGCAAACGACAATGAAACTCCTGAAAAAACTCGTCATCAGCTTAGCACTGTGTGCCTGCACCGCTCCGCTGTACGCAGCGGATTCGGCTTCCAACCGTGACAGCCAGTTCATTAGATTTGGCACAAAAGCAGTTGCGATTCATGGTTTGTATTTACTTTCCAAACCACTTGAAGTCGAGTTCCCCGGAAAAGATTTCACCATTGGCTTTGTTGGAGGTTCCGGGACATCAAAAACCGTCAAAAGTACAACTTATAATTCCAGCACAGGCAAATGGGAGTACACCTATTATGATTGGGCCGGCTCCACCTTGGAATTCAATATCCGCTCTTATCCTGGGAACTCCTTCAACTGGCTGCTGGGCTATGGAAAGTACAGTGTAACTTTGAAGGACCAAGCCTTCACGGGCAGTACCGTTTATGACCTCACCTATGAAACCACTCAGGTGAACTTAGGCATCGGTAATGAGTGGACCTTTGACTTTGGCATGTACATTGGCGCCGATTGGGTCATGAGGGGAGGGAAATTGTCCGATTCCTTGAAGGCGACCTTGAAATCCGGCACAGAAACCGGGGTCACAAAAGCTGCTGCCGAGGCCGACACCTCAATTACCGGAGCCATCGGCGGTGCTGCCATTTTCCGGATCGGTTTTGGTTTTTGAAGGATTGACTGTTTTAGTGGAGCAATGCCTTGCCGCAACCTCCTAAGAAGGGTCTGCTGATTTTTTTTAGTTTGATTGGTTATTGATCTTTGGGCAGTTGCTGATCAATGTTACCGCGAGGTGGTAACGGCGGTCAAGAGGGACGGAACCCCAGCGGACTTTCCGTCCCTCTTGGAAAGGGGTGGGCGCGAAAAGCTAGGCTTTCAGCTTGGCAACTTCTTCCTGCATGACCGGGACGGCCTTGAAGAGGTCGCCGACGATACCGTAATCTGCAACTTTGAAGATGGGTGCGTCGGGGTCTTTGTTGACGGCAACGATGGTTTTGGAGCCGGACATGCCTGCGAGGTGCTGGATGGCCCCGGAAATGCCAAGTGCGACATAGAGGTTGGGCTTGACCTGCGTTCCGGTCTGGCCGACCTGATGCTTGTGCGGCAACCAACCCGCGTCGCAGACCGCACGGGATGCGCCAAACGCCGCTCCCATCTGCTGTGCCAATGGACGCACGGACTCGCAACCGTCCGGCCCCCCCGCGCCGCGTCCCACCGAAACCACGATCGGGGCTTCGTTGAGCGAGATTTCGTTGCTCACCTCGACCTCGACCCCCAGCGGTTCCAGCCGGGAATCTGCTTCCGGAAGGGAGAGATGGACGGCGGTGGCGGAGGTGGGTGCTTTCTCGATCACCTCAAAGCTGCCAGCACGGATGCTAAGCACCCGGATGCCATCGTGCTTGAAGCGAACCTCTTGAACCAGTTTGGTCGCCATGCAAGGGCGGTAGGCCGTGATGTGTTCGCCGTTGACTTCCAGCTTGGTGACATCGCTGAGGGTGCCTACGTCCAAGCGGGCGGCGACACGAGGCGTGAGATCGCGTCCGATCTCCGTGGAGGTGAGCCAAATCTGGGTGGCTCCGGACTGCTGGGCCGCGTCCACGACGAGTCCGGTGTAGAGTGCAGTGCTATAAACTTCCAGAGATGCGTCATCGGCAACATAAACCGTTGCTGCGCCTTGTCCTGCCGCCTCATCCGCGACTGTGGACACGCCACTGCCGATCACGACTGCGCTGACTTCGGCACCCAGTCCGGAGGCAAAACCCAGCAGTTCCTTGCTGCTGTCCTTGAGGTTTCCAGATTTGTGGTCTGCAACCACGAGAATCTTTGACATTATTTGTTTTTCTGTAAGTGGGTTAGGCGAACAAGCCGATGTTTTCCTTCAAATTCCGCATGACCTCAGGCACCGTCTCCGTTTCATTGCCCTCGAAGCGCCGACCTTCCTTGCGCTCATCCGGCTTGTCGTACTGCACCACTTCGGTCATCAGTCCGCCGGATTGCAAAACCTCCGGAGCCAAGCCCAGCGCATTGCTGTCCACGACTTCCATCGGTTTCTTCTTGGCCATCATGATGCCGCGCATCGAAGCCAGCCGGGGTTCGGCAAGGCTGTCATTCACCGTCACCACCCCCGGAAGGGTCATTTTGGAAATCTCGATCCCGTCATCGCCCTTGCGGTGCAGGGTGATGCTAGTATCACTGGTATCCTTGAACGCGGTGATGTTCGTCACCTGCGGGAGGGCGAGGAATTCGGCGAGCATGGCCGGGGTGAGCCCGGCATCGGAATCCTGCGCCTGCTTCCCGGTGATGATGAGGTCGTAGCTTCGACCTTCAAGGGTTTTTGCCAGCACCTTGGCAACTTGGTACGAATCCCAGCCTGCGCTGGAATCGCACTGAATGTGCAGCGCCTTGTGCGCTCCCAACGCCAGTGCTTTGCGGAGGGCTTCCTGCACCTTGGCGGTGCCGATCGAAAGGACAGTGACTTCGCCACCTACTTCCTCGGTGAGTTGGAGCGCGGCTTCCAGTGCGGTTTCATCCCAACTGCTGATGACCCAACTGATGCCCTCTTGGACAATTTCGCCGTCCTTGACCTTAATGTTCAAGGCCACGTCCGGCACCTGTTTAATCGGTACGATGATTTCCAAATGATCCTCTTTCGGGTTGAAATGTTAAATGATTGACCTTAGTTTTTCATTTAAAGGCCAGAAAGTAAAATTCAGAAATTCTTATTTAATATTTCTAAATCCGTCTCAAAAAACTGAATCATTCCGGCTCACTCTGTGACAGAAGGGTTTTCTATCGAGCATGCCTTTTTCAGAAGCAACAAAGATTTTTCATAATTCTCAAATCTTTGTTGCCAGCGAATGTCTTCAGTTTCTGACATTTGTCCACATACACTCGATTATTTGATCAAGATGACAAAACCTTATCATTACAGAAAGATTTCCCATCAATTCCCCACCGAGGCCGCTGCCTTCTCGCCGACGAGCCGATTCCGGATGTAGCGATCATGGCGGAACGGCTCGATCATGGCGGGGGTCTTGCCCGTCGCCACCATCTCGGCGGTGTTCCAGCCACTCGCGGGCGAGGCTTTGAAGCCCCAGGTGCCCCATCCGCAGTTGACGATGAAGTTCTGCACTTCGTCAATCAGCGAGATGATCGGGCTGTAGTCTGGAGTCATGTCGCAGAGTCCGGCCCACGCCCGTTGCACGGAGACGTTGTGCAGGATGGGAAAGAGTTCCAGCACATGGGCGGCGTACCCTTCCAGAAAGGAGAGGGTGGAGCGCATCCCGTAGTGCGGGTAGTGGTCAATCCCGTTGCCGCACACCAACTCGCCACGATCCGTTTGCGAGAGGTAGATGTGCAGGGTAGAACTGACGACGACATGATGCAACCACGGCTTATAGCTCGTGGTCACGAGCGCTTGCAGCGGGTGCGTGACCAGCGCCAACTTGACCCCCACCTGTTCACAGATTCCGGAACTCCAACCTGCCACGCAGGAAACGAGCATTCCGCAACTGATCTTGCCGCGATTGGTGACCACTCCCGTGACCTTGCCGTCCGCCATGATGATGTCCTCCATCTTCGTGAGTTGATGGATGTGGACCCCGGCACGATCGCAGGCGCGGGCGTAGGCCCAGACCACGGCATCGTGGCGGATGATCCCGCCCGGAGGGTGGTAGAGCGCCCCGTGGATGGGATAGCGGGGATGATCGGTGATGTCAATCTCCGGAAGCATCTCCTTGATCTCCTTGGGTTCCAAGACATAGCTGTCCACACCACAGGCTTGATTGTAGGCTGCACGGGTGGTCTGCGCTTGCATTGAAGCCGTGGAGTGCGCCAGTGTGAAGTGCCCCTGCTGGCTGAACATCAGGTTGAAATCCAGTTCCAGTGACAAGTCCTCGTAGAGCTTGAGGGCTTGGTCGTAGAACTTGATGCCTTCCTCGGTGCGGTAGTTTGAGCGCAAAATTGCGGTGTTACGCCCGGAACCGCCGTAGCCGATGAATTTCTGCTCAAGGATGGCGACGTTGGTGATGCCGTGATTGACGGCAAGGTAATAGGCGGTGGCCAGCCCGTGGGCCCCCCCGCCGATGATGACCACATCGTAACTGTCCTTGATCTCCTTGTTGTGCCACATTCGCTGGGTCATCACTTCTCCTTTTCAAAAGATACCGGAATCGTTCCCAGTCCTGCGGGGACCAGCCCGACCCCCATGCCGACATCCATCAGGCCGTCGTAGAGCGACTCCGAAAGGGTGCGGGAATGGGTGAGGATTTCTAGGTTTTCCGTGCGGTAGAGGGTGCAGTGGATCGTGTGGATCGTGAGTTGGATCACCGATCCCGGAACCACCTTGTCGCGCCGCAGATCCACTGCGGTGGAGCGTTCCAGCACCTCGTCCCGTCGCGGGCCTCCCAGCGCAAAGCACGCCAGCGCCCCGGTGGAGTCTGTGACCGTGCTTTTGGCCGAGTCCAGCTTCTCCAAAAGGGCCTGCTCCTGTCCGGGTTGGCAGAGCAGTTGGAAGTCGTTCGGCGTGAGCCGCAGGGCCACTTGGTCCTGAGTGCCGATGGTACTCAGCACCTCGGTCTTGGAGACTCCGGAAATCCCCTGTTCCGCGACTGCTGCCGCATCCCCTCGCGAGAGGGTGAGTTTGCCGATGTGCGACCAATCGACGAGCACTGCGCCTTCGGCAAGTTGCCTTTGTTCGCGGGAGGCATCGCCGAAGGATTCGGCGATCTCCCAGCCTGCCACCGTGGTGGTCTTCGCGCCGTTCATCCGATAGACCCCGGAGAGGGCGCTGCGTTTCAGTAAGGTCGTCATGACTTCAGCCTTTCTCCATGCGGGTCATACGAGGCGTGATCGATCACCGTTGCCTTGGAATCGATTCCTTTTCGGTTGCGGATCGTAAATCGTTGGTCGGTCTTCGCTAGGCTGTTTGGTAGCCAAGCGAGTCCAATCCCTTGTTCCAGTGTGGGGCTGGTGCGGGAACTGGTGACGCGGCCAACGGCCTTGCCCTGTTCGATCACCGCGACTCCGTCTTCCGGAATCACTGCGCCTTTGTCGAGGACATACGGCACCAAGCGGTTCTCGATGCCACGATCCTTGAAATCCTTGAGGAATGCCTTGCCGAGGAAGTCGGGTTTGTCATCCTTGATGGTGAAGCCCACTCCGGCTTCATAGGGATTGCTGAGCGCGTCCGTGTCGGTTCCGGGGATCAAGTGCCCCTTCTCCAGACGCAGGATGCGCTGGGTCTCCACCCCGAAAGGCCGGAGGTCATGCGACTTGCCCTCTGCGAGCAGATGGTTCCACAGCGACTCGCCGTATTCGGCGGGGTAGTGGATTTCGTAGCCCAACTCGCCTGTGAAGCCAATCCGGAACATGATCACCGGAACCCCAGAAATGGTGCCTTCGCGGCACGCCATGTACGGAAAGGCGTCGTTGGAAAGGTTAACATCCGTGAGCGGTTGCAGGAATTCCCGTGTTCCGGAACCGGTGACATTGATTGCCGCATTGGCCCCGCTGAGGTTTTTGACCTGCACGTCGCGGGGTTCCACCGTGAGCCACCACATCATCATCGACATGATCGCATCCTGATTCCCTGTGGTGGTCGAGAGGTAGTAGCGTCCCTCGGAGACGTGCGAAAGTGTGCCGTCCTCAAAGAGAATGCCGTCCTCGGCGATCATCACAGAGTAGCGCGTTTTCCCCACGGCAAGCTTCCGAAATTTACCGGGCAGCAGGAAGTGCAGGAAGTCCAGCGCATCTGGACCCGAAAGTTCGATCTTTCCGAGGGTGCTGACGTCAATCATGCCGATCTTCGTGCGGACATGCTTCACCTCCTCCTCGGGAGTGGTGTAGTATTCCGGACGCTTCCACTGTCCGGCATCGAGGAACTTCACGTTCCGGTCGATGTGGGCGTGGTGCATCGCGGTGCGCCGGATTGGTCCAAGGTGCGGTGCGCGTCCTGCCAGAATCCCGAAGGTCGTGGGCATGAACGGTGGGCGCATCGTGGTCGGCATGGCCTCTTCCGGAGACAGCCCTGTGTCGATGGCTGCCAGCCGGGCAATGGCCTCGTGACAGCTCTTGCCCTGACACGGACCCATGCCCATGCTGGTGTAGCGCTTGAGCGATTCCACCTGATCGTAGCCCTCGCCGATCGAAGCCTGCGCCTCGTTGCGAGTGACATCCATACATTTGCAGATGAAGTGGTTCTTGCCGCCACACTCGATGTCGGCAGGCAAGGCCGCGATGATCTCTTCCGCCGTCCGGGAGGTTGTGGGATTGGCCGCGCCTTGGGCTGCTGCTTTTCCGGCAGTGCTGCCTTCTTCCAGCAGTCGCCCAAAGGAAGCGTTGCCGTGAACTTCGCCTGCGGAGTAGATGTGTTCCGGCAGTTCGTTCACTTGCAGAATGCCGCGTTCGATGTTCCACACTGGGGTCTTGCGACCCATCGAGAGCAGGTTGAGCGTGGGCTTGAAACCGACGGCCATCACGAGCAGGTCGCAATTGAAGGAGCGAGCGGTGTCGCTGCCCTGCGGCGAGCCGATGTCGATTCCATTAACGAACCGCCCTCCTCGTGCACGGTGGACGGTGTGCCCCTTGTGGATTTCGATGCCAGCCTCGCGGGCTTGGTTCTCAAAGTGTCCGGGGGCGTTACTCGTTCGGGAGTCCACGACTGCCACCACTTTTGCATCGGCTCCGTGAAGCATCATCGCGGTGTGGTAGCCGCCGTCGTGTGTGGTGACAACCACAGCATCTTCCCCCGGAAGCACTCCATGGCGGGCAATGCTGCGTTCGACGGCGCGGGCACTCATCACTCCGGGAATGTCGTTATTCTCAAACACCAGTAGGCGGTCGGTCGCGCCAGGGCAGAGCACCACCGATTCTGCACGAATTTTGAACATATCGTTGCCGCACTGCGCGGCCACGAAATTGTCCTCGTAAAGCGCAAAGACCGTGGTGTTGACCATCACCTCCAGATTCGGTGAATCCGCCAATTCCTCAATCAGCGTTTGCGCTGCCTGATAGGCCGACTGACCGTTCAGTTCGGAAACCGAGCTTCCGGACACAGGAGACAGGTCGAAGAGCGCATGGCCTCCGAGTTCGGCGCGGTTCTCGATGAGCAACACCTGCTTGCCCGCTTCCAACGCCGCCAGTGCCGCGCCCAAACCTGCGGGCCCGCCGCCAATCACGCAGACATCCGGAAAGCGGTAGCGCTTTTCGTAGCGCCGCTGGTTGTGCCGTCCCTTGATGTCGATCTTCCCAAGTCCGGCGACCTTGCGGATTTGTGCTTCCGCAAGCGGCCACACCCACTTGGGTTTGTGGAACATCTTGTAGTAAAACCCGTTCGGGAGCAGCGGAACGGTGATCTGGTTGATTGCCGCGATGTCAAACTCCGGAGACGGCCAAGCGTTTTGTGACTTGACCTCGATGCCGTCACGGAGCGGAATCAGGTCTGCCCAGAGATTCGGTTCGTCGTCCACTGTGACCATCACTTCCGGACCATGCCCCTCGGCGTCGAACTGTCCACGAGGGCGGTGGTACTTGAAGCTACGGCTCGTGATCTTGACCTCCTCTGCCATCAGTGCGGAGGCAATAGTGTCGGTTTCGTAGCCCGTGAGGTTCTTGCCGTTGTACTTGAAGGAAAGCTCCCTGCCACGCTCCGGCAAGGTGAGGTAACGGTGTGCTTGGATTCGTCGTGCCATTAGCCCTCCTTTTCTGTGGCCAGAACCTGCTGGAGGTCTTTGTACCAAAAGCTGCGGTGGTCAGTGTTATTCACGGTGTCTCGCTCCACGAGAAACCAGCTTTGGCAGCCACCTCGGTGGTACCACCACTCAATCTGCTTGCCCCAGCGGTTGCGACGCAGATACACATACTCAGCCCATTTCCGGAAATCGTCGTCTTGCGAGGGTCGCTCCAGCACTTCACTTCTGAAGGCAAACTCACTGACGGCCCGCTTTCCGCAGTTCGGGCAACTCAGTTGAAAACTCATAATCTCCTTTCAATTCAAATTGAATATGGCTGCAAGTATAAATCTTTAGGAGCAATATCAACTCCGTTATTCCAGACTAAAGTTGTTGTGCGGTTTGTATTTTCTGGTAGCCCTGCCCTAGAGTGCTGTGCCTGTCTTTAAAAAAATTCACCCTGTAAAGTGGTGAGGCTGAGACAGCCACAAATAATTAGGGCTTGCCGAAAAAATATTTTCATCAAATAAAAAAATCCCCGCTGCAAGCAGACGGATTATTTTGGACGCTTTTGAGAAAAGCTTGGCAAAACCAAACTCCATTCCGGTTTCAAGGTTCAAACCCTGAATTCCGAATTCTTCCAGCAAAGTTGCAACATTTTCCGCAGTCCGGTGTTCTTTGAACCCCAGTTCAGGATGGAGATGGAAATCATGTCTCCATCCGAGCATTGCCTCCTGCAAGTGTGCGGTTTTCACAGTTCACCTTTTGTCGTCAGCCGTTAACCGAAAAACTACTGTTCGGATTTATTTCACGGTTGCGGGAATAAAACCCCATATTGAGTTCTAATCCGGTATAAACGGTTTTGACTTTGAGCGGATCAGCGTCATGGTCGTGCCCTTTTTCGCAAGCGTCAATCAATTCTGCCATACAATGTCCGGCGACCGGAGCATTTTTGAATTGGTTGCCGCTGGTACCGATGGCCATGTAAAATCCGCCGAGTGCGGATTTGTCATAAATCGGAATCCAATCATCGGAAACGTCATACAAGTCAACAATTCCGCTTGTCCGTGATGGAATTTTCAAATCCGGAATGCGCCGTGCGCAACGATAAACTTGAGCTCTCCATTGCGATTCGGTGATTTGATTATTGTAATCATCCGGATCGGCAATCCATTCTTGCGGATCACATTGCGGGTCTTCACTACCGATGAGAATGGTGTTTCCGGTTTCCGGACGGAAATAAATTGCATTATTTCCATCCGAAGTATGGAAGCCGTCTTTTTCAAAATCAAAACCATCCGGCGAAGGCACATGATGCACCTCATGGCGCAAGGCTTTGGTTTTAATGTTCATTTGATCTTCAACACCCGCCATTTGATTGATCACAAAAGAATGCGGCCCGGCGACATTGACGACAATCGACGCATCAATTTGCTCTCCAGTTTTCAAGGTTACGCCACTTACTTTTCCGGATTCTTGGCGGATTTCGATGATTTTGCTATCAAACAAAAACTCTCCGCCGTGGGCTTCTGCGGCGACTTGTAAATTGTGTGAACTCAGCTGTGGATCGCTGACATATCCGGATCCCGGAGTAAAAACCGCACCCTCGATTTTTTTTCCGGTTTTGTCAAAAAAATGTTCGTCTTCATCCGGACGTGTTGTTTCTCCGTATTGATCATGCGAATAAATGGGCATTCGTTTTTTCAAAGCTTCCAAATCCCAAATTTCATGTTCAATTCCAATTTCACCATAGAATTTCAAACATTTTTTGCTATGATCTTCCCCTTGAAGTTTGAGCAGAATGGAACCGGTTTTCATATATTTAATCATACCGCGTTCGTCTTCAACCCCTAAATAATTAGCCCAATCATCCCAATAGAAAAAACCCTCATAGGCCATTGCAACTCCGTCCCAAGTCGAATAACTGGCCCGCACAATGGCGCACGAATTACTCGTTGAACCATATCCAGAAGTCGGCAACTTATCGATATTGAGTGTTTTGTAACCACGTTTCGCTAATTCAAACGCAACGGCGGAACCGATCACTCCGGCTCCAATGATAATAGCATCTGCTTTTCTGTTCATCTTTCTCCTTTGTTTGAAGTTTCGAGTTTCTTATGATACGGGAATGGTGACGGTCTGGAAAGAGTGCCCGGTCGCCTCGAAAAACCGCTCCATGTCCTTCCGAGGGATGCTCAGGGTGCTGGTGTTCTGGAGCGGGTGGCAGAGTAAAGTCTCTTCCTGCCAAAGGTCTTCGTCAATGAACACCTCCACCTGCCTGTCTGAGTCGTTGAAGAGGGCGAGCAAGCTCACTGCTCCGGGCTCAATGCCCAAGTGTTGCTTGAGACGCTCTGCCGAACCAAAGCTCAACTTGCTGGATTCGAGCAGTTCCGAAACACGCTTGAGGTCCACACGCTTGTCTTGCTCAATCGTCAGTAGAATGTGGCGCATGCCCTTCTTGTCCCGTAGAAATAAATTCTTGGTCTTGCCTCCAGAAATCTCTGGGACCAGTTGCTTGGACTCAGCAACCGTGTAAACCGGCGGGTGATCATGCCGATCATAGGTCACGCCGTGCGTGTCGAGAAATTCGTAGAGGTCGTTCAAGGGAGATAGAGCATGATCATAGGTGTTCGTTATTTTAAGACAACGATATCAGTGTCATAAAAATAAAACAGGCGGTATCCTGCTGTAAGTGGCAAACTGGGGGATTCCCAACTCCCAACCAGTTAGGAGACCGCGATGAAAGAGCTTAGCATCCTCAAACAGATGAAACAAACGCTCCAGAGCCTGCTTTGCAGGCCGGACGGACGCGAAAAGATCACCCTCTAGAATTTGTGACGAACTTGCTGTTGAGCTTTCAGCACGACAGCAGCAGGCCTCACTGGAGAGTCTGCGGCGTACGATGAAGGAGCGTCTGTAGTAGACAATCAGCCGCAGGCCTTTTGGGAACGCCTGTCACGGCAGTGCCTGAATACCTTTCTACTCAAGACCGTGTCAGCCTTGATGAGTCATCTCTATCAGGGGGTTGACTGTAGGCAGCAGCAGTTCCGGTCATTGGGAGTCTGCGGTATTGAGTTGATCGATTCGACAAATTTTCATCTTTACGACAGCGCAGCGGGCACTTTCCCGGGAACCTTCAGCGTAGCGGGAATCAAGTGGCATGCCTACTTTAACCTGCTTTCCGGAGCATTAGACTTGGTTCGAGTTTTCCCCCTCCAGTTCTCATGACCGCAATCATTTCCCGCCAATGCAGAGCCGCAAGGGGCTTTTGAGCATCTTTGATCTGGGGTACTGGGATTACGGTCTGCTGCTCGCCATCGAACAAGAGGGCGGTTTCTTTCTCTCACAAGTCAAGAACGGCTCCGTCCTGCCCGTTGCTGAGGTGCTTTCCGGACTGTCCTCCCGGCATCCCGGAAGCAACTTGATGAAAATCTCACGCCTAAAAAGCACCACGATCCCATAGAAGTCCACATCGCAAAAAAACTTGAGGATGGGCAATCTCTGAGTTGTCGCGTACTCGGCTTTTGGAACCGGACGGAACACCACTACCACTGGTATCTCACAAACTTGAAGGTTGTGCCCCTACCGTCATTTATCCCCTCTACCGCCTCAAGTGGCAAGTCGAGTTGATCTTCAAGGGCTGCAAGTCCTCCTCAATGCCGACCGCATGACTTCCAGAAACCCCCTCATCATTCAAAACCTGCTGCTCGCCTCACTTGCAGGACAACTCGCCTCTGCTGCCATTCTCCAGTTCGGCAGAGACCGGCTCCCTCAGGACCGGAGACTCGCCGTCTCTTTCCAGCGAACCGCAAAGATCGCGGCCTTGTTGGCCAGAGACTTCGTACGCTGCTTTCTCG
>LWDU01039714.1_pt1 | contig 11614 bp, 12 predicted proteins | sample 727161 | NCBI WGS metagenome assembly LWDU01 (sample SAMN04566230, study PRJNA314399) | hydrothermal vent metagenome | isolation source: deep sea hydrothermal plume seawater | place: Mexico: Gulf of California, Guaymas Basin | collected 2004-07-11 | reverse complement strand
GCTCATCTTTTGCGGTTGCGCCCCATTTTTTTGCAAAAAAATATCGAACGCGATATCGGCGACAAGCGCGTACTCCTGCAGGGTTTCTACTGGGAGTCGTATCGCCACGGCCACCCCGACCGCTTCACCGATTATGGCCCAGCATCCTGGTATACCCTCCTCGCCGCACAAGCGCCCGTAATCCGCGACGGCCGCTTCGACCTCATTTGGCTACCACCGCCCAGCTACGCCGGCGATAGCAGCGCCGGTTATAACCCAAAGGTCTGGTACCGACTCGACAATAGCTACGGCAGCGAAGAAGAGCACCTAACCTTATTGCGCACACTACTCGCCCACGGCGTCGAACCCGTCGCCGATATCGTGATCAACCACCGCGACGGCCTCTTGGGCTGGGCCCACTTCACCGAACCCGCCTGGGGCACCGATGCGATCTGCCGCAGCGACGAGGCCTTCACGAACGAAGGTTCCGAAGTCTTCGCCACCCCCGAGGCGCAACGCGGCCAAGAAGAAGAACTGCCCGAATACGCCAACCACGACGGCACCACATACGCGTACCCAGCTTTCCGCGACATCGACCACACTAACCCCACCGTCCGCCGCGATGTCATCCGCTACTTGAAGCTGCTGCAATCGATAGGCTATCGCGGTTGGCGCTACGATATGGTGCACGGCTACCACGCCCGTTGGCTCGCCACCTACAACCGCGCCACCCGTCCCACCTTTTCTGTCGGCGAATACGATTGGGACAAGCGCGCAGCGCAACGAGGATGGATAGCGCGCAGCGCAACCACCCCGAATAACCTCGACACCGCCAGCCACGTTTTCGACTTTACAACCTTCTTCTTTCTCAAGGACCGCAAAGAGCAATATAAAGACTGGTATAACACGGGGTTCGGCCTGGCTAACGATATCACCGACGGCTACCCCTGGAAAAAACACGCCCTGACTTTCCTCGAAAACCACGATACCGGCTATCGCACGCACGAAGACGGCACCGTGCAAGAGCACCATCAGCACGACAGTTTCCTAAACGACGGCGAAGTTGAACGGGCCTACGCCTATATCCTGAGTCACCCCGGCCTACCCAGCGTATTCTGGAAGCACTACTTCGACTCCGGTGACGAGTTGCAAGGCAAGATTCGCACCCTGGTCAACGCCCGCAAAGTCGCCGGCGTGCACTCCGGCTCTACGCTGCACCTGCAACAAAGTGCGCGCGCTAAAGGCCTCTATGCCGCCATGGTTGAAGGCACGAAAGGCCGACTCTATGTGCGCATCGGCGGCGACGACCAGACCTGGCAGCCCAAAGAAACCGCCCGCGTTTATGCGCAAGGCGACGGCTGGAAAATCTGGTTGGCCCTGCCCGGCAATCCATCACTACAACAAGCGCCCCTACCCTCGCCCCTCGAAATATCCTTAAACAAGACTCTGCTTAGCCGGAAAGATATCCCCGACGCCTGGATAGAAGGAGAATAAGTCGGAGCCCATAGAGACCTGCACGCCCCACTGGTGCCACATAGCTTATTTTCCCAAGCAGATGTTTTTTGCTTACTCTTTGTACTCCATCAATTAAATAAACAGGTCGAGTAAACGACAACGCGAATTGAAAAATGAAAAGCACGGGCGCATCAATGCGTTGTTCGGTATCAGCGCCTTAGCCCTCTACCCACTCTAAACTATTCTCTCGATGGATCCGAAAAAAATGCCCGCCACACTCCTGCCCGCCGTAGCCGCGAGCCCGCATGGGCTACTTATCTGGTCAGCGTGCCTGGTCGAAGATGCTTTTATAAGCGTGTGGCCCGGGGATAACTTCATCAATCGCTACGGACTCCAATGGGATATATCGGAGCGCATCCAGACCTATACGCACTCCCTCTAAGATGTTTGTCTTGACAGTGCGCGCCTTGTTATCGGCCGAGGCCTAATATTCGAGCATTTTTGTGTCAATAGCCTATCTCTGCGCCGGTGGCATCGCGCACAAATGACAGATAGAAAATCGCCGGGGAAGAGGCGACCAGTCGTCAGGATCTGATCTCGATCATCGGCCAGGAATATCTGGAGCTGGCCGACAGCGAGGTCATCACGCCCATCTAAGTGCCCCCGCCGCAACCAGCAGATACCTGAGCCGTATCAGCCTCACTGCTCAACGCGAGAAAACAACGCATAGCGCAAAAGATCGCGAAAAAAACCATCACCCCACCCTAACGAGGAACCCCCATGCATGTAGGCACCCAACAATTCAACACCTCGGACGAAGACCTAGAATACCTTGCCCGCCACGGCGTCGCCCACAAAAATGAAAACTTCATCACCTTTAACCGCGAACACGGCTGGGACGTCAAAGAGCTGATTGAGAAAAAAGAGCGGTGTGCCAGCTTCGGCATCGAGATGGAAATGGTCGCCTTACCGATGGCCGGATTTCACATCGGCGGCGAGGCTGTGCCCAGTTTCATGCAGGGTAACTACGAGGAGGGCGACAAGGAGATCGAACTGGTCATCAATATGGTGCGCCAGGCCGCCGAGGCCGGGATCCCGGCGATCAAATACTATCTCTGCGCTCTCGAAAACCAGCGCACCGAAAGCGTGCCGCTCGGCCGCGGCAATTCGGTCTACAGTACCTTCGACCTCGAAAAGGCCGATGCCGACACGCAGCGCTACGACGAGCCGCTCTTAGCCGACGAAAACTGGCGCCGCATCACCTATTTCCTAGAGCGTGTAATCCCGGTGGCCACCGAGTGCAAGGTGCGTATGGCCTGCCACCCCTGCGACCCCTGGCTGCCGCCCGGCTTCAAGGGCGTCGATCGGGTGATGGGCGGCTTTGAGGGGTTCAAACAGTTTATCGAGATCTGCCCCAGCCCCTACCACGGCGTCAACTTGTGTTTGGGCTGTATGGCCGAGAGCGTCGAAGATCCGCTCAACGAAGTGCCCGATATCATCCGCTACCTCGGCTCGCGCGACAAGATCTTCCTCTGCCACTTCCGCAATATCGTTGGCAAACGCAATAAATTCCAGGAGGTCTGGCCGGACGAGGGCGTGATGAGTATGCACCGCAATATGCAGGCGCTCAAAGAGGTCGGTTACCAACACATGTGCGTGCCGGATCACGCGCCCGGCCACAAGGACCCGCAGGCCTCGCGCCAGGCCTGGGCCTATGAGTTCGGTTATATACAGGCGATGATTCAGGCGGTGGTGGACGATACGCGATATCCATAGGCAATGTTCGCGGGGCGGCGGGGCTGACCGCGGCGGGCATTTTTAAAGACCCCCGAGCCGTCGCCGACATGCGCGCACGCCAACCACCAAACCGCCTCATTATAGCACGGCCTGGGCACCGACAACGGCAAAAGGTGGCCGATGGGCGCGCATAGTCGCACGATGTTCACCGCCATGTCACAAAAGACGAATGCACCCGGCGGCGAATTAAAAAACCTGGGCAAGGGCCTGTGGGGAGCGCGGCGGGGCTAGCGAGGGTGCGAGACTGGGCGTCGACTTTGGCTTCCAAGCGTTAGAAGGCACAAGATCTCGGCAACGCGCATAAAAAGCAACATCGTCTCTGAGCGTATCATGTAGAAGGGGGCATCCGTTAGGAGGCGGAGTAGCGGGGAAATAGCGTCCGCTCCGGGCAACGCGTCAATAGCCTGGGGTAAGCCATTCCGAGATTCGAAGGGCAGGAGTCGCTCAATCCTTCATAGAACCGCCAGCCTAACTCCAGATTATTACAAAACAATGGGAGCACAATTTGACCATCTGCACTGAATTTTTCTGTCTGTCACAAACCGGATCGACCCGCGCCACTTCGTACAACTGGGGCAACAAGATCCTGACGCTCAACGGCAAAACGCATGTCGTCTGGCTCGACGCTCCCGCGACGATCTGCGGCCGCACCTACGATCATCAAAGCAAAATGTGGGGTGAGATGGTGCGCATTGACGATGGCTGCGACAACCACGCCTGCCCCTGCATCACCGCCGACGCCGAAGGCCATATCCGCCTGACTTTCGGCCCACACGGTTGGAACGGCGAGTGGAACCAAGCGCGGGTCAAATGGAAACGCTCATTGCAACCGGGTAGCCTCGATAGTTGGGAACCGGCCGGAGAAGGCTATAAATCTTCTTGGAGTAACTTCGGCTACAACGCGACGGCGGCGTCCATCGTACACACGCCCTCCGGGCTGGACGCGGTCGTCTGTCGCGGCGGCGAGCACCCACCACAGACCATGTTCCACCTACAGCGAGAAATCGGCGGCTGGACGTCGGCAAAAGCGTTGTTTAGCCAGCAAGTCGAGCCGCAATATACGCACAACTACGGACACATCGCCTGCGCCACCGACGGCACGCTCTACGCCGCGTGCCACTTCTACAATATCGGCGGCAGCGACAACCAGCCCGTCAGCGGTGACCGCTCGAAGATGCGCTCCTACGGTGCGGCCGTGCTCAAATCCACGGATCTCGGAGCAACGTGGTGCGACCTGCACGGCGACCCCGTCGATCTGCCCACTACCTACAATCACCGCATCGCCATCCCACCATTCGACCGCAATATCTATATAAACACCATCGCGCTCGACACATTGAACACGCTTTGGGCGCTGACGCTGAACCCCGGATTAGAAGACAACGCTGTATGGCTCAACCGCTGGGTGGGCCAAGATTGGCAGACGATGCAACTGGAAAGCTATATGCCGGAAAGTCGCACGCCCGTCGAGAGCATGATGACCATCGACACGCGCAACCGGCTGCATATCGTGCTGACGACCGTCGACGCCGCCGCTGTCGGCACGGACAGCCATTGGGGGCATCCCTCTTCCGAAGTGCTCTATTTGCGCTCAAACGACGGCGGAGAAACATTTGACGCTGCAGAGGTAAGCCCCGCTGACCCCGAGACCGCCAACTGGCTGCCCTCTATCTCTCGATCGAGCCCCCACCACCCGGTCGATCTGCCGACGATTATGTACACGCACGGTGACGTCGGCGCTGGGCTCAGACCCGATACACAGACTGAAGTCCGGTGCGTACAGCTGGTCGAAGCCTGACAGCACAAGTAGCTCAGAGGCACAAAACCTTTTGCAGCCACCCTTGCCCGAGAGCCTCGCTGCCATAACCATAAACTATGAAATCGCAGCAGAGGCGGGCGGTGAATCGCCCTGCGACGTTTACAGTCTTTCAGCCGCCCCAGCAACGCCATACCTGAAAATCAGCTTCCAGCCCTATCGCGCTACGACCGACAGCGTCGACTAGGGGACCCGGCGGCACCGCGGACCGCTGGCTGGAAATCGCCTATTGTGTGCAAAGCAGCAGGGACGATCTTGGCCCAGAGCACGAAAGGCTCGGGGCGTTATTTTTTTATTTTCTCGGAGAAAAAGGCCATTGGGGTGAAATTGATTACTTTCTTCTTTTGGATGTACGTGCACCAAATCGCCGCCGACTACGCGGCCAAACTATTACAGCAGGCCCGCAAGCGGGTGCAGGGCGATAAAGCCTGCTTTGTCGAAGCGGATCTGACGAAAAATAAATCAACAGCCATTAAAGCCGATGTCAGCTTCTGCATCAACGCGTTGACCCACTCTGTCGCGAAAAAGAAAAAGCGCATCGCTGACTTCGGCGCAGTCGCGACCAAGCACTACCTGCACTACTTTTTCGCACAATTGCTCGAAAAAGTCGGTTTCCAGGTCGAGTGCGTCGATCGAGTGGAGTTATAGTAGGCCGAATTACTCGATAACACGCCCGGAAAATTGGGCAAGCCCTACTCGCGGGATTGGATGGTCACCGCGAATAGATAATCACCGCATCCCACTATGAGAGAAACTATGCGCTTAGCCTTTTATACCTACAGCTATACCGACAAACTCGATATGGCCATCGAACCCGCCCTGGAAAAAATCGCCGCCACCGGCTACGACGGCATCGACATATCGGGCACGCACGGGTCCTCGACCGACCCGCATTCGGTCACACCTGCACTGCGCGAACTGACACGCGGGACCGCCGACCGGCTAGGGCTGTCGATCGAAGCCATCATCACCCACGACACACTCGCCGACTCGCTCTTCACCGACACTCCGCTCGACCTCAAAGGATCCGTGGACCTCGCCGTCGACACCGGCGCCCCGGTCGTCGTCTTCCACATGGGCGGCCCTACAGACAACCCGGAAAAACGCGCCGCGGCCTGGCGCAGGGTGGTCGACACCCTAAAAGAAAATCTCGAATACGCCACGCCGCGCAATGTAAAACTAGCCGTCGACGGCGTTTGGCACGGCTGGCTCACCGACACACCCGAGGCTTTTCTACAAATACACGACGAGGTCGGCAGCCCCGACTTCGGCATCAACTTCGACCCCTGTTACCTCACCCTACTCGGTCTCGACCCGGTCGCCGTCGCTCAGCAATGGCAATCGCGTATATTCCACGCCCATCTGAAAGACCACGTCGGTACCTACCCAGATTACGAGCACAACATCCCAGGGCTGGGCGATATCGATTATCCGCGCGTCGTAAGAGGGCTGCAAGAGATAGGTTTTGCGCAGGCCATTTCGATCGAGACATTTACTTCGATGGATTTCGACGAGTCGTGCGAGGAGGGGTATCAGGCCTTAGCGCCGTCGATGGGGAAGGGTGTTTAGCTTCGTTTTTCTTTTGCAGTATCGTACGTAATAAAATTGTGCCGATGGGAGCGATGACTGCGAGATGACCGGGGTGGGTATTTTTAATGAGTCCCCGGGCCTGCGCTCTTCGCAGCGCCTTCGCGCTGACTCACCACTGCCCTGCCCGACCAAGCCCTTTTCCCCGCACCGCCCTTAAAAATACTCAGCTCGACCATCCCCTTCTTCTTTATCTTCTCCACCGACCCGTACGCACTCCATTCCTTGACACTGCTGAATCAATGCACAATCCTTACGCTACAACCCACCACACCAAAATTCGGACCGGAGCAATGAATACCACACTTAGCAACGAAGAAATTACCTCCTACCGCAAAAATGGCTATCTCGCCATCGACAACCTACTCGACGACCGCGAACTATCCACTTGGCGCGAAGCCGTCGACCAAGCCGTCGCCGACATAGTCGCCCAAGACTCTGCCAGCCGCGACATTCGCCACAACCAGGCCGGTGCAGGCTACTACCAAAAAGTCTTCGTGCAATGCGTCAACCTGTGGAAGTCGCACCCCGCCATAAAAGCACTGGTCCTCGACGCCCGCCTCGGCCAGATGGCCGCACAAATCTCCGGCGCATCCGGCATCCGGCTTTTCCACGACCACGCTCTAATCAAATCCCCCTGGGCCAATCCAACCAACTTCCACATTGACAACCCCATGGACCCGTACCATTCCACACAGGCCACCATGTTATGGATCGCACTCGACGACGCCACCCTGCAAAACGGCTGCCTCTACTTTCTGCCCGGCTCGCACAAAACCAGCCGCTACGACACCACCGGCGACCTCGGCCAGGCCGGTATCGGCAACCTAATCGCGGACTATCCCGAATGGGCATCGATCGAACCGCGACCCGTTGAGGTCAAAGCCGGAGCCGGCATCTTTATCAGCGGCATGGTCGCGCATGCCGCCGGACCCAATATGACCCTAAATTCACGCCGCGCCTTCGCTATGCTCTTTATGCCGGAGGACGCGACCTTCAACGGCCACCAAAGCGTCTTGCCCGACGAGATCTTTCACCGCCTGAAGATCGGCGACGCGATCAACGACGACGAACACCTGCCTCTACTCTATTCGCAGGACACTACACCATGAGCCATCTCCTGCTCAACACCGAGCGCACTACGCTCTTTACTATGGGCCACACCGCAGCGATATTGCTCTCGGATAACAGCCTGGAGCGCGCGCCCTGTCGCGAAGACCTCGACGAGCGCTACCCTTCAATGAATAAATTTTACACCACCTGGCAGGAGACACAAACACATTGACAACAACTTTTGATTTTACCGGTAAAAAAGCGGTAGCCACCGGCGCCGGCGGCGCCATCGGCGGCGAGATCGCCCGTGGCCTGGCGCAAGCCGGCGCACAGGTTGCCATCTGGGACATCTCACTCGACGCGGCTCGCACCAAAGCCGATGAGATAAACCAAGACCACCCCGATAAAGCGATACCCGTCGAGTGCAACGCCATCGACAAGCCCAGTGTCGAAAAGGCGCTCGCAGAGACCCTAGAACACTTTGACACCGTCGACCTCTTGCTCAACGGCGCCGGTGGCAGCCACCCGTCGACCACTACCACCCCCGAGCTCGAATTCTTCGACATAGCCCCAGAAGCAGTGCAAAAGGTCATGGACCTCAACTACCTCACGCGGAAAAAGGCGAGGGCGCCGTCGTTAATATCACCTCGATTGGTGGCGGACTGCCCTTATCGCGCGCGCTGGCCTACTCCAATGGCAAAGCCGCCGCCGACAGCTTCACCCGCTGGCTCGCCGTGCATATGGCTTCGACCTACGCACCCAAGATCCGCGTCAACGCCATCGCACCTGGTTTTATGATCACCACACAAAACCGCTTCCTGCTCACCGACGAGAAAAGCGGCGAGCTGACCGAGCGCGGCGAAACGGTTATTGGCCAAGTGCCGATGGCCCGTTTCGGCGACCCGCCTGAAGTCGTCGGTTGCACGCTGTGGCTCTTTTCCGAACAGGCAAGTTTTGTCACTGGGGCGATTGTGCCAATTGATGGTGGGTTTTCGGCGTTTTGCGGAGTCTAAAAAAACAGGCTACCACCCCGGCACCGCCTGAACGCCCGCGCCGGCCGATGCGGTGTCCCTCGGCGCGCACTCCGGCCGCTTTCGCCATCGCCGCCGCGGGCTCGATCTGCATACTATCCACCACGCTCGCGCGCACCGCGCCGACCTCATCGGCCGGAATTACGCCTTTGATAACCCACCGCATCCAGGTCGTTGAGAATCTCATCAGCTTGCATTAGCCGTAAGCCCCCTTCTTGTGCCGTCCCAGAAACCGCTGTAACCGTTCATCCGCGCCCTCCCACACGTGCTCGGGCATGCGATAGTCGATAAAGGGGTACAGCTTCTGCGAGACGAAGCGCTTGCTATAAGTCACCCCAGCCAAATAGCGCACCCGATCGGAAACATTCGGCGCACCCCGATGCCAAACCTGGTTATTAAATAGATACGCATCACCCGCCTTCGCCAAAATCGACACCGGCCCTCGCTCGTCGAAGTTCGGGTTATAAGAGTCGTTGGGCCGCCGCCCAGCATAGTGGCTTCCCGGCACCACCTCGGTCGGCCCGTATTTAACTTCGTCGACATCGGTCAGGGGCGTAAACACCTGTAGCACCATACAGGGCATGGTCATGCGCGGGTCGTGTCGCTCGAACTCGTCGTTGAGCGGAAAATGCACCAGGTCATCTAAATGCCAACCACCGCTCTTGCCCGATTCGACGGGTTCGGCAGGTTCGGTGCGCAACGCGTTTTGCGCCAGCATATGGCAATCTTCACCCAGCACCGCCTCGGCCAAGCTGGCGAAGGGCTCGCGCACGATCAGGTCGCGAAAGGCCGTGGAATATTCGAACATCCGCATCATGCTGATGCCTTGAATCTGGTCTCCCACCTCGTCGTGCATCGCCGAGTCCGCCCACTTGCGCTGCATCGCATCGCGTAGCGCTTCGACCTCATCGGGTTTGAGTGTCGGGCCTAAGTGGGCAAAACCCTCGCGGTTCAATCCATCGATAATCTCGGCGGTACGCTCGGGCGAGTAGGGCTCGCCTTTTAGGATCGGACTGGACATTGACCGAGTCTCCCTTCTTATTTGTTTCCTGAAGCATACGAAAACATAGATCAGAGCAAAAGAAGGATAATCGATGCCATCAATACCCCCCCACCCAAAGTCTTCGACGGTAGCAACCTACTCTTCGACAATCCACGGCCTCCTATTGTCATCGACTTCTCCCCCGATTAGCGGCCAGCCCCCTTCGCGCTCGGCGTCATGATCGCCGCCGACATCGTCTGGTAAGACGCAACCCCGACATCATCGAGCTAGCCGCCGGCATGCCCGATTTCGACTAGTATCTAGCCTGGAGCGAGTTGCGCTGCATAATAGAATTAGAGACCTTGCTTGCGCTATATGTCCGCGACAAAATCGACGAGATCGACGCGCGCACACCGCTTATAGATATCATCTAACAACGCTGCCACTGAGGAGTTTGTCTACTTGAGCGAAGACCATACACCCGACTGGCGCACACAAGGCGTCCGCATCGTCCCCGGCGACCAACTTGACACCAACACCCCGCAGACACCGGGCATGCTGCGCGCCGCCGCGATCAACCAGGCCATGGTCGGCGCGCAAAAGATCTGGGCCGGCACCGTCGCCATCGAACCAAAAGCCAAAACCGGCACCCACCATCACGGCGCTTTAGAAAGCGTGATCTACATCGTTAGCGGCCGCGCGCGCATGCGCTGGGGCGAACAGCTCGAATTTATCGCCGAAGCAGGTCCCGGGGACTTTATTTTCGTACCGCCTTTCGTGCCGCACCAGGAAATCAACGCCAGCGACGAAGAGCCGCTCTCCTGCGTGCTGGTGCGCTCCGATCAAGAACCGGTGGTCGTCAACCTCGACATCGACCCGGCCGAAAAACCCGAAGCCGTACACTGGATCGGCCCCAACCACCCCGATCCCATCGAATAACATGGCCCACGATATACGCTAGTCAACGATGACACGCCACCAGAGCGAGGGCCTTATGATCCACGGTACCCACAACGCACTTGACGACCCACGTAACGAAGACGTGCTCGTCTATATCAACGGCGAATTACTGCCGCGCCAAGACGCCAAGATCTCTGTCTTCGACAGCGGCTACCTGGTCGGCGACGGCGTCTGGGAGGGGCTCCGCCTGCACGACGGCGTGTTGGTCTTCCTCAACGAACACCTCGATCGCCTCTACCAAGGCGCCGCGACCATCGGCATGGATATTGGCATGAGCCGCCAAGAACTAGCCGCCGAGCTACACCAGACGCTCGACGCCAACGAAATGCACGACGGCGTGCACGTGCGCCTGATGCTGACGCGCGGCATCAAGAAGACGCCTTCGCAGGACCCGCGCCTGACCATTAGCGGCCCCAACCTCGTGATCATTGCCGAGCACAAGCAGGCCGACCCCAAAAGCCGGGAACGCGGCATCACGCTCTTTACCAGCAGCATCCGCCGCGGCTCGCCCGACTATCTAGACCCGCGTCTCAACTGCCACTCCAAACTGCACGAGGTTCAAGCCCTGATCCAAGCGCTGCAGGCCGGCGCCGACGAGGCTCTAATGCTCGATATCCACGGCTTCGTCGCCACCTGCAACGCCACAAATTTTTTCATGGTCAAAAACAATGAAGCCTGGACCTCGACCGGCCGGTACTGCATGAACGGCATCACCCGCGGAAAAATCATCGCCGCCTGCCACAAACACGGCATCCCCTGCGCGGAAAAAAATTTCTCCCTCTTCGACGTCTACGGCGCCGACGAGGCCTTTGTCACCGGCACCTTCGGCGGACTGACTCCGGTCACCGCCATCGACGGGCGCGACATCGGCCCCTATGGTCCCATGACACAAAAATTACAAGCGTACTACGACGAGGCTGTACACCGGGCCGTCAACGCCGCAAGGCCAAGCCG
>LWDU01043813.1_pt1 | contig 11620 bp, 21 predicted proteins | sample 727161 | NCBI WGS metagenome assembly LWDU01 (sample SAMN04566230, study PRJNA314399) | hydrothermal vent metagenome | isolation source: deep sea hydrothermal plume seawater | place: Mexico: Gulf of California, Guaymas Basin | collected 2004-07-11 | reverse complement strand
TCCAACAATTGCGGTAGTGAGCTCACCTCCATATTGCTTCTCGTAGTCGTAATCTCTAACAACATGTTGCATCTCAGGCGGACCACCAGCTAGTTCACCGGATCCGCCGCCCACTCTCTTTTGTCGCTCAACGGAGAAATCTATTAGCTCTCCCATCTCGCGAATGATCATCTCCCTAAGATTTTTTCGTGTTATTTTCACTGGGGCTACTCCCCTTTATATCTTGAGTGATGCCAGTTATATTGTGGTCGCTTATCTTTTGTTGCAGCTCCTCTAAGCCAGTCATCATCTTCGACCTCAATATCTTCACCGCCAAAGGATGTAGGGCTAGCCAAAGAGGCACCAGGTGTAATTAATGTGTCAATCAAAGCAACAACCTCGAGATCCGATTCAACACCAAGCGAAGTTGCAATCTCGTCAGCTGTGTTACCAAACTTAGATAGTGCACCCGCAGCATGAATCATCTGTAGAAGCTTATTCTCTGGGCTCCCAATATCGTGTCTTGGCTCTGCAACGTCAACGACATCCTCAGATGAGATGTCAGACATATCTCTCATCTCTTTAAGAATTAGTTTTCTTTCGTGTGATTTTCATTAATGTACCCCTTACAGACTATAACTATTTTATGCTAACATAAAGTTAATAAGATCTGAAATATTGTTTGCTATCCACCGTCTGGAGATGGGCTACCATATACTCTTGCTCTAGCAGCAGCAATCTCACCCTTATCTCTCCAGTGTGCATCGCCTGATTCGACCTCAAAGATCGACAAGTCAACGATGACAAGTTTACCTGACCTATCTATTCCAATGTTCCCGGCTGTAAGCTCTTCAGACTCAACATTGTAGTTACTAACAAGGATAATAGCGGATCGGACAAATGGGCTATCGCGAATCGTGTCATCATATGCCTTTGTTACTATCTCTTTAGCAATATCAGAGTCTTGATCAATAATGCCAAGGAGTATTACCGAATGATTTTCGGTTGAGTGGCCGTACGCTCCGTACTCTATAACATTTGACACTAATTCGTCAAATTTACTTACGAGATATGAATACTCATCCTCGTCCATGTAGTACTTCTTGTGTAGATCAATTAGCAAATTCTTTAGGTGTGGAAATCTTGGAGATAAAACCTTGTAAACTTCGTCATCATGGATGATGTGAGGGACAGTCTCAACAACGATCCAGTCATACTTGGTGCCAAATGCCCCTTTACCGTGAGCAAACACCTTAGGAAAAATTCCTCGAAGTTGGCCCTGAAGCTTGACCTCATCCTCATTCATAGCGTATGAGTAAGCATCTTCTCTATTGGTAAGCTTTATTACATAGTTTGGATTACCAATGGGGCGCAGGGTGGTCCTATATGAGCCTTGTCCAGCAAACTCAAACCCCATATCTCTAACATCCTCTTTCCAATGCTCAGGAGACATGATAGAGCTCTCTATCTTCTTGTGGACGGCGGGTAGGGCATCGATCCAGGCACCAAAGTGCCTCCTCTCTCTGCCCTCTAAGCCGTTGGTAGGGGGAGGTTGCGGGGGGCTCCCATCATCGGGGGAAACGCCCCCAGACTGCTCTAGAGCTAACGCAAGCTCCTCCTTGATTAACCTAATAAGTCTGCTTCTTGATACCCTCACACGGCCCCCTGTGCTCCTCTATGAGAGCTGTGCATAGCTATGGTGAGGCCTCATTTCTCTATGTAGCCGACGCTAATGTAATCACCCTCAGACAGGGAGTTACTACCGCTTTCGCCGCTGTCGGGGTCGTGGTCGTCCCTCACCTTGATGAGCTTAGGGTCGACTGGCCCATCGGCGTCTAGGTAGCCACCGTCATCGAGGACAACAACAACCTTTATGTCGGAGCCGTGTGTCTCTTGAAGGAGTTGAAGTCGAGATATAAGCTCACCGAGTGTCCTTGTCGCCCCAGAGGGTGAAGCACCCATGTCATCAGATGGGTATGCATCCATCTGCTCTCTAATTATTCTCTTTAGCTGTCTACGTGTGATTCTCATAATAATAGTCGTCTCCTATTAATGTATAACTATGTGTGACACATTAGAGTTTTCACGCGACGGCAACTTTTTCTTTTTCCTCAACACCAGCAGCGCCCCCAGACTGCTCTAGAGCTAACGCAAGCTCCTCCTTGATTAACCTAATAAGCTTGCTTCGTTGAAGCCTCATATCAGCTCCTGCTTATATCTATGTGTGTTGTGGGCAGCATGCGCTAGTAGCCCTCTGTGTCCACACCCCATTGAAGATGTGCGGAGTCGAGAGTGTTGTTAAAGTGCCTTGAGAGTTTTGCTATGCGATCAACATCCCTGTCTGGCATTACAACATCCCCGTAGGCGACATCCCATGCGAGACCACCAAGATATCGCTTAAGCTCCGCAGGGTTGCCCCCGTAGAGCATTCGGTGATACTCCTCAGTAGAGATTGGTAGAACCTCCCCCATCGAGCGATCGTCCTCCTCCTCTTCACTCTCATGGTAACCCATGGCGTCGAGGTCATCCTCACGGAAATATCTCTTTAGGCTGCCCCTTAAGTTGCCACCCCCAGCGCGGTGGCCAGAGCCAGATTGGCTAGACATCTCCTCGAGGGTCTCTCTTATGAGTCTCTTTAGCTGTCTTCGTGTGACTCTCATAGTGATAATCTCCCTTTAGTGTATAAATATCTCAGTCAAGGGGAAATTTAATCAAAATATGGGTGGGGGGCAACCAGAGGTGATACCGCACCCCCTAATGAGGTAGACCGCAATGGCACACACCAGGAGTAGGGCCTGAAAGGCTAGAAGGATAATGCACGCCTTGGTGTCACCGTAGTAGTCGGTCTCGTCGATCCAAAAGTCCCAAAGCCATTGGACAAAGCGTTCCATCATATAGTATAACTATATGTGAATAGCGGGAAGATGTCTACGTGTGACTCTCATTTTTTAGGGTACCTATCTTCGAGTTGTCTCTTAATGTGTTTCCATTGGCGCTCCCATGCCTCTGGATCTGTGGGTGGGATCTCCCCCCTCTGCCAATAGACGTCCCTCATCACATCTCTGGGGTCATACTCCCACCACCGATCGGGCTTGGTGGGGCCTCCCGCATTGGTATCTCTATGCTCAGAGATAGCCTCTCTGATTATCTGTCTAAGTTGGTTACGCGTGACTCTCATCTCTCCCTCCCTCTGGGGTGTTTGCGAATGGGGATTGGCACTAGCACTGGGGGTGGCTTCAACCCTAGCAGCTCCGCTAGCGCGTCAAGAAGCTCTCCAATCTTACGTGTGATTCTCATAATATTATCTATAGTCCATTAAATTGCCAAATCTTTTTGATACAAGCCAGTCAATCATATCTAATGTTGCCTCTCTAGTCGTTTGCCATCTTACAACATTTGCTCTGATAAAATTATCTGCGTCCATTAAGTCGCCTCTTGTGAGGTTGCGATTTCTGCCCTTTGTTGAAAGACTTGAAAATATTCTTTGAGCATCCATTAAAGATACATTTGCCCTCATGTTTCTTGATTCAGATATTTCTTCCTTGATAATCTGTCTTAGCTGCCTACGTGTGACTCTCATGATTGATTATTGAAATCCTTAATATACCAAAGTAGTGCATCATGATAAGTTTGAGGATTCCCACCGTGAGCATCTCCCATCACTTGTGAGAGCATCTTATCAACCGATTTCACAAGCGCGATGCCAAATGCCTCTGCACCCATATCTTTAATCATGCTTGCATACTCAACTGAGGGTCCGAATGGCACAGACGGCTCTGGAAACCCACTGAAGTCGTTGGCATGTGGTCCAAGCTCTGAGTCGTGGGTTGACTCAGAGATCTGCTCAATCATCTCTCTAAGTTGCATCTCTGAGATTGTCAACTCTCCATCGCCATCAACGTCAAGGGGGTGGGTGTCAGGCTTAATATTAAGAGCAGCATCGTATGCAGTGTAGTAAGCACCGTGCTGCCCCAGCCTCGGATCATCACCGGCGATAGCGTCTGCTGCACCAAGCTCCTTTGCAGCCTGTGCACGCCTCTCCTGGGAAGCACGGTTTTGCCAATAGGCCTGCCGACCTCCTCCCCCTGAGGTCGTGCCTCGTCGGTGGTGGCCCATATCTCGACGCCTGTCATACTCCTCTTCATTAAGAGTAGATAGCTCTTCTTTGATAATTTGGTTTAGCTTGGTTTTCGTCAGTTTCATGGGGTTGCATCCTCAATGTCTAGTAGAACAGCATTAATGCTGTTTAACGAACGATAAAAGCCTTCATAAGCTTCCCAAAGTAATCGTCCCGTTGAGCCTTCTTGTCCGACTTCATCGATAAGGTTCCGATCTTGCAATGCAAAGAACAGTTCACCAGCACTTTCTGCCAATAAGCCGAATTCTCGCCTGATATGCAGGACTTCACGCGATGAAGAGCCTTCGTGGACGCTAGCGAGTTCTTCTTTGATTATCTGGTTTAGCTTGGTTTTTGTTAGTTTCATGGGTTTTTAATATCTCTGGTCATGGGCATATAGGCCATCATGTTCAAGCTTGGTCTTATAGCCAGCCTTTTGTAAAACAGCAGCAACAGCCTGTACATCGACACCGACTTTTTGTTCTAAACCGATCATGTCGCCACGGCCGAGAACGTGGTATTGACCAGGAAAGCTGACATCAACGTTCAATTGAAATCCCTTGGCTTTAAGACCAAAAGCTTTTTCAAGAGCTAGCTCTATAGCATTCTTGTTTGGATCACTATCCCATTTATCATAATCTTCATAGTTAGTCATCTCAGATTCGATTGCTTCATGTGGATCAAATCCAGTGGTTTGTGATATCACCTGTTGTGGCTGTATCATTACGGCTGTTAGAGCATCACCGCCCACCAGGCTAGGGTCCTTTGAGAACCTATCAATTGAGAGGTCTGCAAACCCCGCCACTACCCCTGGCGATGATGGGTAGTCACCTGAGCTATCTGGACTTATGAATATGGGAGCCAGTTGGTCCAATTCCCCAAGAAGGTCGATGAAGTCTCTCACTCTCATGATATCTTTTGGGGCGTCCTCTGAGGCTATCGCCTCTCTGATTAGTTGTCTAAGCTGGTTACGTGTGATTCTCATGATGTGAAGATCCTTTTAATGTATAGGTTACGTGTGATTCTCATTTTTATAGTCCCATTAGGGCTTCATGTGCCATATAAAGCAAATCATAGACCTCTTGATTGTTAGCTATTTGTGCTTTGTCCATTGCCCTCTCTATCAACACACCAAGATCATCAGATGGTGTCTGTGATGATAAGCCTTGTGGCATCTTATGGTCAATATCCGCATAGCTGCCCCCACCACGGGACCGCCAGGCACGGGTCATAGGGTCACCTCTTGATTGACGACGACCTCCGCCGGCCTCTCTGATTAGTTGTCTTAATTGTCTACGGGTGATTCTCATGATGTGAAGATCCTTTTAATGTATAACTAGGCAAAAGTTTTCAAAATTTCCCCGGAGATTTTTTTGAGATTTAAGTATTTCCCCTTTTCACTTGCGCCCAGGTTTTTACTCAACATCGCGTAATAGCCATGTGTCATGCTCCATAGCAGAGGGGGTAGTAGCGGGGGTCAGCGCTACGACACAGAGAGCTGACTAAAAGTTTTTAAAAATTTCGGACTGGGGTGAGGGGACTAGGACCGCCCTCCCTGGGCCCCAGCCCTGGGCTGAGCTTGCAGGGCCCCCCGCAGCCGGGGCGGCCTCCAGGGCGCGCCCCAGGCTATTTTGACCCCCAGAGAAGGGGGCCCTCCAGCCCCTCGCGAAGACAAAAAGAGGCCCCTCTCGTTGGTTCCGAGAGGGGCCGGGGGTATGGCGGCCAGATTGGCCGAGGATTTTAGACTGCTGTCTCGATCATGGAGATGAGGTCCGCCTTTCGGACGCCCTTCGCGCTGTAGCCGGTGATACCGGCCTCTTGGCAGCGTGCCTTCAGCTCCTTGACCGAGAGGTCAGCGAGAACCACCGAGGAAGTGGCTGCCAGCGACAGCTGGCGTGAGAGGGGGAAGAGCTGTGCACACTTCCGAGCGATGGAGATGCGGGGACCGCGGGGAATCACCAGCTCCGTGGTGATTCGACGACCGGCCTTGACCTCGTCGGTGAGACCGTGACCGGCCACTTCCGGCATCCGGGCTTTGTTGCCGTTCCAGTTCACCTTGAACCGGTCAGCGTAGCGCATGTCCAGGTTGTTGGTGGCGACGAAGTCGAAGACATCGCCGTCCGGGGAGACGCAGCTCCCCTGAATGGAGACGGTGGGGAGACCGGACTTCGGGTGAGCACCGAGAATGGTGACGCCGTCGGTGTCAATGGAGAAGGTGTAAGAGTTGTTGACGCGAGCCATGAGAAGAACCTCGATGAGGGGGGAGTTTTGGATACGGAAAGAATCATTTCCTTCCGTGATTATATTATACCACGGCAGTGGACGTATTGCATGCCGGGGGGTTGGGGAAAGTAATTGCCAGTCGGGCAGCAAGGGCGCCACGCCGAGCAGCGGCGTCGAGCTTTTGGCTGTTGCTATGAACCTGCCATCCAGCCTCGGCCTCGCAGTCGTTGATGACCGCGTTCACCAGGCCTTCGGTCCGCCAGCTGTCGCGCGCTACGGCGATGTCGTCGTCGTCGAGGGCAGCATCAGCCCTCGCCATGAGGCACGCGGATGCGCGTGTGAGAGAGGCGACGCTGTGTAGGTCGAAGATCATTTATTCTCCACTGGGGGTGTGAGTCAATTATACCACAGTGGAGGTCGCATTACACGCTGCTGTGGTCGGTGATTTTAGGAGGCGGGGCGGAGAATCTGGAGAATCCGTCGGGCCATCGCCTGGTCATCGTCGAAGCCGGGCTGAAGGGCGAGCAGCTGGAGACTCACGATCCAGCGACGCTTCATGAGCTCGGTGATGTGGTTCGAGAGCAGATGCTCTTCTTCAAAGAGGTCATCGATCCCGACCTTACAGTAGTCGATGTCGTCACTGCTTCGACGTTGAACGAGCACCGTCTCTTCGGTCACCCAGTCATTGCAGTAGTAGTGGTCGACGTCGTCGGTGTGGCCGAGGAAGCGACAGTGGTCGCAGTCGTGTTCGAACTGGGCTATGTGCTGAGTGGCAGCCATTTCATCTCCGTTTTGGGGGTGAGTCAATTATACCACAGCAGAGGTCGTATTACATGCTGCTGTGGTCGCTGGTGCTAGGAAGCGTGCAGTGATCGGAGAATCCGGCGAGCCATTGCTTCGTGGCGATGCTCGAAGAGGTGAAGTGCGAGCAGCTGGAGGCTTACGATCCAGGGTCGCTTGATGGTTGGATGAAGCTGGGTGAGGTCAGTGATGTCGATGGCGCTGTAGTCGATGTTGTCACTGCTCCGGCGCTGCACGAGTTCCGCGTGGTTCGTGCAGTGGTAGTGGTCGAAGCCGTCGGCGTGTCCGAGGAACGTGCACGCCGTGCAGTCGTGATCGAATTTTGCGGCGTTGTGAGGAAGAGTGTATGCCATTGTTTCTCCGCTGGGGTGTGAGTATATTATACCACGGCTGGGTTCGATTTGCATGCTGGGTGCTCGCCTTGAGCACTCGATGCCGGCGACCCGGTCCAGACCTAGTAGATTAGAGCCTGGACCGGATGGAACTATGAACTATTTCGAAATCGTGCCGATGATGATGTACTGACCGTCTGGCACTTCCCCTCTGGAATGATCATCATCTGGCCCGATGGTGATAAGCTCTGCCGGAAATTTGACCGGCTCAAACTCCATGATATATCCACCTTCGTCAAGAGCTGTTCCTATCGGGATGTTAGGATCGACGATCTTTGCAAGTTCAGTCAGGTCTTTGATGTATTGTGCTAAGGTCAAGGTTTTAAATCCTTTGTTGAATGGGGTGTGATATTATTATACCAAAACCACATTCGATTTGCACGTCGAGCGCTCACCGCCTGGGAGCGAGATCAGCAGCTCTTCCCCTGGGGGACGCCACGCATGACGCGTCGCCAGTTGAGCTCAGCGTCGTAGTGGTCAAGAATCTTGTGGTGCTTGTCCTTAGCCAGGCCAGCATCGATGATGAGCTTCACGTAGCTTCGCTCAGCTTTAAGCTCACGATCTGCGCCGCTCATGACCTCGAGGATTCGAGAGTTCTCCTTCTCAGTCACCATATCGAAGAGGCGTCTCTTCTCCCATGTGCGTGTCCAGAAACTTTGCTCAGCCATTATTTCTCCGTTGTTGCCGTGTGCCTTATTGTACCACGGCTGGGTTCGACTTGCATGCGGCTAGATGCCCAACTTCTTTTTCTCAGCACGCGAGAGTGTGCGAAGCGAACCGTATCTACCTGCAGCTCTCGGGAGCCCGTCAGCAAAGCCGGCGCGATCCTCGTCGCTGAAGCAGCGGGCGAAGACGTCGTCTGGGAGCGGGATGAGTCGCCATTCGAACCAGCACCCGTCATCTCGACGCACGTGCCACAGATGCTCATCATCCGTTGGGTGCCAGTAGGTGGGATCAGGACTGCGAGCCCACGCTCTTCTATCACGAGGCGGAGAGCGTCGAAGGATTCCCCCCGTATCAACGAAGAAGTCCGGATCCCAGTAGTGGGAGACGTCTGTGGTCTTAACACGAACGTAATCAAAGAGGTGCTGAAAGATGTGTTCCCCCACCGCGCTTCCTGGGCGGTTGTGCTCACGGATCTCAGAGTAGACATCGTCCCACTGTGTGCCGCAGCGGCGCTGAAGAAATCGGCGGAGCGGGTTGAGGTACTCATTAAGTTGTTTGCGATCCCAACCACCGTTGGTGGGTCGCATACTAGTGATGCTTGGCCCGCTATAGTCCTCGTTGATACGCTCACGGCGGAGAGCTTTAACTTCTCCGTTACTTCGCCGAGAGCCGAGCCGCGCGGTTGTCACAAGAACTTTTGAGATATCTGAACGCATAGTACTTTTCCCCTTATGTTCTAATTATACCACAGTTGCCTTCGACTTGCATGCCGAGTGCTCCCTGTGTCACTTGTTGAATAGTGTTGCCAGCTCAGGGCAGCAGTCGCCCAGCGTGAATGAGGGCTCGGGCTCGGGCACTGGCTTGGGCTCAGGCTCCACAGCGTCGCCCCAAAGCGCATTGATCGCGGCCTCCAACTCATCGAGCGTCCACTTGTTGTACGCGAAGCGCGGGCGGAAGTTGTTCTTCTCCTTGAAGACGTCGCTGAAGGTCTCACACGCGTTCATGTGCTCCAGCTCATAGACGTTCTCGAATCGGCTGACGAATGCCTCGTCCTCCGGCATGAGGGTCCAGAACTCCCACCCCTCAAGCTTCGCCAGCACATTGCGCTTGACGTTGTACGACTGGATGTACCCCCGCACGTCGGTGTTGGCGATGAGGGACTGTTCGTCTGAAGTGTAACCCATGGTTGGCTCCTTGCCGTGTGAGTTAATTATACCACAGTTGCGTTCGATTTGCATGCGGGGTGCTCGCCCCGCGAGCACGATGCACGGGAGCGAGATCTCTGAGCACTCGATCTATCAGGCGATCTTGATGAATCTTTTGAGATCTGATGAGAAGATCTGGAATATCATGCCGTCAGAGATCCGAGTGACGAGAATTCCAGTAGTTCTGTTTCCATCCAGGGACTTCGTGAAACTTTGAATTGTGAGTTGATTGCCTGGGTGGAGATGAAGGGTGGAGTTGGTGGTCACAGGGTAGACTGCTTCTGGATGGTTCGACCGATTTGTCAGGAAAAAACTGTGAATTCCTCCTGTCAATATCTGAGAGTTCTTGATGACCTCAAGATTTACAGAGGGATAAGAGACGAAGGCTTTCTTGAGAGAACGAATCATTTAAGATTCCCTTGTTTATTGGGGTGTGATTCAATTATACCACAGTTGGCTTCGACTTGCATGCCGGCAGCTCACCTCGAGAGCTCGATGATCGGGAAGGCGAGGGAGACCAGGTCTTTATTTTGCGCCATCACCGGGACGAACCCTGCATGTGGTCGACTTACAGCCTGCCTGGTCTCCCTCGCCCTCTCCTCAACTCTTGTAAATGTGTTCGTATTCGATCTTCTCCTCTCTAAACATCTTGATGAGGTTAAAGAGTTTGTCGATGTCGTGTGCCGAGATCATGTAGTCGGCGTAATATGTTATGAAGTAGTGCATCTTATCTTATGAGTCTTATGAGTCCGAAGTGGCGAGCAGCGCGTACCTCACCTGGTTGAAGGAGTCCACTGCTTCTTCCTCCGACGCTGCAGCACCACCGCCAGTCCACCACTGTCCCTCGGAAAACCTCACCATCAGGTACGCGTTTGCCTGGCCACTGGGCCGCAATGGCGTTCACGCTGTACAGCTCTCCTCCCTTGATGACGAACTGGTTGGCGGTTTTGCTATCGAGGAAAACATCAGTTTCCAAAGTTTGGCTCCGTTGCCTGGGGTGTGATTCAATTATACCACAGCTGCGTTCGATTTGCATGCTGCGCGCTACGCGCCAGGCGCCCGGGCACTCGATATTACGCGCACGATGCGCCCGGGTACTCGACTAGCCCTGGTCGATGGCCACTCCGTCCACCATCCCGATCGCGGCAGGCTTGTCAGCAGCCGCGAGAGTCAGCTGGCGGGAGAGGGGGAAGAGTGTCTTGCACTTCCGGGCGATCGCGATACGTGCACCACGGGTGAAGTACAACCCATCCGAGACCTTCCGCGAGCCGCGGACGTCCTCTGCGATACCGAGGCCAACGACCTCCGGCATCCGTGCCTTGGTCCCGTTCCAGTTGACCTTGAAGCGGTCGGGATACCGCATGTCCAGATTGTTCGTGGCGATGAAGTCGAAGCTGACACCGTCAGCGTTCGTGCAGGCCCCCTGGACAACGACGGTCGCCAGGCCGGACTTCGGGTGAGGTGCGAGGACCTCGGAGTCGGTGATATCGAATTCGTAGGATGTGTTAGCGGTGGCCATGGGTGCTCTCCCTAATGTTGAGCAGGTTGTGGGGGCCAGGATTTCTTCCTTCCCCGTGATTATATTATACCACGGCCACATAACGTTTGCATGCCACGTAATCTAATTAGTCTCCTTTTTTGTTAAATTTAAAATCATCATAATCACCATTGATGATTCCGTTAGGCTCAATAATAAATACTGGCTTGCTTTGTTTTCTGGCCTTTCTTATTGTAGACCATGTGCCAGATCTTAATTTTTCTTTATCTTCCGCTGGTGTGGCGATTAGTATATCAACGCTGTTAACTATTTCTTGGTTTCTATCCAAGTATGGTAATGGGTCGCATGATTCATCTGCCAAGCAGAAAGCTCTTTTACTCTTTTTATTTGGGGGATGCAATATGACCTTAATGCTGCTAGTTAAAAACGCAGATAACGCCGAAACAGAATCATGTGCTTCTTTGTCCGAACCAATGCAGTCTCCATGATGAAACTCTACAATGCCATATGAATCAATTTTTGAAACAAGAGCATCAAATTTTAACTTTTGCGATAGAGTCATTCCGCGTTGAGTCCCTGTGAATCCCACTTTATACATAATAGTTATTTAAACCTATAATCGAACATTTCAATTCACCAAATATGCGCACACCGAGGGCGATCACGAGGGGACATCCGATGATGATGCCAGCCAGTGCTGATAGTTGAACTGTGAGCATGAGACTCATTGTCGACCTTC
>LWDU01042567.1_pt1 | contig 11623 bp, 8 predicted proteins | sample 727161 | NCBI WGS metagenome assembly LWDU01 (sample SAMN04566230, study PRJNA314399) | hydrothermal vent metagenome | isolation source: deep sea hydrothermal plume seawater | place: Mexico: Gulf of California, Guaymas Basin | collected 2004-07-11 | reverse complement strand
TTTCTATACATTGCATCAACTGGATCAATGTGGGCATGGCGATGGAGTAGTAAATTTTCCGGCCTTCTCGCTGGCTGAGGAGGAGTCCGGAGCGCTGCATCAATCTGAGGTGTTCCGATGCCATGTGATTTTGAACCGAGCAATGACGCGCGAGTTCTCCGACGCTGTACTGATCTCTGATCAATAATTGGACCATCCTGAGACGTACAGGATGCGAGAGGGTTCTCAGGCAATCACTGGCGCTCTTCAACTGCTCCACAGTCAGTAGTGATTTGATCTGTGCTTCGTTCATTTGGTGATGATATCCATAATTGTTGACTTTCGAATCCTGGATCTTGCCGTGAGGTTACCAGAGTCAGGTGGGTGACAATTATTCGAGTCAGAATCCACAGGAGCGGCTAATTCGAAGGCTATTGGGTGGGCTACCGAGTGACAGGGGGCGCCATCTCTGACGTCAATCGTGCACCGGGAGTTGATTTGTCGATCCACCAGCTGACCAGAAGGGCCAGCAGTAAACTGGCGATCACATCGCTGGGATGGTGTCCCCTCGCTTGCACTCTTCCACTGGCACATCCTGCGGCCAGTAGCATCATCCAGGGAGAAGTCCCGGGCCATCTTCTCGAGATCGCGATCGCTGCACCCCAGGCGACTGCAGCATGTCCACTGGGGAAGCAGAGATCGCTGCTATTCCACCACTCCTCACCCCACGGCACCGGTTTCCATGAGCCTTCCAGCCCCATCACGGGATCCGGGCGGCGAACCAGGATCTTCAGCAATTCTGCCATGATTCCTGTGATCATTGCCGTGAGCAGGATGAAGAGTGCTGCCGACCACCGACTCTTTCTCAACTTCGGCGGTGCGGATGCAACCAGCAAGAGTCCAACAAAGAACCAGGTGGGCAAATAGCCGAGACTTCGAAGGAGATGATGGAACTCTCCAAAGGAAGTGCCTTCCGAGGGCATTCGACTGGAGATGATATTGTCGAGATATATGGATGCGGTCAATAATCCTACGGATACGAGAAATGCCCATAGCGGAATATCATGGACAGGCACTGCTATCTTTGACCCGGAAGAATCCGTCAGATTCGATTTCAATCTAGTGCTCATTTTCCGTCTGCTGGGAAGAAATACGGGCATGGAATATTCTTCTGGATCGTTCCCTCTGCAATGCTGTTCCCAATTCGATCAGGTGAGAGGGATTCAACGCCTCGCGCCAGCGTCGCTCATCTGCGCCGACCAGGATCAAGTCCTGGTCACTGAACGCCTCCACTGTAAATCGCGTAGCCGCTAGATCGTCATAGGCGGATCTGCGCGCACCGAGTTGTACTGAAGCGCAGTGTACCACCGGTTGGTCCGGCAACGAAAATGCTATCAGTGCAGTGCGGTCGTAGTAATCACAGATGATCGGGGCCGTTGCTCCAGCTTCTCCGAGCGCCTCCAGTGCCAGTCTACGGACCTCTGAGGCGAACTCACGATGACCCTGGACACGATAGAGCGGGATCTTTGCGTGACTCCCGATGGCGGTCAACGCTTTCGAGATCGGCGGGCCCGACCAGGGCAGAGTGAGTAGCAACAAGAGGGTCAGAGCGGATCGAAGTAGGATGCCACCTCGTAGCCAGATCATGGCACGTTTTTGGTACTGGCCATCGATCCAGATGGCAGCGAAGGGCAACAGAGGAGCGGCGGCTCCTGCCGTCCAGTTTCCTTCCGTCTCTCCCTTGAAGGACACCAACAGGTAAAAGAGCAGCAACGGGAGGGCGCTACAGAGGGCCACCCTCAATTCTGGCCAGGGTCGGTCCAGTTGCCCTCGTTTCCATGCGATGATTCCAGATCCCAGCGCGATCGCCAGTAAGGGACCTGGGAGCGCCAGCACCTGCAGAAGATAATTCACCGGCCAGTCGACCTGGAATTCGGTCCAGGAAACCGTCCCACTGTCTCCCCCTGGAACGGCAATGTGACCCAGCAGATGCTGAACCGTGGGCCAGCTACGCTGGGCATTCCAGATCACCACCGGAGCGATTCCCGCCAGAAACAACGAAGATCCGAGCCATGCACCATGCCTCGCCCTCGGCGCAGCAAGAATCACCTTCCGCCAGGGCCACAGGCCAATCAGTAGTCCCGCCACTGCCAGAAGCGCGGTGTATTTGGCGAGAAAACTGAATCCAAGAGCGGCACCCATCAGTGTCAAGGACCCGAAGACCGATTGGTTCTCGCGAGCGAGTTGAACAGCGCTCACCGCGCAGACGGTCGCCAGGCTCCAGCCCAGAACCATCGGCATGTCTACAGTCATCAGTGATCCACCGATCTGGTATCCGAGGACGCACTGGAAACCGATGGAGGTGAGCCAAACCACTCTTGTAGAACCCCCGGAAAACTGCGATCCGAGGATGCCGATCACCACAGCGGTCAGTGCATGTGCCAGGTATGATCCGAACCGGACTCCGAATTCAATGTCACCGAGAAAGCTGGTGAAGAAAGCGATGATCAGAGTCACTCCCGGACCCTTGGTGTAGTAAGAGAGTTGAAGATCGCGTGACCAATCCCAGTACTGAGCTTCGTCTCCACTCAACTCGGTGGGAAAGATGAAACCCTGAAACAGGATCCTGGCCATCAGTACCAGGATGGCCGGTATCAGTATCGCTGCGGCATGGGGGTGCCGGAGGTACCTCATCACCTCACCTCGGTCTCATCTGCGGCTGGGTGCCCGCCAGCCCACATCTGTGGATCACCGAAGAAACTGCGAAGGAACACCAGAAGGTCTGCAGGAAGCGGTTCCGTGAGGTGGAGTGGTGACTCCATCACCGGGGCTGGAATCGTCAGTTTCCAGGAATGAAGGAACAGGCGAGGTAGCCCGAACTGATCTCGGAGCCAGCGATTGATGCCACCCTTCCCGTAAGTGGTGTCGCCAACGATCTGGTGTCCCATGTGAGCGAGATGGCGACGAATCTGGTGCCTGCGACCGCTGAAGATCTGAGCTTTCAGCAGAGAGAAGCCACCATGGGATTGTATTTTTTGAAATCTCGAATGCGACGCACGAAGTACCCTTTCTGGTCCACACTTGAGAGGGATATCACATTCGAACTCGGAGTCCGTTTCGCCACGAGCCAGCAGTAGGTATTGCTTGGAAGCTGCGGGAGACTGGAGAGATTCCTGGAGTTCCCGGGCACTGCTGGGATCGAGCGCCAGGCTGACCAGTCCCGAGCACGCACGATCGAGTCGGTGGACCGGGTAGACCCTTCGATCGAGTCGGTCCCGTAACCACGTCAGGATGGTTCTTCCCCTCCGTCGATCTTCATCCGACGGATGGACAAACATGCCGGAAGGTTTGGTCACCACTGCGATTTTCTGGTCGAGATGTCGAATTTGAGGTTCCATCAGTGCCATCCCAATAACTGGATGGAAGGTGCCTCGAAGGTCGGATCTTGTGTGGTGACGATCGGGTCGATCGAGGTGATCAGTGGGGCCATCTCGATTCCTTGATAGGTCCCGGATCGACTCTGCTGATCGGTCAAGAGCAGGCGCTTCCGACCTCGTTGCCAGATGGTACGGGCAGAGTCGGGATCCTGAAGGCGAATCTTGAGCAGGGCAGCCGCGGCCTGGATCAGCCCCTGGAGAAAGATGCGAGCCGGATCCTCTTCAGTCAGCGGTAACCAGCGATGTTCCCACGCTTCATGAGCTTCCCAGTAGCAACCATGATTGAACAGGTCGACTCCATGAAGGTAACAAGCATCGACCTTCCAGTCGCTGGAAGGTGGCTGGTGGTCGATCTGAAAGGAGGGGTCTCGCCGGGTGATCCCCGGGTGATAGGGGATCCCTGGAATCGGAGCCCCGGGATTGTAGCGAGGCTGATTCAAGGGTGGTGCCTTTCAACGAAGATCACCGAAGAAGAGAGGTGCTGAATGGCGTTTCGACGGAGTGATATCGAGATCATCTACGGTAGTTCAGGTCGTGACAAGCCGATTTACTCGGTTAGCATCCGGATGAAACGGAGGTTGTGGGATGTGTAGGATGCAGAGCATTGATCCGCGAGTGAAGAATCGCCCTTTTTCACGGTTGACGGTCTTGTCGGTGCTGGTGTTGGTGGCAGGTTTCTTGCCATTCGCACACGCGGGTGACCCGGTACAAACGGATCGCAAGGGAACCAAATCCCTGGAATCTCCTGTCGAAGAAACGATGTGGCAGTTTGCCATCATGGGGGATCGCACCGGAGGTCCAGCGGAAGGGATCGAGATCCTCGCCCAAGCTGTCGAGGAGGTGAATCTGGTCGATCCGGATCTGACCATGACGGTCGGCGATTTGATCCAAGGTTATAACGGAAGGACCCAGTGGCTGATCCAGGCGGACCAGTTTCACAGGACGATGAATCAACTCACCTCCTCCTGGTATCCAGTGGCGGGGAATCATGACATCTACTGGAGAGGGTCTGAGCCTCCCGATGGAGAGCATGAATCGGACTACGAACAACACTTCGGTCCATTGTGGTACTGGTTCGAACACAAGGGTTGTGGATTCATCATTCTGTACACCGATGAGGGGAATCCGGTCACGGGCAAGAAGGATTTCGGAGATCCTGCCTGCCAGAAATTCTCCACTGAACAATTGAACTGGCTCGATGGTGTACTCGAGAAAACCAGTGCCCTGCAGAGTGTATTCGTCTTCGTCCATCATCCACGGTGGATTGCGACCAACTACAAGGGTGGCCACTGGGATGTCGTTCATCAAAAGCTGGTGAAATCTGGAAATGTCTCATCGGTGTTCGGAGGGCATATCCACCGCCTGCATTACGGTGGAAACCGAGATGGGATCGAATACCACGCTCTGGCAACCACCGGCGGGCATCGGTCCAGGGACTTTCAAGGCGCAGGGTGGATTCATCACTGGAACCTGGTGACGGTCCGGCCATCGGGGGTCGAGATCGCGGTGGTACCCGTCGGTTCCCTTGTCGATCCGCGGCAGTTCACTCCTGAGCGTCGTGCCCTGACCGAGAGACTGCTCAAAGATGATCTGGTGCGATTCACCTCCCGTGCGCCAATTCCTTCGCAACCGGTCGAGGGAGTCGAGGTGATGCTGGAACTGAAGAATCCGGTCGATCGATTGTTGAGAGTACATCTGAGTAGCCTCGATGGACGAATTTCCTTTCCCTCTCCAGAGGTGATCCTGGCTCCCGGCACACGAAAGACCCAGAAGGTCAGAGTCCAGATCGACAGCCTGGTTCTGAGCGGCGTGGTGGCCGCGCCCGCTCTCGATGTTTCTCTTCAATTCGATGATAAATCTTCGAGCCCGGTGGATGTACCCGCCAGAAGGATATCGATCCCCTTTGACCATGATCACTGGGTGGCACGACGAGCAGCGGGCGGCCATCTGGTCCTGGGTGGCGGAGAGTTCGTGAAAGTGGACTCTTCCAGGGTGCCACTGGCTCAAGGAGCTTTCACCGTGGAGGGATGGGTTCAATCCTCAGACTTCAGTGGACGAAGGCCCTTCATCGCCAAGACCCAACAATCGGAATACGGTCTCTTTCTCAACGATGGTGTCGCTAGTTTCTGGCTGCACCTCGATGGCAAGTACCATGTGATCGAGAGTAAGGGTGCGGCGCTTCAACCCGATCGATGGCATCATGTGGCGGGGCAGTTCGATGGCTCCGAGATCGGTATCTATCTCGATGGCATCCTGGTCGGGAAGAAAGCCGCTGCGGGACAAAGAACCCTCAACAAACTCCCGCTGATCGTCGGTGGAGACCCCGATCAAAATGGCCGCGGGGTCGATACCCTGATCGGCAAGATCGATGGCGTGAGAATCTCATCCACGGCTCGATACGGGGTCGATCCCTTCATGCCAGAAGTGGATCCAGAGGTCGATGATGAGACCCTCTATCAATTGAGCTTTGATTGTGCGCTGGCGGGAATGGTGCAGGTCGAGAGGGGGTCGGGTCAGATGCCAACCGTCGGCCAACTGGTCGGAGCAGGGCGTTGCGAGGAGGGCGCTGCGGTTCCTCTGAGTACACTACAGCAATAGCAAGCGACTGGACCGGTCATTGCCCTCGAACGGCTCATCTTGGCCTGGGGGCTTTGATCCTTCGATCGACTCCGGGGGAGATCTGCGAGATCGTCTCGCCAGAGGAAGTGTGAACGATGATTTCCGGAGCACTGTCATCCGATCCGAGACCGAAGGTGATCCACCTCTCCGATTGAGAGAGATAGGATCGAGTTCGTCCGATGACTCGCCTTTGGGAGCGGTTCTTCTGCCGGCACTCGATCCAGGTACCTGCGGGTAGATCTCCGGGATCGATACGGATCCAGTGATGGCCGCTGCTCTGGTCATTGCGAAGCAGGCGTGCGGGAGCTCCGGTCTGAGTCATCAAGAGATCCACATCGCCGTCGCCATCGATATCCGCAAAGGCCAGACCTCTTCCCACCGAAGGAGTCCCCAGATCCTTGGTCTGTTGCTGAGGGATCTCCTCGAAGCAGCCGCTACCTGCATCCCCACGATTCCAGAACAACTGGGCTCCCTGTCGGTATTCCTGACCCGGTTGCACCGTCGAGATCTCTTCCTCGAGGTGCCCATTGGCCTGGATCAGGTCCTGTCGCCCATCGAGATCGACATCGAGGAACAGAATGCCGAAGGAGAGGGCCTTTCTCGATGGAGGACCGATGCCCTCGTTGATCGATTCATCCATGAAGATGTTCGACTGGTCCCAGTATCGGTAGAGCCCGGTCATCTCTGCGGAAAAGTTCGCAATGACGATCCCGATGCTGCCATCATTTCGATAGTCGGTGACATCGAGCCCCATCGCTCCCGTGGTCGAACCGTTGCCGTCATAAGCGAGTCCCATCTGTTCGCCGACCTCCTCGAAGGTGCCATTTCCGAGATTCTTGAACATGAAGTTTCGGGTCGTGTCGTTGGCCACCATCACATCGATATTGCCATCCTGATCCACATCCACCGGTAACAGTGCCAGAGATTTGGCCACAGCCATCCCCGAGTCTTCGACTCGGAGGCCAGCGTCTCCGGAGACGTCAGCAAAGTTCCCATCGCCGTCATTGATCAGCAATCGACAGTGAGTACCGGCGAAGTTGGTGGGTGGACCATACGCTCTTCCCACACCGGTCAGGCGGTAGTCGACTTCGATGTCCTTCTTTCGGGACCATTGCACGTATTCGCAGATGAACAGGTCAAGGTCGCCGTCGTTGTCTGCATCGAAAAACCCTGCGCTGGATGACCAGGAATCCTCGGCTCCCTCGATGGCTGATCCGACGCCGCTTCTCCGGAATGTAGAGCCATCATTGATGAGTAGCCTGTTGCTTCCGACTGCGGCGATGAACAGATCGAGATCGCGGTCCCCATCGATGTCACCGACAGCGATTCCGGTGGCGTAACAGTCGGTGTTCAACTGCCACTGCTCGGTGGCTTCTTCGAAGGAACCGGTTCCATCGTTGAGCCACAAGCGAATCGTCGATGCCGCTGGTTCTTCTCCGGTCCACGGCCATGGGCGTCCACTGGCGAGGATCAGGTCTGCATCTCCGTCCTGGTCGATGTCGCAGAACGCTGCTCCGCTGCCCATCGTCTCGGGCAGTAGTTTTTCACCGCGGGCACCGCTGTCGTGGATGAAATCGATCCCCGACTCCAATGTGATGTCAGTGAAGGGAAGTGGTGGAGCCGATCCACCCGTATCCCGTATCTGGACCGGAATCTGATTCACATCAGGGATCTGGGGAATCTGCTCATCCGGGAGAGAGACCCACCAGATAAGAGCCATCAAAAATGCTGTGATCAGCAGAAAGAGCAGGCTCCCACGAAATGCGCGGCCGATGATTTCATCGTCCTGCTCGAGGGCTTCCTCCTCCTCCGGTGGTGTTCCATCTGGAAGTTCGCTCACTTGTCCCCCGGTGGATCCGTGACCTGGTCCCTTTGTAGATCGTAGATGACGATCGCAGCTGCGGCATGGTCGGCCGCTTCATCGGAGGAACGAATCCTCGAGATCGCCTCATCTCGTGCTGAATCATCCTTCTTGTACTTCCGATGCAAGTTTCGATGTTGGGTGGACTTCTCCATCTCTCCCAGCAGGGCGTGAATCTGTGCCAGATTCCAGTGAGAGGTGACATTCTCAGAATCGACTGCCAGCGACTTCTCGAACCAATCTCTCGATTCGATCAGGCCCTCTTGGCGCATACCTTCATTCTCTTTACGAGCCTGGGCAAACACGATGGTACCCAGTTCATTGAGAAGTCTCACGTCGCGGGAGAAATCGAAACCTCGACTGCGGGCATCGGGGTAACGAGATTCCACCAGCCGGATCAGCGCCTCGTAGGCGGCTTCATAGTGGCCATTTTCACGATTGACCACGGCTCCAAACCAGTCGAGAGTCCAGGGTTGGGCCGGCGGATCGTGATTTTTCGCATTCGACAAGGCACTGGCAGCATCGTCGAGACGACCGGCGCGAATCAAGGCTCGTGCCCTGTTGACGTGGCCATCCGCGCGGCCCAGTAGAGCCACTTGCTCGAAGGCGTGACTGGCAGAGACCAGTTCTCCTCGCACGGCACCGGAGCCACCTTTTCGCAACAGGCCAATTCCGTAGTCATTCCACCGCATCCACAGAGGTGTAGATTCAGAACTATGGCGACCATCGCCGGAACCGATGGCAAATGTAACCTGGTCCTCGCCGAGTACCGTGATCGGTAAGTCGTTGACGGATGGACCCCCTACGATTTCCATGAACTGCTGGTCAAACTTGCGGTACAGCGCCTTGACCGTCACGGTCAGTTCGCCGCTGGCATCCTCGGGAACGTGCAGCATGTAGTGCAGAGTATCGGCTGCTCCTGGTGGTATCTGATGGTTGTAGAGCGGCACGAAGATGTCCTCGACATTGCGTCGGTGAATCCTCTTCCCTTCTCGGTCGAGGACGAAGGAGTTGAGGAAGTGTGACCATCGATCGACTCCACCTGACGGGTCGATCCATCCGCTCCCTGCGATGGTCTTGCCATCCTGTTGCACATCGACCTGGATCCACACCTCGTTGGAGTCGGTGGTTCCTTGGGTGAAGTGGTGTCCCATGCGCAGTGTTCTCAGAACCGTCTCCAGCAACACCGTCTCTCCAGGTTGAAGCAGCGGGATGGTCGGGCCGATCGGTGCTTCCAGTGGGGCATCGACCTCTTTTCCTCGGCGGAGCCCAAAGATGTCGACACGGATGGTCCCCTCGAGAAAGCGTGTTTGATCATCCAGCGACTGCTGGCTGGTGCCGACGAGGGAGTGCAGCGCCGTGTTGGCCCCGGGGAACAGGTGATCGTGAAGTTGTAACTGGCCATCACCGGAGAGGTCTTTGGCTCCGAAATCATCCCCATTCATCCGCGGCATGTGACAACCGTTGCAGTTGGATTGCGCTTGATCCGGGTAGTAGAAGGAGGCCACTCCATGGCCGCTGACTCCGCTCAGGAGCCAGGAGTCGTAATGATTCTGCCCTCTGAGCCAGCGGTACTGATTCAACTCTTCGGGAATGTGAACCTTGTGACAGGTGCCACAAAATTCCGCAGTCTGGTGAATCGGTTTCAGGTAGGTTTTCTTGTGAAACGAAGGCTTCGCCTTGATCAACTGTCGATTGATCCAGGAGAGCGATGGGGATTCGGCGAGAGCAAAGGGATATAGATCGGGCTGGGCGATGACAAACTCCGCATTGCCCCGATTCCCCGGAATCGATTCGATGGCATGGCAGACGGTACAGGTGATTCCAGCATTCGCTGTTGGATCATCGACATCATCGTAGTTTGGATCGTCGAACGCACCGCTGAAGAAGGGGACCGGGTCATGACAACCGGCGCAGAATCTGGAGGCGTGTACATCCCCATCTCGAGCGAGCAACACCTCTCTGGTCTGGCGAACGCTGGCGAGGTATGCCGGATTGTTGAAGGAACTGAAGTGGTGAGCGGAGTCGTGCCAGCGGGCATGGGTCTGAGGGTGACATTCGCGGCAGGAAGCATCTCGCATCAGCCGTTCTTTGGCGATGAACTTGCCGTCATCGGTGCGCGCCAGTGAGGGTTGGAAATAGCGGTCGCCGGAAGCGGGAGCGATTCCATCCTGGCCGGCTTGCTGGTGCCAGAAGAGCATCCCGACCACCATCACGACACCGACCAGAGACAGCTGGACGCCGGTCTTCCAGCGGATCCTTGGCCCGGCAAGTCGGTGGAGGACAAAGAGCCAGCCCGCCATCAGCGGGGTCGCTACGTGAGAGATGTAGAGGGTGGACCTCCACATCGGAGACCGTACCTCGATCATCCCCTCGACCCGGGTGAGCAAGACTCCCGAGATCAACAAGATGAGGCTCACGCTGAAGAGAGCCAGTCCGGCTCGAACCGCTCTGCGATTGGGATGCCACCAGGAGTTTCGCAGGTGCCAGATTCCGAAGACCACCAGTGGGACGATGAAGAGCAAGCCGAGGATCAAATGGACGAGAAACATCCACTGGTAGAAAGAATCCTGCAGTAATTGACCACTCCACGACTCTGCGACGGTGATCGATCCGAGGTAGAAGGAGTTGAGTCCGAGAATCGAGAAGAGGCCCAGCACCACCAGTAGCCAGGGGCGCAGCGCCGGAGAGATCGGCTTGCGTCGCTTGCCTCCCGGAATCGGCGGTATTCCCGGGTCAGGGGTTTGTGGACCGCTATGGTCGGGCATCGATGATTCCCTCTCCGGCATGGCAGCCATCATGGAGTTTTTCCTCCACTTCGGCAAGATGAAGGAACGAGGTTCAAAGGGGAAAAATTGCTGGATGGTCGAGTGAGAAGGGCTTGAACTGTCCCTCAAGAATCGAGGCTAGCCTGTGTCCGCCCAATTGCATCACCTGGTCCGGACTTCCGCTTCCTCACCTTCCGATCGGTGGATCTTGATTCTTCACGGAATTCTCGGTTCTGGGGCGAACTGGGCCGGGTTTGCCCGAGAGTTGGTGGATCGCCATCCCGATCGATCGGTGGTGGCGGTGGACCTGAGGCACCATGGCCGTTCGGCAAAAGGGTCTCCTCCCGACAGTGTAGATGCGTGCGTAGGGGACCTGCTCGGCTGGTCCAGTGCGGTCGGGATCGAGCTGATTGGCCATTCTTTCGGTTCGAAGATCGCGCTCACCCTCAGTTCCAGGCTCGACTCGATCGAGCAGGTGATGATTCTCGATGCGGACCCTGGTCCATTACATCTGGAGGGGGTCGCTCGTGATGAAGTTCCGTTGCTTCGATTGCTCGATCTACTGAGAAAAGCTCCGGAGACCTGTCGCAATCGCCAACAATTTGAACAGATGCTGGCCAGTGGCGGGTTCGGTGCAGCGGTGGCCGGTTGGGTCGGGAAGAATCTACGAAGAAGACCGGATGGGCTACTAGAACTCTCCAGCGAGATCGATCGTATCGAGGATATGCTCTCAGACCACCACAGAATCGATGGCTGGGAGATGATCGAGTCCCGCGGAACCCTGCAAGTTTCGATGTGCGTGGGGGGGCGGTCGAAGGTGGTGTCACCACGATCGCTCCAGCGGATGGAGGATCTGCAACGAAGTGAACCCACTCGATATTCGCTGGAGGTGATCGAAACTGCCGGCCACTGGCTTCACGTCGATGCCGCAGAGCCGCTTCTTCAGTTCATCGGAAGTC
>LWDU01034225.1_pt1 | contig 11625 bp, 11 predicted proteins | sample 727161 | NCBI WGS metagenome assembly LWDU01 (sample SAMN04566230, study PRJNA314399) | hydrothermal vent metagenome | isolation source: deep sea hydrothermal plume seawater | place: Mexico: Gulf of California, Guaymas Basin | collected 2004-07-11 | reverse complement strand
AGTATTCCTCAAAAAATTAGCTCCGTCAAAGTCGGTGTAACTTAATCTTACAACCATTTTACTGCTTTTTAATCCAAAATCGCTACCTGGTAATAATGCAACGCCAGTTTTATTTAATATATCCTTACACATTTCTGACGAAGAGGAAAATTTGGCATTTGTAAATTCTGGAAATAAGTAAAAACCTCCTTCAGGCTTTGTGATATTCACAACATTTGATTTCAAAATTTCGTAAACGTAGTTACCTGTAAACGATAGTATTTTTCTTACTCTATTCAAATAATCTGAATGATCTCCTTCATATGCTTCGATCGCTGCATATTGAATTGGTGCACTTACAGAGGTAAAAGATTCGCTGCACAAGATTTTTAAACTATTTTTTAACTCTTTAAGTTGTTTAGGTATTCCAAAAAAACCGAGTCTCCATCCTCCTGCTCCACACCATTTACTCAAACCTGAACTTACTATAGTTCCCTCTGGATAAAAATTAGAAACAGATACATACTTTTTGTTAAAAGTTAATCTTGAATAAATTTCATCAGAAAGTATGACTAATTTATATTTTTTCGCAATTGTAGCAATTTCTTTTAAATTTTCGCAAACTGTACCCGAAGGATTATTTGGTGAATTAATAAATAGTAATAAATTTCTATCTTTAATAGTTTTAATTTTATCTTCTATTTGTTTTGCCGTTGGAAACCAATTTGTATTGCTGCTTGTTTGCATCCAATGTACTTTATTTTTTGCAATCAAAGCTTGTGGTTGATATGAAACCCAACTTGGAGCTGGAAGCAGGATATCTCCATTAAAAGCTATTTGAGTAAGAAATATTAGTTCCTTTGTTCCTGGTCCTACAACAATATCATCAGATTCAAATTGGTTATTATTATTTTTGTTTAGGTCATTTGCTATGGCTGATCTCAAATCTTCAAGTCCCTGCATAGGTAAATACGTATTTTTATTAGCGGCATTTTTTAATGCTAATATTATAGAACCTGGAACAGGAAAAGGAGATTGGCCAAAACCAAATCTGAAAATTTTCTTTCCTCCTTTTTTTAGTTTATTTGATTCTTCATTTATTGCCAAAGTTGCGGAAGGTCTTAACTTGCTTATTTGATCTTTAATAATTTTATTCATTTAATTCTTTAATATTTTTGAATTGCATTAAACTATCTGGATTAGCTAAAGCTTCCAAGTTTTTAATCGTTTCACCTTCGATACTTTGCTTAACTGCTAACTCCACAAGTTTACCATTTTTAGTTTTAGGAATTTCTGAAATAGCAATTATTTTTGAAGGCACATGTCTAGGTGAAGCATCAGATTTAATAGCTTTTTTTATTTTATCTTTAATTTCATTACTTAATTGATAGCCAGAATTAAGAACAACAAATAATATTATTCTAATGTCATTTTTCCATGATTGCCCAATAACAATCGATTCTTGTATTTCATTAAATTTTTCAACCACATTATATATCTCCGCAGTACCTAATCTCACGCCACCAGGATTAAGTGTCGTATCAGATCTTCCAAAGATTATAAATCCTCCTTTATCAGTTATTTTAGCAAAATCTCCATGGTGCCAAACATTTTTGTATTTTTCAAAATATGCAGACTTATATTTTTTGTCTTCATCATCATTCCAAAATTTAATAGGCATAGAGGGAAAAGGTGTTTTACAAACAAGTTCTCCTTTCATGTTTTTAATAGATAATCCTTTTTCATCAAAAATATCTACATCCATACCTAAGCCTCTATTTTGAATTTCTCCTCCATAAACAGGTTGAAATAAATTTCCTAAAACAAAACAAGATATAATATCTGTTCCGCCCGAAATCGAAGATAAATGTACATCTTTTTTTATTTTATTATAAATATATTTAAATCCATCTTCAGATAGAGGAGAGCCTGTAGAACATATAGTTCTCAAATTAGAAAGATCATGATTATTTTTTGGAACTATTCCCTTATTATTAAGCGCATCTATATATTTTGCACTTATACCAAAAAGAGTTACTTTTTCTTCACTCGCAAATTCAAATAATAAATCATCTTTTTTATACATTGGAAAGCCGTCAAATAAAAGTATAGTAGCTCCTGACGAGAGAGCTCCGACTAACCAATTCCACATCATCCAGCCGCATGTAGTAAAATAGAATATTCTATCGTTATCTCTTACATCAGAATGTATTTGTAGTTCTTTATTATGCTGAAGTAAAACTCCTCCAGTTCCATGACAAATACATTTTGGTTTACCAGTTGTTCCGCTTGAATAAAGAATCGCTAAGGGATCATTAAAATTTGACACTACATATTCAATTTTTTTATTTTTATTTTTTTCATTAAGCAATTCTTTCCAATCGTATATTTCTGCTTCATTATTTTTTTCAATTTCGGTTCCTGGATAAGCTACTACTACAACTTTTTTAATAGAGGGAATTTTATTAAGAATTTCAGATAATCTTTCTATAATATTAATTTTTTTTCCATTATAAAAATATTTATCACCTATGAATAATATTTTTGGAGAAATTTGTGAAAATCGATCTATAGCACCAGCTGTTCCAAAATCAGGAGAACAAGAAGACCATACAGCTCCTAGAACAGATGTACTAATATATGCAATTACGGTTTCGGGTATATTGGGCAAGTATGCTGCTACTCTATCGCCTTTTTTTATTCCGTTTTCCTTCATCCAACTAGAAATTTGAGCAATGTTTAAATTTAAATTTTTCCAAGATAAATTATTTTTATACCCATTTTCACTTTTAAATATTATCGATAATTTATTATTGCGTACGGAAAAAAACTGTTCTTAAAAAAAATATCAGATTCCTTAAGTAAACTATTTCCTAGTTTACCTTTTACTTTTGTAAAATCCCAAATAGACTTCCAAAAAAACTTGGGGTTATCAATCGACCATTTCCAAATTTTATTAAAATCATTTCCTGAATCCATATTATATTTTTTTTTAATAAAATCGGAATATTTTGCTAAATTTGTTTCATTTAGTTTTTCTTTATTAATTTTCCAAAGATAAGTTTCCATTAATCTATTATGTCAAAAAAATAATATTTAATTCTTCAAAATTATGCTAAGCTTATACCTCAATTATTTAAAAGGAGAACTTTTGCTTAGGTGATTCGGTCACGTTTTAATCGTCTTTTGTTCCTAATAAAAATCTAAATGTAGTGTACCAATAAAAACTATGCACAATTTATGGAAAATAATTTAGAAAGAATTACAGCTGTTTTAGGTCCAACTAATACAGGAAAAACTCATCTGGCAGTGGAGACAATGCTGGAGCACGAAAGTGGAATTATAGGTTTTCCTTTAAGATTATTAGCGAGAGAAATTTTTGACAAATGTATAAATAGGGTCGGACCAGAAAGTGTTGCTCTTATTACTGGAGAAGAAAAAATAATTCCAAAATCTCCTAAGTATTATATTTGTACTGTGGAATCTATGCCTCAAGATATAAGTGTAGATTTTATTGCTGTCGATGAAATACAGATGTGCGCAGATCATGAAAGGGGTCATATTTTTACTGATAGGTTGCTGCGTGCGCGAGGAGATAAACTTACAATGTTTCTTGGGTCGCACACCATGAAATCAATAATAAATTCTCTTATTAAAAATGTTGAATTTGTAAACAAAGATAGATATTCGAAATTAACTTATAGTGGTCACAAAAAGATATCTCGCTTAAACCCAAAAACTGCTTTAATAGCTTTTTCAGTAGATGAGGTCTATGCAATAGCAGAACTAGTAAGAAGACAAAAAGGTGGAGCTGCAGTAATTATGGGTTCTTTAAGTCCAAAAACCAGAAATTCACAAGTAGAACTATATCAATCGGGAGATGCAAATTTTCTGGTAGCAACTGATGCTATTGGTATGGGAATAAACATGGATATTAATAACGTAAGTTTTAGTAATTTAAAAAAATTTGATGGAAAAAAAACAAGAAAGCTCAATCTAAATGAAATTTCACAAATTGCGGGTAGGGCAGGTCGACATATTAACGATGGTACTTTTGGGATAACAGGTGAATGCAAACAATTATCTTTTGATGAAATTGAAAAACTAGAAAAGCATGAACTAAATAAAATTGATATACTCTATTGGAGAAATTCTGAAATTAATTTCGATAGTTTAGATAATTTGATCTTTTCCCTAGAGAAAAATACGAATAGTGAATTTTTAAAAAAAATTAATGATTGTGAAGATGAAAGTATTCTAAAATTTTTAACAAAAAATGACAACGATTTAATAAAGAAACTCTACAAAGAAACTATAAAAATATTTTGGGACTGCTGCCAAATACCGGATTTTTCAAAAAGAAATTATGGGAATCATATAGAAGTAGTAAAAAAAGTTTTTGACTTTTTAATATCAAAATCTGGAAGAGTAACAAATGATTATATGAAAAAAGAGCTTAAAAATTTGGATAAATATGATGGCAACATTGATACTCTTACCAGTAGAATTTCAAATGTTAGAACTTGGTCTTATGTGGCTAATAAAAAAAATTGGGTAAATAATTCTGATTACTGGATTGAACGTACTAAATATATAGAAGATAAACTTTCAGATAAACTTCATGGGGAACTAACAAAAAGTTTTGTAGATAAAAGAATAAGCGTTTTATCAAGAAGTCTAAAACAAAATATCGCCCTAGCAACTGAAATAAAAAATGAAAATGAAGTTATTATTGATAATCAATATATAGGTCAGCTAAAAGGTCTAAAATTAGAATTAGATTTAAAATCTGGATCGTTAAAAACTGATGTTAAATCTCTTAGGAAAGCTGCTAGACAAGCACTATCACCTGAATTAATGAGAAGAGTTAATAAAATAATTAAAAATGAAGTTTTTAACCTTGATAGTAATCATAGAGTATATTGGATGGATAGCCCTATTGCCTACCTTTCTAAAGGGAAAAATTATTTAAATCCCAAATTAGAAATTATGGTTGATGAAGCAACGGACGCAGAATCCAAAGAAAAATTAAAATCAAATCTAGAAGAAAAATTATATTCACTTATATCTTCAGAGCTATCCGATCTTGTTAACTTAAGTAAATCCAAATTTAAAAACAACTACTCTCGAGCTCTTTGTTATCAGTTGTTTGAAAATAATGGGGTAATAAAAAGAGAAAAAGTTCATGAAATGATAAAAAATATTGCAAAAGAAGATAGATTAATTCTAAGAAAAGCAGGTATAAAAATAGGAAGATATCATATTTTTCTTCCCAGAATGCTTAAACCGGCTGCTGTAGATCTTAGAGTAAAATTGTGGAAATTATATTATGATGAAGACAAAAAATATGCTATTCCCAAATCTGGATTGAATTTTTTTAAAAATGAAACTGAAAAAAATAACAAATTTCTCTTAATATGTGGCTTTGAAAATTTTAATAAATTTTATATTAGGGTTGATATTTTAGAAAGGCTGTTTATAAAAATTCTTGAAAATATTTAATTGGTTGCAGTAAAGAAAATTTCTACAAACTTCTAGATTTAATGCAATATAAAAATAAAAAGGAAGATCTTTTTGTATATAAGCCGAGATTCCTAAAAAAGGTGAATAGAAAAGGAAATACTATAACTAATAAAGACAGCCCATTCGAAAAATTAGCAGAATTAAGATTTAGATAATGTTAAAAAATATTTTTAAAAAAGATAAAAAAAGTAGTCCTTATAACAACATTTTAATTGCAGCTTTATTAATACATGCAGCAAGAATTGATGAAAATTATACTGAAGCTGAAAAAAAGATTATTACAAAAGCTATAATGGATTTAAACAAATTTAGTTATGGTCAATCAGAAAAAATATTAAATGAGGCTGAAAAAAAAGAAGAAGAATCAAATCAGATTGTTGAGTTCACGCGTGAAATTAAAAAACATTCAATAGAATTTAGGTTAAAAGTAATTGAAATAATTTGGAAAATTGTGTATTCAGACGGCACAAGTGACAACTATGAATCTAACTTGATTAGAAGAATTTGTGGCTTGCTATATATTTCTGATAAAGATAATGGAATTATTAAAACAAAAGTTGTAAATCAATTAAAATAAGATATGACATATATTGTAAATCAGAACTGTATAAAATGTAAATTAATGGATTGCGTAGAAGTTTGTCCGGTGGATTGCTTTTATGAGGGTGAAAATATGCTTGTTATTAAACCTGACGAATGCATAGATTGTGGAGTTTGTGAACCTGAATGTCCAATAGATGCTATTCAACCTGATACTGGAGAAGGAGCCAGTAAATGGGTTGAGCATAATGAAAAATTTAGTGATGCCTGGCCAAATATTACAAAAAAAAGATCAGAGGATGTGCCTAAAGATCAAGATCAGTGGCGTAATGTAAAAGATAAATTTCAACATTTTAACAAACAACCAGGAAAAGGAGATTAGAAATTTTTATGCCAAAATTGAAAAAATATAAGAAAAAAATTAGGAAGAAAAAAGAGATTAAAACTGTTCCTGAAAAATTCACTAAACCTAATTATTATAAATCAAAAAGTTATAAACCAAATGAAATTAAAATTAAGAAAATATTAAAGCAGCCTACTGAAAAGAAAGTTTATGCTATAAAAGATTATGTGGTTTACCCAAAACATGGTGTAGGTAAGATAGTTGCTGTAGAAAAGGCAACAATAGGAAGTATAGATATAAGTTTTTATAAAGTTTTTATAGAAAAAGAAAAACTAACTTTAAGTATCCCTCTTAATCAGCAATCACATCTAAGACATGTTTCAAGTATAAATCAAATTAACAAAGCAATTACTATTTTAAAAAGTAAGCCTAAAATAAAAAGAACTATGTGGAGTAGAAGAGCTCAAGAATATGAACAGAAAATTAACTCTGGAAAACTTTATGATCTAGCGGAAGTAGTAAGAGATTTAAATAAAAAAACAGACGTTATTGCAGCTCAATCTTATAGCGAAAGACAATTGTTTGAAAAAGCATATGAAAGACTTAAATCTGAATTTGAAGTTATTTTAAATGAAAAAGCCAAAATAAAAATGGATAAAGCATTAAATAAAATTGAAGATACAGAAACAATCGAAACTTCGCAATAAAAAACGACCTCCTCAACTTAAAAGGAGGGCGCAATATTTTAAAAAAAACTTAACTTATCTTCTTCTTTTTTTACCTTTTTTCTTTTTAGCTTTTTTCTTTCTACGTTTAGCCATTTCAAGCTCCCTTTTTTGTTTTAATTAAAAAAATCACATGATTCTTTTGTTTTAATTAAAACAAATCACATGATTCGTTTGTTATTTTTAGCTTTATGTATATTTTTTGCTATGTCAAACATTAATTGTGTTGACAAATTTTAAATAAAATTAATTTAGAGAATATATTTTAATTATTCTTTATTGTTTAAATAAACTAGTAATAACAATGCTTTTTAGCATTTAAACTTAATGGAATTGGATTAAATTTGTTATTAATTATAAAAATTTTCTAAAATATTTTTATATTTATTAATAACTTTATTTCTTTTCACTTTCATTGTGGGCGTTAATAAACCATTTTCAATTGAAAAATTTTCTTTAATTAGTTCAAATTTTTTTATTTTTTCAACTAAAGTCAAATTATTATTAATTTCATTTACTATTTCGTTTATTTTTTCTTTTTGATTGGTAAATTCTTTACTTGGAATAATGAGCGCAACTAAATAATTTTTTCCGTCTCCATAAACCATAGATTGATCTATTGCTGGTGAGTTTGATAGTTGATTTTCAATTTTTGCTGGGGAAATATTGTCTCCGCCAGCGCTGACTATTATATCCTTTTTTCTATCAGTAATTTTTAGATAACCATCTTGTGGATCTATTTCTCCTATATCACCTGTATACAGCCAACCGTCTCTAAGCACTTTTTCAGTGTCTTCTTTATTATTCCAATAGCCCAACATTACATTTTCTCCTTTAACTAATATTTCTCCATCTTCCGCTATTTTCACTTGATTGTTTTTAAATGGTGGGCCAACTGTTTCAACCCTAATTTTATGAATAGGATTACAGCTTACTACTGGAGAAGTTTCAGTCAAACCATAGCCTTGCAAAGTAGGTAACCCTATGGCATTTAAAAATTCACCTATTTCTTTATCTAAAGCGCCGCCTCCGGATACAAAAGCTTTTAAATTTCCACCAAACTGCTTTTTTACTTTTTTTCTAACTAAAACATTTACTATAGAATTCATAAGTTTTTCTAAAAAATTCATTTTTTGTTTCAATAGCTCTTTTTTACCTAAAACAATTGTGGCTTTAATTAATTTTGCTTTAAATCCTTTCGCCTTTTTCATATTGATATTTATTTTATTATAAAGATTTTGATAAAATCNNAAAAGTTTTTCTATTTTTTCTGCGTAAAAAACTTTCGCACCGACTGCAATTTGTGCAAACTGCACCGTATGCTCATAAGAATGCGATAAAGGAAGCCAGGTTAAAAAAATTGGCCTTTTATCAATTAATGGTTTCATAATTTCACAAGCGCCCTCTAAGTTATTTAATATGCCGCCGTGACTTAAAATAACTCCTTTGGGATTCCCTCCTGTTCCTGAAGTATATATTACACAAGCGGATGAATTTCTTTTTAAACTCGGATTTTTAATTTTATCGCTTTCTTGTAAATTGCCCTTAGTAATAGAATTAAAATCCAAATATTTATTTTTGTAATCAACTTCTTGAATTTTTTCAAAAGTAATTACTTTTCTTATAAATGATTTTTCATTAATTATATTTTTTAGTTTATCATGCATCTCATCATTGGAAACAATAATTACAGAAGGTTGACAATCCTCGATTAAATATTTGTAATCTTTTTCAGTGTAAGTAGTATATGCGGGTACCGTAATTCCATTTGCTAACATTATCGCAATATCAGAAATCAGCCACTCCGGTCTATTTTCTGAAACTAAAAGGCATCTATCACCGTCAGTAATGTTTGTCTTTAAAGTTTTTGCTAGTTTATAGATATTTGAAGATGTTTCTCCCCAGGTAAATTTTTTTTTGTTTTTAGGATTAAGCCATTCTAAAAAAACACTTTCAGAATTTTGTTTTTTAGCCTGATAAAAAAACAAATCTGTTAAACTATTTAACTCACTTAAATTCATTTAGCTTGGTGGGCGAAGAGAGACTCGAACTCTCACACTCTTGCGAGCAACAGATTTTGAGTCTGTCTTGTCTACCAGTTCCAACATTCGCCCATTTCCCTTCTTAGTTAATTTATAAAAAAATGATAAACTAATAAACCAATTATTAACCCTTTAATAAAAGCAATCCAAAGAATACCGTAATCAGATACATTTAATTTTATCTTCCAATATTCAATAGTTTTTTTATGCCAAACAACAAATTTATTCATAATAACATTGTCATTATGTTGTAATTTAAAAAAGACTCAACAGAAAAGGTGGCGATCCCGGCGGGAATCGAACCTGCAACTGCTCCTTAGGAGGGAGCCGTTATATCCATTTAACTACGGGACCTTAGTCCTTACTAGATATACGAACATTAAAGAAGTTGCGAACATGATTAAACTGTAAGTAGCTGCAGGTATAACATACATTCCTCCACCAAAAATAGAAGTTGCCACAAATATCGCTAACGTTCCATTCTGTAAACCGCACTCAATAGTAATGCATTTTTTTTGTTTCGTTCCTGAGGCAAGAAACTGTGCTACATAATATGCCACAACCATCATAACTACATTAAGTATTAAAGTTATCAGACCCGCTTGTGCAAAATAAGAAATAACATTTTCCCTTTCTGCTGCGATTGCACCTAATAAAACAAGTACAAAAAGCACGATAGATATTTTTTTTGCTATTGGCTCTAATTTCAATGCTACGCCAGAAGAAAATTTTCTAAGTAGCATACCTAATATTACTGGTACGGTCACAATTAAAAACATATCTCGTGACATACTGAGCAATGAAATATCTTTGGTTATATTTGATCCGCCTAATAATTCTACAGATGTTAAAACGATAAATGGAATTGTGATAACACATAATAAACTAATTATTGCTGTAAGAGATATTGAAAGAGCTACATCACCTTTTGCAAAAGAAGTTAATAAATTGGATGTTACTCCTCCAGGCGCAGCCGCAATAATCATAACTCCAATAGCCAGCTCAGGAGCTATAGGCCATATTTTTACTAGAATAAATGCAATAATTGGAAGTAAAATAATCTGTGAAAAAGCTCCTACAAAAAAGTTACGAGGTTGCTTTGTCACTCTTAAAAAATCAGCTCCAGTTAAACCCAAGCCTAACACGAACATTATAAAAGCTAAAGCTAAAGGCAAAATTACATCTGTAACAATATTCATATGTGTTATTATAATGATTTTATGATGAAAAGAATATTATTATTATTAATTTTTATAACAACAATATCGTTATTTAATAACGGCATTACAACGGCTGAGGGTCCAAAAAATTACCTGAAAGGTAAATTTTATAGTAGCGTAAAAAATCACTTTCTTATTGCTACAAAAAAAATGAACGATAATAGATTTGGTAAAACAGTAATTGTTATGTTCGAGAGTGATGAAAATGGAGCTTGGGGACTTGTGATAAATAAACGTCTGGGAACGATGCCAATTGCTCTATTAATAGATCCATCTCTAAATACTTCGGAGGAAAGAGAGGAAATGTTTAAAAAAAATATTCCAATATTTTGGGGTGGGCCAGTTGATGTAAAAGAAATTTTTATATTACATTCTTCTGAGTACAAAAGTGAAACAACCAAAAACTATGGGGATATTTCAATTAGCCAAGATTATAATATTTTATTTGATATAGCTGAGAATAAAGGACCAGAAAAAAGCTTGGTTATTTTAGGTTATTCTGGATGGGGAAGTGGACAGCTTGAAGGTGAAATGGAAAGAGATCACTGGATTTTGTCAGATATTGATTTAGATATAACATTCGATAAAGATTCAAATACAAAATGGAACAAAGCATTTAAAAATAGTTTTATAAAAATTTAATTTATAATGATTAAAAAATTGTATGATAAATGTGTTATTTGGGCAGGATATAAGTACGCAAAGCTAATTTTAGCAATCGAGGCATTTATAGAAAGTTCTTTTTTTCCTATACCACCTGATGTGATGATTGTTCCGATGGTAATATCAAAAAAAAATGAATTTATTCAAATAGCTTTAATAGCAACAATTTTTTCAGTTTTAGGAGCTTTGTTTGGTTATTATATTGGTTATTCTCTATACGAAATAGCGATACAAATTTTCGAATTTTATGGTTATGAATACTCTGTTACATTTAAAGAAAAATTTTCGACAGGTGGAGGTTTTAAAGCATGGTTAGGTATATTATTCACCGCAGGTTTTACGCCTTTGCCATTCAAGCTTTTAACTATTTCTAGTGGAATTATTCACTTTAACTTAGCATCTTTCGTTTTCATTTGTGTTGTAACACGAGGTCTAAGGTTTTTTTTAGTAGCTTATTTAACTTATAAATTTGGATCAAAATTTGGCCCTTTTTTGGAAAAGAAAGGTGGTCAGTGGGCTACGATAATAGCTGTAATAATTATTGTAATAGCTGCAGGAATTTACTTTCATATTTTTAAATAAATAATGCT
>LWDU01039741.1_pt1 | contig 11627 bp, 9 predicted proteins | sample 727161 | NCBI WGS metagenome assembly LWDU01 (sample SAMN04566230, study PRJNA314399) | hydrothermal vent metagenome | isolation source: deep sea hydrothermal plume seawater | place: Mexico: Gulf of California, Guaymas Basin | collected 2004-07-11 | reverse complement strand
GTTTAGATATTTTTAATATGCTGGGGCAGCAGGTTCGCACGGTGGTCGCCGGTGCCTTGCCGGCCGGAATGCACCGCGTCGAGTGGGATGGCCGCGATGGGGCCGGGCGCGATGTGGCTTCGGGTTCCTATCTCTATCGTTTACAGGTTGGCGAGATGCTACAGAGCCGCCGCTTGATGCTGGTGCGTTGATGAAATAATATTGGGGCATGAATCGATTATTGGTCCCCGTAGCTATTGGCCTGCTGAGCGTTGCTTGTGGGTCGACAGAAAACGCCGCCGATGGCCTAACGGCTAAAGCTGCGACGGCGATTGCCGAGTCAAAGCCAGCCGGCAATCTAGACTTTCCGAAAGACCTGGACTTCGTTGCCGTTTCGCTGGTGGATAGCGTTTCTTTGCGCTATCGATTAATCCTCACATCGGCCCCGGATTCACTGGCTTTCGCACCCAGCGAAGCGCTTTTTGCAATAAGAGCCGATTCAGTGGCCGATTTGCAAAATATACACGCTTATTCTTCAGAGAACACTGATTACAATGTCAGTGCGGCAAATATCCCCGCCGATTTGCAGGCGCAGCCCGTTGGGCGCAAGAAGCTCCTTTTTTTTATCGCGTTGCAACCTATCGCCTCGTTTCATAATTCGATTCTCGACGCTCGGCATCGACGACTGGCGCGATTGGCTGAGCAAGGCGAAATAGCAGCGGTTGACGAGCAATTTATCGCCGATATGAGCAAATTGTATCGGCTCAAAGCTATGCCTACCCATCGCGACACGCTGCGCGAATTACTCGTCAAGGTCGGACCGATTCCACTCTCGCTAGCTCTGGCACAGGCCGCGATCGAATCGGGTTGGGGCTCTTCGCGCTTTAGCCAGCAGGGCAATAACCTCTATGGGCAGCGGGTTTGGTCGAAAAAAGCTGGAGGTATAGCGGCGAAAGGCGCTAAGGATGCCCGTTTTCGCTTGGCGTCTTTCCCCACCATTGCCGCTAGTGTCCGCAGCTATATGCACAATTTAAATTCGCATCCGGCCTATCAAACGCTGCGCAAAGAGCGGGCTTTGCTTCGGCGGCAAGGAGAGGCCATAACCGGCGAAGCGCTGGCTGGGGGCCTTATGTCCTATTCGACACGTGGGGAAGATTATATCGAAGATGTGCGGCAGATGATTCGGCACAACGATTTGCAGCACTTAGACACGCGGGTAGATTAGATGCGGAATATGTGTCTGGTATTTTTCATTTTGGTAACGCTTGTTTTTGAGGCCCAAGCTGAACGACCCGGTTATGTCACGGTATTACTTTATCATCGCTTCGATGAATCGCGCTATCCCAGTACCAATATTTCCTCAGATATGTTCCGCGAGCAACTTGAGTTTCTAAAGCGCGAAGGTTATCGCGTCTTATCGATGCACGAATTTCGTCAGTTGTTGGCAATAGGAAAGCCCTTTCCGCAAAAATCCGTATTGATCACCATCGACGATCCATATCGCTCGATTTACGAGCAGGCCTTCCCCTTGCTCAAAGAATTCGCCTATCCCTTTACACTTTTTGCCAATACCAGTCCGCTTTATAGCGAAAGCCCGGTCTATATGGATTGGGCGATGCTGGAAGAAATACGTGATTGGGGGGCGACGATCGGCAACCATAGCCACTTTCACCCGCATATGGGACAGCCGGAAAAGGGACAAACTCCAGAAGAATACGCGGTATGGGTGCGCAAGGACTTAAAGAGGGCGCAAAAGGCCTTTGTCGATCGCGGCATTGATACGGATATCCTGGCTTATCCGTTCGGCGAATACAATGAAACGGTGCTTGCCATTGCCAAGGAGTTGGGTTTCGATCTGATGTTCACGCAAGACGAGGGGGGGGTAGACGAGTTTAGCGATCACCATTTGATACCCAGGGTGGCGATTGTCGGGGCGAATATGAGTCTTGAACGTTTTGCCTTCAAGCTGAATTTGGCCCCGCTGCATGTGGCGGATGTTCAGCCCGCAGTGATTTCGCTTAACGTTAATTCGCCAGAAAAGTTCAGCCTGCGGCTTTTAGATCCGAGGCGCTATCGACCGGGCATTATCAATATGTTCCTCTCTGAATGGGACCGGGTCGATGCGGTCTACGACGCGAAAACTGGTGTGTTGTCTTATCGCCCGGACCGGCGGCTGACTCGGCTGCGAGGGCGGTCATTACGCCATGTTTTCGCGACTTTATTTTCGGCCGTATTCTGAATTGGCCGAAGAGTGAGCGCGGCGTAGACCCGCCGTCGCCTGTAAAAATCGTTTGCGGTGCCTTTCGCCCCCTTCGGCGCGGTATTTGAGCATGAGCTTTTCGATGTGTTTGATCCGCTCGCCAGTGGGCGGGTGGCTGGCGAAGAGTTTTTCCAGATCGCTCGACCGGCTGTTTTCCATCTGCTTTAATTTCGCAAAAAAATTGATTAATCCGCGCGGATCGTAGTCGGCAGCGACGGTGTATTTGACGCCGTAGCGGTCAGCTTCGTTTTCGTCGTCGCGGCTAAAGCGCGCGCCGCTGAGTTGGCTGGCGATCTGCCCGAGTTGCAATGGGTCTTCATCTAAGGTGATGCCGATGAGCAGTTCGATGCCGAATTGTGCGGCGAGTTGATTGGCGGAATGGCGGCCGACGATATGGCCGATTTCGTGCGCGAGGATGCCGGCGATTTCGGCTTCGTCCTCGGCGATGAGTAAGAGACCGCTGTAGAGGTAGAGGAAACCTCCGGGTACGGCGAAGGCGTTTATTTGTTTGGGGTCGTCGATGACTTTTATTTTGTATTCAATATTGGGGCGGTCTTGCAAGGCGCTTTTTATAAGGGGGGCGGCGACGCGTTGGATGTAGGCTTGTAGGTGTTGGTCGGGGTGGATTTTTTCTTTGCTTTCTATTTCTGCTGCGAATTTTGTGCCGAGTTTCATTTCGGCTTCGTCGGTAATTAGGGCTTGGCCTAATTGGCGGCGGACGTTGGTGCAGCTTGTGAGGGTTGAGGTGAGGATGAGGAGTGTTAGAAAGTAATTCATATTGTCATTTCATTTATTGTTGGTGATGTTGCACAACGGCCACCGGGGATATCCCGTCGCTTATTCTCGCAGACCATCCCTGGCTTGCTTCGTATCGGTGTGCCCGGTGGCCTACCAGTGATGACGGTGATTGTGATTAATAAGATATAGTAATAGAGAGGTGGTAAAAGTAGCAAAATAAAAAGCTACGATTTCCCATCTTTATTCCGCCTTGACGTGAGCACCTTCTTTTGCGGCGACAGGTTAATCTCATCAATCACTGTCCCGTCTCGTGCCATCAATGCCTGCGCGATAACCTCAGCTACATCCTCCGGTAGAATATAATTGTCCGCATCGTCGCCTGGTTGGAAATCCAGTTCATCGAAGAAGGGCGATTGCACCATGCCAGGGTTGATTAAGGTGACTCGTAGGCCGGCGCGGGCAGTTTCAGCGCGTAGGGCTTGTGCGAAGCCGCGTAGGGCGAATTTGGCAGCGCAGTAGAGACTACCTTTTTGTGTACCGGCAAGAGCGGCTTCAGATCCGGTGAAGATTAGGTGCCCGTGGCTGGCTCTTTTCATTTGAGGGACGAAGGCGCGGGCGACGAAGGTGTGGCTGGTGAAGTTGAGATCGGTTAGGACGCGGATCTGCTGGTAGGAGAATTGCTCGAGGTTGCCGAACTGGCCACGACCGGCGTTGAGGACTAAGGCGTCGAGGTCAGGGTAGTGGATGGTTAATTCTTTTAAGCGCGCGGGTAGCTTGTCGAGGTCGGCAAGATCGATGGAATGGGTGGTGAAATTTTTGTCGCGGCAGGGAAATTTGTCGAAGTCGCGGTCTAGGCCAATGACTTGGTGGCCGTCGGCGAGCAATTTTTCGCTAGTGGCGCGGCCGATGCCAGAACTGGCGCCGGTGATGAGAACGCGCATGGCTTAGACCTCTATAAGTGTAGTTGAGGGGCAGGGGAAGAATTTTTCGTCGGGGATATACTTGAGCAATTCTGTTGCGCAGAAATCGTGTAACTGGCGAGCTAGGTCGGAATGGTAGGAGACCATGCCGTCTTTTTCTTGTAAACCGTAGGCGAGTAGTTTTTCGTCCGGGTAGAGCTTGTGCATAGTTTTGTAGACCTCGCGCGGCAGGCGAGGCTGACCGAGTGTAGATTTTTGGTTTCTACCGTAGAGAACACTTGCGCGAATAGGTCGCGGTAACGCGTCTGGTAGTCGCGGTCGTAGATCAGCGGGTCGAAGCGCAGGCCTATGGGCCAACCGCGCTCCTGTAAGGCGGCAATGGCTTCGAGGCGCCGAGATACTGGTGGGGCACCCGCTTCGAATTCAGATGCGAGTGCCGGAGGTGTGATGCTGAAGGCTACGACGCAATTGCTTAAGGATTGTGTTGCTAACAGGCTTTTGGTGCGGATGCTTTTAGTGCGCAATTCGAAATAGGCTTGTTGGTGCTCGGCGAAGAAGGGTAGAAATTCTGCTGTAAAGTTGGTGATGCCTTCCATCGCTAGGCTGTCGCAATCATAACCGGAAAAGAAATACGGAGTCGTCGTGTTGAATGATTTTATGGTATCGGAAATATCTTGTTGGAAGTCTTCGTAATTGACGAAGAGCACCATGTGGGCTGAGCGATACATGCCTTGCAAAAAACAGTAGCGGCAGTCGTAGAGGCAGTTGAGCATGTGCGAGAAATAATAATTGTCTTCGCTGCCGATGCCATAACCTGCTGGAGCGGGCAACACGCGATTGCCGGCCTTGTGGGCGAGGATCAATGCGGGGCGTTTTTTTTGCAGGCGGAAATTCTGCGCGGCACGATTGAAGATTTCGCCATAGCGAGCGCAGGGCACGAGTTGGGCGGTCGGGTAGCGCTCTATTATGGATTGAGTGCGAGTATGCTCGATAATTTCTTCTTCGGCGTAGATGAAATCAAACATGGCCTAAAGCGCTTCAGTTAAGGTTAAATCTGCTTGCAAAAGTTGCTGTTCAAGATAGTGCAAAACCTCTATGCTCTTCTTTAAATTCAGTAGGTCCTTGTCTATAATGCCTCGCGTCGGTATAAGCGTCTGCCAGCGTTGCAGTAGGCCGCGCAACTGATGCTGTTGTGTCGCGGTAAAATGCCAGTGACCATTAATGTCGTTATAACTGGTCGGAGTCGCTTGTAATTCAGCAAGCTGTTGGCTCAAGTCTTGCAACGTCGCGGCGACTTGACCGATGCATTCGAGCTGGTTTTCGACTAATCCTGCGACTTTTTTCAAGTCAAAATTTCCGATCGGGTTTTGCCGATTGTCGGAGATGATCTTCAGGCAATGCACCAATTCGCCGCTGGCAAAGCGCTGAGCTGTCTCGAAGAACGCACTTGCTTCCATGTCGTAGGCGCAGTCTGTCGCATAGGTGGTTTCAGCTTGGTCTACAGTATACAGCGAGGATGTGGGACAGGCGGGTGCAGCCGTAAATATCGGATAAAAGGTCTTGTCATTGGTCGTATCGGTGATTTTGTGCGCGAGTAGCGCTGAGCCGACTTCTTTATTCGCATGCCCGGCGATACCAACATTGAGCCAGGCTGCCGGTACATTGTCTAATAAAGCGCATTGGTAGGCGACGGCTCCGGCGGCAGCGACCTTGCCGATGCCCGAGACGATCAGGCGCAGTCCGTCGCCGGTATAGAGCCGGAAAGCATGGCTTTGAATCGCTTGTAGCTTATAGTGGGCGATGAGGGGGCGGGCTTCGGCCTGGAGGGCGGCGACTAGGCATAACATAGGGACTAATATATTGGTAACTGGGGCATCTTCAAACCCTGTTGACCCTACCAGACGAACTTTCTAAGTTCTGGAACAGCAAGGAGAAAGCATACTTATGAAGAATGGTTTTTTTAAGGGGCACGGCCTGGGCAACGATTATATTGCCGTCGACCCGCAAGAGTTGAGTTTTAGGTTGTCGCCGGGCAATATTCGCAAGGTCTGCGACCGCAATTGGGGCGTGGGCAGTGATGGGATTCTGGCGTTGGAGAAGTCGAAGAAGGCGGATTTTGGTCTGCGGATCTATAATCCGGACGGCAGCGAGGCGGAAAAATCCGGCAATGGACTGCGTATCTTTGCCCGGTATCTGTACGCTACGCGCCAGGTGCGCAAAAAGAAATTCACCGTTGATACCAAGGGCGGCCTCGTCAGTATTGCACTGCATGTAGACGGGCACGGCGAGGCCAGTTCGGCGACTGTTGAGATGGGCAAGGCGACCTTTGTTCCGCAGGCTTTACCTTGCACGCTCAAGGCCAAGGAGTTGGTAGAGCAGACGATTAAGGTTGGTGGTAAGAAGTATAAGTTTACCGGCGTCAGCGTTGGTAATCCGCACTGCATTATTTTTAAGGACAAGGGCGAGAAGTGGACGCGCGAGGAGCTATTGGTCTTGGGGCCGGAGTTGGAGAACCATCCGCTCTTTCCCCGGCGCATCAATGTGCAATTGGCCGTGCCGGTCGGACCGAAATCGATCTATATTCTGATCTGGGAGCGGGGCGCGGGTGAAACGCAGGCTTCGGGCTCGTCGTCGTGTGCGGCGGCCAGCGCGGCGGTGCGTTTGGGGCTGGTCAAAAGTCCGGTTATGGTAAAGGCTCCGGGCGGCAACTTGCACATCGAGATTGACGAAGATTACGATCTGACGATGCAGGGACCGGTGCAAGAGGTTGCGCGCGGAACCTTTAGCCCGTCGTTTCTGCGCACTTTACGCTAACGATGACCGAGCCGAGGGGCGAGTCCGACTTGCACCGGGCTTGGGGCCGCAAGTTATACGGGTGGTGGCACCACTATAACGAGGGATACCTCGACGGTGTTTTGCGTGTGCCGCTAATTAGATTGGGTGGCGGTGGTGAGGTATTGGGTAGTTGGGATCTTTCCAGGCGCTTGTTGCGCATCGCCGAAGAACATATAGCAACGGACCCGTGGCTCTGTGTTATGGAGACCTTGAGACACGAGATGGCGCACCAATACGCCCATGAGGTGCTCAAGGCTGTTGGCGAGATCCCGCACGGCCCGGCTTTTCGTCGATCTTGCCAAAAGCTGCGCTGTACGCCAGCGGCTAGGGCCAAGGGCGAGGACGAACACGGGAAATCGGCTGAGGATCATGTGCTGCAAAGATTGCAAAAGGTGCTCTCGCTGACCGATAGCCCCAACGAACATGAGGCCGAAACGGCGGTTAAAAAAGCACGGCGACTGTTGCTCAAATACAATATCGATGCAGTGCAGATCGACCGGGAGCGGGCCTTTGGCCATCGTTGCCTGGGATCCATTAAGGGCCGCCGTGCATCCTACGAGTTGTGGCTAGCGTTGATCCTGCAGGAATTTTTCTTTGTCGAGACCTTGTGGGTACCTACCTACAGGGCAAGGGAGGATAAGCCGGGCACGGTACTGGAGATTTACGGTACTCCCGCCAGTTTAGATATGGCCGAATATGTCTATGCCTTTCTGCGCGGGCTATTAGAGCGACTGTGGTCGGACTACAGGGTCGCACATGCCTTGCCCGGCAATCGCGAACGCCAACGCTATTACGGCGGTGTTTTGGAAGGCTTCCACCACAAGCTGTCCGAGCAAGAACAGCAAATCGTCACGGACCGGGCCTTGGTCTGGAAAGGCGACAGCCAGCTCAAAACCTATTATCGCTATATCAACCCCAGGGTCCAGACCCGCTATGGTTCAGGGGTGGCCGAAAGCGCGGCTTATCGCGACGGCTTGGTCGAAGGTCATAAGGTGCATATTCATCGGCCGGTCGAGTCGGCGGCGGGTTTTGGGGGGTATCTCAAAGGTGCGTAATGGCCTAGGCTTTGCGGCGTTGGCGCTGACGCTATTGGCTACCGCTGCGAGCGGCCAGTTTGCCAGTTTTGGCAAGAACAAGGTGCAATATGCCGAGTTTGAATGGCAAAAGATGGAATCGGAACATTTCGACGTCTATTTTTTCGCCGAAGAAGAGGTGCTCGCCGCCTATGCCGCGCAGATGGCCGAACGGCAATTTGTCGATTTGGAGATAAAATTCGCGCATACGGTCAAGCGGCGCGTGCCGCTGGTCGTCTATTCCTCGCATATCTACTTCGAACAGACCAATATCATCCCCAATATTCTGCCCGAAGGCGTCGCCGGTTTTACGGAATATCTCAAAGGGCGAGTGGCGATGCCCTTGAGCGGGTCCTATCCCGATTTCGAGCGAGTCCTACACCACGAACTGGTGCATGTCTTCACTTTTGACCGCATCGCCCGGGTTATGGAGCGGCACTCTATTCTGGATTTTCGTCCGGCCCCGCTGTGGTTTACCGAGGGCTTGGCCGAATATTGGTCGAGCGAGTGGACGAGTTTCGGCGATATGGTCATCCGCGACGCGCTCTTTGCCCGTCGGCTGGTGCCCATCGCCCAGATGTACTATATCAACGGCACCTACCAGATGTACAAAGAAGGCGAGTCGATCTGCCATTTTATGGCCGACCGGCACGGCGAAGATGTTTTCGAACAGCTTTTTGAGAATTGGTGGCGTGCGGAGACCTTCGCCGAGATCTTCGAGATCACCACGGGTGAATCGCTGGAAAAACTCGACAAAGCCTGGCAGTACCATCTGCGCAAGCATTACCTGCCCGATATCGCCGATCGCGACCTACCGAATGAACTGGCCAAGGCGCGCACCAAAACGGGTTTTAATATCAAACCCGAAATAGCTTACAGCGACAGTGTCGGTTTCTATCATTTTCGCAACGACCAAGGCTATACCCAGATCGTGCACTCGCGCTTTGACGGCGGCGAGTCGGAGATTGTAGTCGAGGGAGAACGGCTGCCCGTTTTCGAATCGCTGCACCCGCTTGGGACGCGGCCGTCGGTCTCTCCCGACGGAAAATTGCTGGCTTTTTCCGCTAAGAGCCGCGGGCGGGATCATCTCTATATCTGGGATATCGAAAAGAATAAACAGGTGCAAGACCTGGCTTTTGAAGGTATGGTGGCCATGGCGACGCCTTCTTTTTCTCCAGATGGCCGGCGATTGGTTTTTTCGGGTAGTGACCAGGCCGGGTTGACCGATATCTATCTGGTCGACCTCGCAGACGAAAGCCTGCACGCGATCAGCCACGATCTCTACCACGATCGCGATCCCGATTGGTCCCCCGACGGTCAACGCATAGTCTTCAGTTCAGATCGTTGGCAGGGGGGGCGCCACGGACTCTATAATCTCTTTCTCTACGATGTCGAAAGCGAAGAAATCCTGTCACTAAGCCACGGCGAGCACAACGATGCGCAACCGCGTTGGAGTCCGGACGGCAACGAAATCGTATTTAGTTCAGACCGCGACACGATGTATAATATTTATTCCGTGCGGCTGGAAAGTGGAAGCAATGGCGAGCGGGCGGGCACGAGGCGTCTGACTAGCGTGTTGACCGGGGCTTTCGATCCCGTATTGTCAGCCGACGGTGAAAGTTTGCTTTTTTCCGGTTTTCAAAGCGGTGGTTTTCAGATTTACGAACTAGAGATCGCGGCTTCTGACAGCGCCGAGGTGCAGTGGCAGGCGGTCACTGCAGCGAGCGCAGAGCCGTGGACCTTGCAGGGTTTGCACGGCGAAAGCCAGATCGCAAGACGTCCCTACGAGCGGAAGATGGGTCTCGATATCGCCCAGAGCCAGATCTCGCAGGACCCAGAATTCGGCACCTCGGGCGGGATCCAAGTCGCGCTGAGCGATGTATTGGGCAACGACCAGTATTATTTCGTGCTCTCGCATATCGCCGGCAGCCGCACGGGATTTTTCGATGGGCTCAATCTCGCCCTGTCGCGTTTGCATCTGGGCCAAAGACTCAATGTCTCTTGGGGAGTGTTTAGACTCAACGACCGTTTTTCTAGTCGCTTTGGTCGTTTTGTGCGCGAAAAACGCACTGGAGCTCATATCGGATTGAGCTATCCGTTTTCCCGGCATGATCGAATCGAGACCAGGCTATCGCTGCGTCGTTCGGAGATCGACAGGCAATTTGAGGGGCGCAGGCTCAATGGTTGGCTGGCCAATAATTTTATCAGCTATACCCACGATAGTAGCCTATGGGTACCGACTGGCCCGCTGGAGGGCAGGCGCTATAGCATCGGTTTGGGGCAGACCGTCGATTTTAAGACCTCCCGGCGTTTCAATATCACGCTCTTCGGCGATTATCGTCAATATGTCCGCCTCTCCCAAGGTAGTGCCTATGCGATCCGCCTAATGGGCCGTCGGTCGACCGGCGACGTGCCGGAATTTTTCTCGATCGGGGGGAGTTGGACCCTGAGGGGATATCCCTGGCGCTCAATATGGGGCAGCAAAATGATTCTGATTAATCAGGAGTTGCGCTTTCCCCTAGTCGATCGGTTGTTGATCGGCTTTCCCTTCGGCAATATGGATTTCAGCGCGGTTCGGGGAGCATTTTTTCTCGACGCGGGCAATGCCTGGAACGGCGATTTCGACGAGTGGCGCGGGGCTTTTGGTGTTGGTGCCCGCTTGGCCTTGGGCGGCGTCTTCGTTTTTCGTCTCGACGGGGCGCGGCGTACCGATTTTAAATCGGTTGAGGGGGACACGCGATGGGATTTCTTTTTTGGTTGGGATTTTTAGGATGCGTATGGCGATTGCCTGTATGGCGTTCTTCTTTGTTGTCGGGTGCGGCGAGAAGGTGTTTTATCTTGGCGAGGCGGGGACACCCATGCGGACAGCTATTGGCGTTGGGCCCGAGCCGCCGTTGCAATTGTTGTGGGAACGGCAACTGGATGGGGCTCCGCTGGGCGGTGTAGTCTTTGCCGGATCGCTGGCATTGCAATTGTCTACTTCACCTTCTCTGCATGCTTACGATCGCCATACCGGCGCGAAATTTGGCAAGAAGAGTTATGACGAATTGGCTTGTGGACCGGGTGCGCTGGCCGGCGAGTTGTTTTTGTTGGCTGTACAGGGGGGGGAGCCGGGTTTGTTGGCGATGGATCGGCGGACCCTGAAAGAGCGGTGGTTCCACCCCGGCAGCTTCTGTCGGGCTGCGGCAGTCAGTGGTGATACGCTGCTGGTGGTCGATGAAAAAGGCACCATAGATGTTTTGCGCGCCTCTGATGGCGAAGCGCTATGGCAGGTCGCGCTCGAACAGCGAGTGCGCGTGGGGGGGACTGTAGGTGAAGACTTGCTCTTTGCGGGGACGAACGAAGGCACATTGTTCGCTTTGGCCCTGGCAGACGGGGACGAAAAATGGCGGCAGGAGTTGGGTGAGGCGTTGCGCTCGCGGCCATTGCCCGATGGGGACCGCATTTTTACGGCGACCGCTTCCGGGAAGGTGGTCGCGGTAGCCAGCGATGACGGCGAAGTCCTCTGGCAGCAAGCCTTGGGCGGCTTGCTCACAGAGGACTTGGCGGTGGGGGCGGGTACGCTCGTGGCCGGATGCGTCGACCGCCATATTTACGGTTTAGATACGGCCACGGGTGAGGTGCGGTGGAGCTTTGAGACTGAAGGGGTCGTACGCAGTTCGCCGGCGATTACGGGCCAGACCGCTTATTGTGCCGCAAGTGATGGTTATCTTTATGCACTAGAGTTGGACAGTGGGCGTCTATTGTGGAAATACAAGGTCAATGGTCCCGTATTGGCACCGGTCGTACTCTACGAGGGCTTGCTCGGAGTCGTGAGCGAAG
>LWDU01039304.1_pt1 | contig 11628 bp, 9 predicted proteins | sample 727161 | NCBI WGS metagenome assembly LWDU01 (sample SAMN04566230, study PRJNA314399) | hydrothermal vent metagenome | isolation source: deep sea hydrothermal plume seawater | place: Mexico: Gulf of California, Guaymas Basin | collected 2004-07-11 | reverse complement strand
TCGGTCGGCTTGGCAATGCCCAACTGGCCGCCAATCAGATAGCGATCCAGTTGATGTCCATATCGTATATGATCGGCATGGGTGTGGGCATGGCTGCGACAACGCTTGTCGGCCAGTATATCGGCTCAAAGCAATTGGATTTGGCAGAACGAAGTACGTACAGCGCCTTAAAATTGGCGGCCAGTATTATGGTGTTTGTCGGCCTTCTGTTTCTCTTATTCCCTGAACCCCTTGTTACTTTTTTCAACGACAGTCCGGACGTGATCAGATACGGCAAGCAGGGGTTGCTTTACGCCGCCCTGTTCCAGGGATTTGATGCGCTGGCTGTCGTCTTCATAGGCGCCCTCAGGGGCGCCGGCGATACACGATGGACGGCCAGCGCCGCCTTCATCGGAGCCTGGCTCTTTTTTCTTCCGTTGGCGTATGTGCTGACCTTTACACTGGATATGGGCTTCTGGGGCGCCTGGCTGGGGGCGACCGTTTATATCTGTATGCTGGGAACGGCATGCTTCTATCGTTTCAGACAGGGCGTCTGGAAAACGATGGTGATATAAATGTCTGAGGTGTCTGTGTTTCCTCTTGACGAACCGCTTAATTCGACATATGGTCAAAACATTAAAACTTAAAATCCAAACCCTTTAGCAAATACCTGATCTCATGCACCAGCGCTATCTTGCTTTCGACCTGGGCGCGTCAAGCGGGCGAGCCGTTCTGGGCTCTTTCGATGGCGAACGCCTTACCCTGAAAGACATACATCGATTTCCGAATGGGATGGGCCGTTTATTGGGCCATCTACATTGGGATGTCCTGCGCCTGTTCGAGGAGATGAAGCAGGCTTTCATCTTATGTGCGCGGGGAGATCAAACGCCTGTCAGTGTTGGTGTAGATACCTGGGGCGTCGATTTCGGGCTGATCGGTAAACATCAGACCTTGCTGGGCAATCCATACGCCTACCGCGATCCGCATACGGACGGTATGATGGCATGGGCATTCACCCAGGTTTCCAAAGAGATGATTTTTGAACAAACAGGTGTCCAGTTTCTGCCCATTAATACACTTTATCATCTTGTGGCATTACGCAAAAACGAATCGCCTTTATTAAAACAGGCGGAACAATTTCTGATGATGCCAGACCTGTTCAATTTTTTTCTCACTGGCGTGACGGCAGTTGAATTTACCAACGCCACCACCACCCAATGCTATAACCCACGGACCGGTACCTGGGCCTGGTCGTTGATGGAGTCCCTGGATTTGCCCACGCACCTTATGCCGGATATTATTCAACCCGGCACGGCACTTGGCCCTCTGCTCCCTGAGATTGCGGAAGAAACCGGGATCGGACCGGTCACGGTCGTCGCCCCGGCGACCCATGATACAGGGTCTGCTGTAGCGGCTGTCCCATCCCTGGGCGAAGAGTGGGCGTATCTCAGCTCCGGCACCTGGTCGCTCATGGGTATTGAGTCGGAAAAACCGATTATTACCCCTGATGCCCTGGCGTTTAACATGACCAACGAAGGGGGCGTGGAAAATACGTTCCGTGTGCTGAAGAATATCACGGGACTATGGTTGATTCAAGAGTGCCGGCGAATTTGGACGCGTGACGGGGATGAAATCAGCTTTGATGAAATCACCCGACTGGCGGAAGCGGCCCCGCCCTTTACCGCCCTGATCGACCCCGATAATCCAGCCTTCCTCAATCCGATGCATATGCCGGATGCCATCAAGGAAGCTTGCCGCCGAACCGGGCAAGCCATACCCGAAGATAAAGGGGGCATAGCTCGTTGTATATTCGAGAGCCTGGCGCTTAAATATCGCTTCGTACTCGATCAGCTTGCTCTCCTGCGTGGTAAGCCCATAGAAAAACTCCATATCGTGGGGGGCGGCACCCAAAATAAATTATTATGTCAATATACTGCGAACGCCACGCAGATCCCTGTGCTGGCCGGTCCGGTTGAGGCGACCGCCATCGGTAATATTCTGGTCCAGGCTATGGCGCAAGGGGCAGTTCATGATTTGAAGCAAATTCGAGAGATCGTCCGCAAGTCATTGGAAGATGCCTATTCCCAATTCAAAACATTATATGGGTGACCTTTCCTTCGTGCAGTTCGTCAAAAACCTTCATCACGACCAGGTTGAAAATTTCTGGGGCGAGGTGCGCGCCCGAAAAAAAAACGGGGCCTTATTCGAAATCTGCGACTTGACGGAAGTAAGCCCTGATCAGATAAAAGATCTGGCACGAGAAACTACCTTCAGCAGCGCTGACCTGGAAGCCGGATACCGGGCTCTGTGCGTTGCCACTTATGTCGAGCCCGCCTGGCCGCCTAGAATATATCCGTAGATTGCTTAAATTATCGTCCTGCGGAAAACCCGTTCTCGTCGTACAGTACCCTGTATTATCTCCCAGGAGCCCACATGTCTGAAAAAAAACGCTGCCTGATGATCGGCGCCGGCGGGATGGCCAGCGGATGGATTCGTCACTTTTATCCGCGTTTCGGCGACCGCCATGAAATCGTCGCACTGGTCGACGTCAATCCCGATGTATTGAATGAAGCAGGTGATTTCCTCGGTTTGCCCGCCAACCGTCGATACACCGATATGGAGACTGCATTTACCGAAGTGGAAGCAGATTACTGCACCATCGTCATCCCCCCTGCCTACCACAAGGATGCCGTTATGCTCGCGGTGGATAAGAAAATGGATATCCTGAGCGAAAAGCCGATTGCAGATACCTGGGCGGCTTGCATCGATATTTACAAAGCCGTCAAACAGGCCGGTATTAAGATGCATGTCATACAGAATTACCGGTATACCAAACGCATGCTGACGATGCGACAGGTTCTGAGAGATGGAACACTTGGCCGAATCAATTACATCATGGGACGTTTCGCAGCCGATTACCAGGCCTACGGCGCCTGGGGCGCCTTCCGGCATGAAATTCCTCACAGCCTGCTTGTTGAGGGGGCCGTTCATCATTTCGATATGTTGAGGAATTTATCAGGTGGAGACTGCCGGACCATCGGTGGTTGGGAATGGAATACCCCATGGAGCAGCTTTCGTGGCGAATGCTGCGCGATGTATGTTATGGACATGACCAACGGGGTCAAGGCGTCCTACGAGGGCTCCGGCATGGCTTCCGCCACTCAGAACACCTGGCATCGGGAGTACTATCGCGCTGAGTGCGAAGGCGGCGCTGTGGCCATCGGCCGGGACGGGATAACCCGCATCTATCGTCATGCGACCGGCACAGGCATCCGTATGGAGGATGTAAAACCCATCGTGCCCGAATACGACGGTCATCAGTGGCTGATCAATGAATTTTTAGAATGGCTCGACGGCGGTTCCGCACCAGATACCTGTTTAAACCACAATATCAAGAGTGTCGCCATGGTCTTTGGCGCCATTGAGGCCTCGAAGACCAGCACGACGGTCAATGTAGAGGAGATGGTGGAAAAAATCTGTGATTGATGAATGGTGATTGAAAAACCAAAATGCTGAATCCGCCAATCAATCTTCACCATTTATAAATCACAAATCATCATTCACAATAAAGGAGTCAAACTGCCTATGAAACCCGGTATTACCCAACTCTGTCTCCCCGGGCAGGATCTTGAAGAAGATCTGAAATATACGCGCGCGTCCGGCTACGAAGCCATCGAACTTGTTTTCTCAGATGAAGGTTCACCCTCCATTGATGCCTCGGCGGCCGAACTCTCAGCCGTTAAAACCGCGTGTGCTGATCATCGGCTTGAAATATGCTCCATCTTGCCGACTCGAAAGGATGCGGGATCGTTCCTCTCACCGTCCGTGAGAGATTGGGAAAAGCGAATCGGAATTCTTCAGCGCGGTCTTGAGATCGCCGAAGCATTGGATGTAGACGGCCTCCTGCTTCATCCCGGTCAGATTGATCCGAAGACCTCGTACGCGTCTACCTGGGATCATCTGTGCGATATCCTGCGGGAACTGGCTCCCGAGGCCGAACGCCGGGGATGCAGCATAGGTGTCGAAAATGTTTGGAATCAATTCCTGCTGAGCCCCCGTGAAGCCTGTCAGCTTATCGATGAGGTGGGCTCACCAGCCGTCGGTATCTATCTGGATACGGCCAACATGATGCTCTACGGCTATCCGGAGATGTGGATACGCGATCTTGGTAAACGGATTACTAAGGTTCACGTCAAAGATTTCCGGCGTCGGGACAGGGCCTGGGTGCAACTGATGGACGGCGATACGGACTGGCCAACGGTGATGGCCGAGCTTCGCGAGATCGGATTCGACGGCGCCCTGGTAAGCGAGGTCGGAGGAGACGATGCAATGATACGGGAAACAGCCCACCGCATACGACAGATTGTGGCGATGTAATATCAGCTGGCAAATCGTTCCATCAGAAACGGTGTCATATCGGCGGGCACTTCGCCGGACGTGATATAGTCGGCCATCAAAATAGCCGTGATGGGTGCGAGCAGTATACCGTTGCGGTGGTGGCCGGTGGCGACGAGGAGATGGTCCAGGGGCATGGGGCCGAGGATCGGTTTGCCGTCTTTAGACATGGGACGTAAACCGGCCCATGTTTCCAGGATAGGCGCCGTGGCAAGGCCGGGCGCCATACGAATGCCTTGACTCAGGACATGACCTATCCCCCCGGCTGTCACGCGGGTGTCAAAACCTGTTTTCTCAACTGTGGCGCCCACCAGCAACCGACCATTGCGCCGTGGGACCAGGTATTGGCCAAGCCCGTTGATGACCCGGTGTATGGGCTGTTTGGACCGAATATCAAGAGCCAGCATCTGACCCCGTACCGGCTGGACCGGCAAGGTGATATCCGGTAGATGGTTGAGGACACCGGACCAGGCCCCGGCAGCGATAATGACTTTGCCTGCACCTATTCGCTCCGCAGGCAGGGTAACACCGGCCACCCGATTCTTCTTAATGATCAATCCGGTCACCGGATCACCGATTCTGAGCAGGCCATTCCGCCTGTCGATGGCCATAACCAGGGCCTCTACCAATCGCCGGTTTTCCACCTGATGCATCCCCTCAAACAGGAGCCCGCAGCGCGCTTCAGGCGACAACGCCGGTTCAAGCCCACACACCTCATCACCCGACAGTTTTTCTACGGGCAAATTCAGCTCGCGTTGATGTCGATACCGTTGCTCCATTTTAACAGCCTCATCATCATCAAGTGCCACATGCAGCCCCCCTTCCGTCCGGTATTCAATATCTATGCCGGTTTCATCAAATAGTCGGGCAGCATAATCTGCGAACATATCGCGACTGTTCAACAAGAGATGAAGATAAGGTAGATGATGGGGAAGCGCCCCCTGCGGCGCCAGTACACCGGCGGATGCCCAGGAGGCGCCTCGTCCCGGCTCATAAGGATCAATCAGCATGACCTGCATCCCGCGAGAAAGCAGCTCGTGCGCTATCGAGAGACCGATAACCCCCGCGCCGATGATGACGATATCTGTTTTCATAGTTATGTCTATTCGTCCTTTCGTCTATTCGTCCTTTTCGCCCTTTCGCCTTTTACCTATCAATTTATCTCCCCAGGCGAGACAGCCCGGTGTTCCGCCATAGAGCGGTAGGCGGCGTGAACCAGTTGCAACGTTTGCAGATTATCTCTTCCGTTGGTCTCAGGGGCGCGATCCTGCTCAATCGCAACCATCAGTTCTCCCATAGGCCCGATAAAAGAATCCGGTACCCACATTTCTTCGAAGCGATGATCGAACGATATATGAGGATAGACTTTCCGGCTGCAGAAGGTCAACGTATCGGGTCTGCCGTGGGGATAATTATACAGCAATCCGAATGTACCGGTGGCGTATCCCTCTGTGCCGTCTACGCGGATGGTCGCATACACATCGTCTGATTGATTATTATGATTGGTGGAAATCAGGGCGCGAAACGAGTCGGTATATTCGAATACGGTCAGGGTACGCGTCTCCCCTTTAGCGGGCTGACCGGGATACGTACTGCCGGACGACCAGACCCATTCAGGCTGACCGAATAAGGACCGCAGACTGTCAAAGTAATGAATACTGTGGTACATCAAATCGAGTCCTTCTACTTCCAGGAGCCACGGCCAGGCGCGCCAGTCCGTCAGGATACTGACGTCGATCGTCGCCGACACCGGCTCACCCAGCCACCCCCGATCGAGCAGGGTGCGCAAGGCTCGAATCACCTGATCCCAGCGCATTTGTTGATTGACAGCCAGCTTCACCCCAGCCGCTTCGCCCATCTCCACGATAGCGACCGCCTCCGTATAATCATTGGATAACGGTTTCTGACACAACAGGTGCTTGCCCGCTGCCGTGACCTGTTTAACCAATTCAAGCTGATGCCACGGCGGCACCGCGATATCGACAATTTCCACCGCCGGATCGTTCAGCAAAGCCTCTACCGAAGGATAAATGTTCGGCACCTTAAATTGCCGGGCGGTCTCAGCCGCCCGGTTCTGATCCAGATCGGTAATACCGGCTGGGAGGTGTGCAACATTCACAATCCCGCCCGCGCCTATGATGCCGATGCCATAATCCTGTTTTTTACCCAGTTTCGGCCTGTAATCCAGATCCAGTGACAGGTTGGGCACGTTTATGCTCCTATGTTTGGCTCCCGGGTTAACCGTCCAGAGAGGCGGTTAAAAGACCCGCAAGGATTGAGGCCAGCTGCAGGCGTACCTGGGCTTCAACCGGTAACAGGGTGAACTGAAATGTATTAATCATGCCGTCAAACCGCGCCTGATAGAGCTTTTCGTAAGATTGTCTTAACCCTTGGGCCCCGGAACTCGTATTCCCCTGAAGAATCTGGAGCGCGGCAGCCACATTATATACCCGATGGCGTAGTAATAAGAGTCGGACTTCGTGGAGATCACGGGTCGTCGCCTTCAGATGTGAAAATCGGTCCAGGTCACGGGTCAACGAGGCATGACCGGCGCGGCGATACGACAGGTACTCCCTATAATAACCAAGTCGAAATTGTCCCTCCTCCGTAGAGGCATAGTCCCCGGTTTCTTCGATTATCTTCGCCAGTTCGTCCAGGACCTCGATCTGTATCTCCGCACGTTGACGTTCCAGATCAGGCCGGGGGAGATCCGTATCCGTCATGTTTGCCAGGTTGGAATCGTAGGCATAGGGCAGTTCTGAGACCGCCGTGTAGCGGGCGTCGTTAAAACGCATATTGTACTGCATGGAATTCAGGCGAAACTGCGAAGTAAGCGCTGTATTACCTGATTGTTTAAAAAAGGCCTGCATGCCTTCGACAGTCGGAATGGTATGAAATCCCGGTGCTATACGAGCAAAACCACGCTGGCCGCCGCGGTCTTCATCATGAAGGGGCAACGAGATATCCCGACAGGCAGATGTCAGAAACGTGATCACCGGTTCGACAAATCCTGGATCTTCACTGCCGGATAGAAGAAACCAGGCACCGCCGGTAAAGACCATGCTGTGCAGGCTGACATGCGAAGCAATGGGCGCACAGGCGTCGAAAAAACGGGCGCAGGCCACATTTTCGGGGCGGACGCCTTCAATTTCGGCGGCATCACATGGATACCCGAATTCAACATCATTCTGTGGCAGATCCCGATAGACATGGCGGAAATACTGTTCAAGAGAAAAAGAAGAGGAAAGCCATCCCTGGTTTTGAGCTAATCCATCCGGATTCGCCGTGGGTACCAGACAGAACCGGAACCGATCAAGCAAAGGACGCCAGTCCGGATGATCTTTTAACAGGCGGACCAAATGTATACAGGTGATGATTCCCGTCGGTTCATCCGCATGGGCATTGCCTTTGATGGTGATGACCGTGTCCCCATCACCTATCACCAACGCCTGGACGGGACGACCCTGTTTAGACGTACCGATCTGCTCCAGCGTACAGGCAGTCGACCGTTGGAGGTCTTCACAGACCGCCTCTACCGTCTTCGCGGTGACATAGGTTTCATCTATCGGCGCGTTCAAGATACTGTGCCATGCGTGATATATGCGTTCAGAATTCAAGGGGCAATTTTATAATAAAGGAAAACGCGCCGCAGCACTGATGGCTGGGGCGCGTCTCTTACCGGTGCATAACATATTAGGTAATAGGCGTTAGTTTTTCGTAGGTCCTTCTTTGGCTACCTTAAGCCGCTCCTCACGAACCAGCTGGGCAGCCTGGACAAATTTGATTTTCATCTCTACGTTTAAGGAATCTTCTATGACTGTAAATTTCGTCATCACTGTCTGGTAGGCCTCGAATGCTTTTTTGTATTGGCCATCATCAAGATAAATATCTCCAATGGCATCCCAGCATTTTGAAGCGCCGTAACCGGTAGAGTCCTGCCCAATCGCTTCAAAAAAAATCACCAGGGCCTCGTCAACTTGCCCGGCCTCTTTAAGCGTCTGCCCGACTTCAAACGAGGTCACAAAATCCTGAGACACCACACGCTCCGGATCTACAATTTCTTCTGAATCATCCCCGCCACCGCCGCCGCCGCCAAAAAGGAAACAGCCGCTCAGGCCGAGCAGCATCACACACAAAAACGCGGGAAGTTTCGCTTGTAATAGAAGGCGCCTCAACCGTAAAGACATGCGATACTCCTGAAGAGAATTATTCTATAAAATAAGCAGGGACTGGTAGAAAACATCTATTGAACTCAAGTATAAACGACCATATTCGCCTTGTCAATAGTAGAATAAACCAGGGAAGCCAGATTAAATGCCCAAAAATATTGGCGTGTTGCATATAGAGGCTTTACTTTATATCTAAACACAGCACACTGTCAGTTTACATATTGGCGTTAAATAGACATGATACAACCGCTCCCATCCTTCAGATCTATCATTCGAAACAAGCCATATATTATGGCTGTCGGTGTGCTGATCTTTACCGCCGTCATCATGACCCGGATCCCGCTTCTGGACGACCTGGGTTTCGAGTTCGCCATGACGGTAGCTGTGGTGGCAGCGTATGCCATCGGATTGATGAATATCTCTCTCATCACCTCATGGCGCACTCACCAACAAACGATGGCCTTCTTTCCGATGTTCTGGTTGCTTGGCGGTGTATCTTTGTCCACGTTGTTTTTCCCCTATGGGGTCATGTTTTTCAAGAGCTGGATGAGCGGCCTCTGCAATGTGCTTGAAGGCACGGCGTTCTATCTGTTGCTGCCGGGTATAACCGTCGTGTGGGCTGTCGCTGTAGGAATGGTTTGTGCTCTGTTGTGTCGCAAACGGTTATATGCCAGCCTGCTGTTTGTAGGCGTGACTCTGGCAACCTATGCTCTGGCTGTTTACCGCATACTGGCAAACCCCCCGGTGTTTGTCTATAATCCGATTATCGGTTATTTCCCGGGGCCTATCTATGATGAGGTCGTCCGTATTACACCGACCTTGCTGATCGCAAGAAGTATAGACCTGGTCGGCGTCATCGCACTGATCACTGGATTCGGAATCTGTGTTGATGCGGCGGCATGGAAAATCCGTCTGGGTTCCCTGTTTTTCCGATATCGGTGGCCGGAGGAAGCTGGACGGAGCATGGCCCGCCTGATTTGCCTTGTCGCCTGTATTTTTCTCGTGGCCGCTTATCTCTACAGGGCGCCTCTGGGGATTGTTATTGATAGGAACTATATTCAGCAGACTCTCGGAGGCCACAAACAGACGGCTCATTTTGACATTTATTATGATGTCAACGCCGAAACAGCCCGGCATATTGACCTGATCGCCAGGGACCATGAGTATCAGTTCGCCCGGCTCGTTGACTTTCTCGATATCGACCCGCCCGGGCAGCGCATCCGCTCATACATCTATGCTTCGGCAGACCAGAAAAAACGATTGATGGGCGCCCGATACACCTCGCTTGAACGTCCGGGTGATGATGAAATGCATCTCAACGACGCGTCCTTTCCACATCCGGTGATGAAACATGAATTGGCTCATGTGCTTTCGGCCTCGTTCGGTAATACCTTATATGGCGGCAGCTATAAAATGGGATTTCATGAGGGCATGGCGGTAGCGGCCGATTGGCGAGGAGACCGGCTGACGCCCCATCAATGGAGCCGAGCCATGCGGGAACTTGGTCTGGCGCCTCCACTTGAAACGCTCATCGGCACCATCGGATTCTGGACGGCGGCGTCCTCGAGAAGTTATACGCTATGTGGCTCTTTCGTTCGATTTTTGATTGAGAGATATGGGGTCACGTTGTTTAAAAAAGCCTTTCCTGAGGGAGAGGTGGATAGGGCCTACGGACAGACCTTACCAGCGTTGATCCACCAGTGGGAGACCTATGTGGACAGCATCGCCTTATCCGAAGAAGATTTGCGTATCGCCCGGCAACGATTCCTGCAACCCAGTATTTTTCAAAGACGCTGCCCGCACGAGGTCGCCGCGCTGAACGACCGGGCACGGCAGGCCTATCAAAACCGTCGGTATCCCGAGAGCATCCGGCTGTTCGAACAGGCCCGCATGCTGGAACCGGATAATCCTTCGTCCTTACGCGGCTTGCTGTATGCGACATACCGGAATGAAGAATATAGCCGCACAGACACACTCGCCGCTTATATGCTGGCCAGGCCTGGCCAGTTAGTCGGCCTGTTGACCGATGCCTATCTCATCCAGGGAGACCTGTCGTGGAAACGGGGTGATGTAGATACTGCCCGTGAGCGATATGAGCAAGCCCTGTCCCTTCATGGCTCCGACCGGGTGGATCGGGAAGCATTGATTAAGATCAACACCCTTGAACAAGAGGATATACGGGATGATGTTTTGAGCTACCTCATGGCCACCGGCAACCAAAATGCCCAGGTGATCCTCGTCAGCGAAGCCATAGACAGAGCGCCTGATTTTGCTGCCGGATATTATCTCATCGGACGGCGGCTATACCTTGCAGAATCCTACGCACAGGCTTTACCCTACCTGGTGCAAGCAGATAGCCTGTCGCTGCCAGCACCCCTGTTGCAGCGAGAAAACCTCAGATTGATGGGTAGATGCTACTTGTATGAAGCGGAATATGATCAGGCGATAGAGCACTTTCAGCGGCTTTCGGAAAACTCCACATCGGTATGGATGCGTGGTCAGGCGGAGGAATGGGTTATGCGTTGCCTGTGGTTTCGGGAGAACGGCGGGTAGGCACACGGCGCGCCGTGTGCCTACCACCCTGATATGGTTCGGTTCAAAATTTCATCAGCCATTTTAATGACGGCCAGTTCGATACCCTTCTCACGATCTGTCTCTGTACCGGTCACGACCTCACAATCTCCGAAGGTCAATAATTCTTCCTCTTCCCAGAGCACATTCCTGTTACCGACGTCTTCAAATCGGACATTCACCACAATCCAAATCCTTAACTCATTGATAATGCCCTGTGAGAAGGCGAGCGCCTCCTCGCGGACATCCGTTATCGTACCGATGACCATCGCATCCGCATCCCGGACATCCACCACCCGAAGTTGATTATTCTCCAGAAATTTTTCAACAATTGCATCAGTCAGTTGTTCTTTAATATCGGTTTCAAACGTCTCATCCTGGAACAGCGGGATGGCGACGGTTTTGATAGTAGACGGTAAGGCGCTGGCTGAGGTGGAATAGTAGCAGTTGGAGGAAAGGAATAGGAGGGGAAGCAATATAAGTAGAGTCCGGAGTGGGGAGTGGGGAGCGCGGA
>LWDU01033497.1_pt1 | contig 11631 bp, 6 predicted proteins | sample 727161 | NCBI WGS metagenome assembly LWDU01 (sample SAMN04566230, study PRJNA314399) | hydrothermal vent metagenome | isolation source: deep sea hydrothermal plume seawater | place: Mexico: Gulf of California, Guaymas Basin | collected 2004-07-11 | reverse complement strand
TCTTCACCACTGGACAGGTCGCAAAGATCTGTAAAGTCGCACCGCGTACTGTTAGCAAATGGTTTGATTCTGGACGACTCCAGGGATATCGTATTCCTGGATCGCAGGATCGTCGAATCCCCCGCGATTCGCTGATCAAGTTCCTTAAAGAGCATGGTATGCCTTTGGGTGATCTTGAGGATGAAGCGATGGCCAAAGTGTTAATTGTCGCGCAAGACCAAGTATTGATTGAAAATTTAAAGCGAGAATTACCGTCGGAACGATCCTTTAAGGTAGCTGTTGCTGCTAGTGGATTCGAAGCTGGAATTCAAGCGGAAAGCTTTCACCCGGATAGTATCATTGTCGACTTTTCAATCGGTAAGGTCGAGTCTCTGCAAATCTGCCAGAATCTGCGCAGAAACCCAGAGTTCGCTGAAACGATTTTAATCGCTTTGTTACCTGATGTTGGAAGCCCAATGAGCTTCGATCGTTCTGCCATTAACGAAACCTTTAAGAAGCCGTTCGATGCAAGTCTGCTTGCGGAACGACTACGCACCTTAATCGGTGCTCGTAAAGAACTCGTTTAATAGCGGTATCACGCGAAAAGAGTCACCAGCGTGGTGCGGATTAATATCTGCACCACGCTTTTTGTTTATTGCGGTGCAAACCGGTGGCATTAGAATAGAACGCAGTTTGGCGTTACTCCCTTAATGCATGTTTAGTACTTGCGACGAGAATAGACAAAACCCATGAACGAACTCAACCATTTCGATGAACAAGGTCGCGCCCAAATGGTGGATGTTGGCGGGAAAGAGTCTAGCCAGCGTATGGCCTGTGCTCAGGCGATTGTCACGATGTCTATAAATACGATGCAACGTATTGTGGATGGCGAAGTTGGCAAGGGTGACGTACTCGGTGTGGCACGTCTAGCCGGGATCATGGGCGCCAAGCAAACGTCGTCGCTGATCCCACTGTGTCACCCCTTAGCACTAAGCTCTATTAACGTCGATTTTGAACAACTTGACGTTGATCGTTTGCAGATAGTTGCGACAGTTAAAGTGGCAGGCAAAACGGGCGTGGAAATGGAAGCGTTGACCGCGGTGAGTATTGCCGGCTTGACGATTTACGATATGTGCAAAGCGATGGATCGTGAGATGACGATAGGGGCGATTGAACTTGTCGAGAAAACCGGTGGAAAATCAGGACCTCGTGGATCTGACTGCGGTGGATAGGTTCCTAACCGACTCGTGCTTGTGTTATGATCGGTCGAGGATCGGTTGCAGTTCGTCGACAAAATCTCGTACATCTTTGAACTCCCGGTACACGCTGGCAAAACGCACGAAAGCTACTTGATCGAAGTTGCCTAATGCGATCATAACAATTTCGCCAATCTTAGCGGCACTGATTTCATTGTTGCTTTGAGTGTAGATTTCGCTTTCAATTTCTGAAATTAATGATTCGATGTCTTCTGTGCTCACCGGACGTTTCCAGCATGCTTTCACTACGCCCTGACGGATTTTGTCGCGGCAAAACGGTTCGCGAATTCCATCCTTCTTGATAACGCGAATGGAAAGCTCTTCCAAACGTTCGTAGGTCGTATAGCGACGCTCACAATTTAGACACTCACGCCTGCGTCGAATAGAAAATCCATCGGTACTTGAGCGTGAGTCTGATACGCGATCATCGTCCTGTTGACAAAATGGGCATCTCATATGTTTACTCCGGCAATTCCATGCCATGTAAATAAGCGGCGAAAAATAGTTTGATCAAGTAAGGTCATTTCAAGTTGCCGTATTATGCGCATAATCCGATCCAAAATGCGCGTGTATTTGTAAAACTTATTCATAAAACCGCCGTTTTGCACCCTTCCGTGAGTTAGGCAGCTTTGGACACATTTGTGTCATCCAATGAAATACTTCCGTCCGCCGCGACATCTTCAAAACGGACAGAGACCTGTTTGCTGACGCCAGACTCCTGCATGGTTACGCCATAGAGGGTATCCGCGGCGGTCATTGTTTTCTTTGAGTGGGTGACAATGACAAACCGTGACCAGTCAAGGAATCCTTTCAGTACATTGATAAAACGTCCGATGTTGGCTTCGTCAAACGGCGCATCGACCTCATCCAATATGCAAAACGGACTTGGGCGGAATTGGAAAATCGCCAACAGTAACGAGACCGCGGTCAGTGCTTTTTCTCCACCACTTAATAATGAAATGTTAATCAACGGCTTGCCCGGGGGCGAAGTAATGATTTCTACTCCGGCCTCGAGCACATCAACACCTTCTTCAAGAACAATATCAGCTTGGCCGCCTCCAAAAGTCTGCCGATATAATGCTTGGAAGTTTATGCGAATTTGTTCTAGCGTCTCAAGGAACAATCGGCGACTATCGGCATTGATGCGTTGAATGATCCGTTCGAGCGTTTCTTTGGCATTTGTGAGATCGTTGAACTGTGCCGACAGGACGTCAAATCGTGATTCTAGGTCATTGAGTTCACCGAGGGCTTCCATATTTACGGCGCCAATATTATTGATCTTACTTCGCAATGTCGCTATTTCTTCTTCCACTTGTTCGCGTTGTTCGATTTCGGCGTCGGTTTCATTTTCGACGTGTAAGTTAGCAATCTCAATACCGTAATCATCGCGCAGGCGATCCTGTAGTGCCCTGCGTTCTAGTCGTAATTCACGACTATTAAGCTCGCGATCGTGTTTTTCCTTGGTGATACTCTCCATGGCGGATTGGGTTGAGGCGAGGGCGTTCGCGATTTGGCGCCTTTGTTGTTCACAATCGGCAACCTGTTGACGTAGTTCTTGATTAAAGGTGCGGTGTTGATCTTTAGTCAAATAAAGTTCGGCTAACGCCGAAGTGCCAGTTAAAATATGCATCCTACTTTGCATGGCGTTTGTCGTAGTTTCACGTAGCAAGTCGGTTTGTTCGTGACAAATGGATTTGCGTTCCTCATGGTCAAGCGCAAATTGATCAAGCTGTGTTTGCAGAGCGGTGCATTGTTGTTCAGTTTTTCCAAGCGTGATGCGCAGATCGGTGATTCTATTGAGAATTGTTTGGTGCTCTTTATCTAATATCTGCGCCGCATGTTGGGATTCTTGGACAGCGGCGATGTGTTGGTCGTGCGTCGTTTGTAAGTCAACGAGGGCGGTGTTTTGACGAGTCAGCGAGGTTTTATTCGCTTGTAGTTGGGTTTGTAACGAGTGACGCTGTCCGTCGAGTTCAAACCCTTCATCGGCTAGGTGCGTGAGTTGTTCCTGATAGCCTTCTGTCGTGATATGGTGCTTAAGGATGGAGTGACGCTCGGAGTTGAGTTGAGCAACAGTATCATCGAGTTTAGCCGTCAATTCGGATTGATTGTTTTCAATTCGTGTCAGTTCTGCTCGGTGATCCAATATTTGAGCAGTTAAGACGTAGATGTCTTGTTGCAATCCGCTAAGTTCCATTCGTCGTGAAACCAACCCAGTACAATTATCCGGCGGACCTACACAAACAGCCCCGTTACAGTCAACCAACTCGGCTTGAGGCGTTATAAGTCGCAAGCGCCCAAGATATCGTTTTGCTAATGAGTGTGCTGTGGTGAGATCATCGACAATCCACGTGTTTGATAAGAGGACGGACAGCAGATTGCTGTATGCTGAATCAATTTGTACAGCCTGGTCTAGCCGCCCAATAACGCCGGGAGTATCACTGATGTCAATTTGCGTTTCGGCTGCAGCAAGCGCTTTGAAGTTAATCACGCCCAAGCGAGTCTTTAGCAAGACCGTTCCATTGCTAATTTGCGCCAAGAGTTGATCATTGCTAGTAACAACCAACTGAGCCCGATCGCCCAGTGCGATATCGATCAAACGGGCGGTCTCGTATTCAGACTGTACCAGATCGGCCACGAGACCGATAATTCCCAGATCTTTATGCGCGCCCTCGTCCGCTTCCCTGAGCAGTTGGCTGACCGCGCCGTTGACACCTTCGCGTTGTTGTTCCAGCTCGGCTAGAATACTTTCTCGCTCGCGTTTGGCGGTCAATCGTTCGTTCAGTTGCGTTAGATTCTGTTGTCGCCGAGTCAGCAGTTGTTTTTGCTGTAAGCTTTCCCGCCGCAGCGTCTCCTCCTCAGCCTCAAGATCATGAATACGGTGTCCAAGTACCTCTTCGATGTTTTGGAGGTTCCGCAAGTCGTTTTGAATTGTCGCTGCGGATGTTGCCGTGTCCGCGATAGTTTGTTCGGTATTGTCGAACTGTTCTCTTAACTGAGAAGCTTTGGATTCTAACGTCTGGTAAGCGGATTGTGCTTGTGCGATATGTTGTGCGATATCACTTTGATGCTGTCGCGAATACTCCGTCTGACGGCGCGCGTCACTCAGTTGTTGTTTGATGTCAGTGCAATCATTATCAAGCGTGCCGAGTGAGCGTAAGGTGGATTTGTGTTGTGCTTCACTCGCTTGCAGAGTCTGTTGCGTGTCAGCCATTCTGCCCTCAACACCGTCTGCGCCGTGAGCGGCTGTTGCTAACTGAATTCGCAAGCGAGCGATACGAGCCATGGTTTCATTGAGTCGTTGTGTTTGCTGTTCGTTAGTGGTCACGTGCTGCGCGATTTGTTCGCGGTTATCGCTTACCAATTCTTCGTGACGCTGAGCTTGTTGGGCGAGGGATTCATTTTCCGATTCGAGCAACTGCAGGGATTGATTCCCCTGATCCTGCTGCCGGTGGTACTCGGACAGTTCTGCAGAAAATCGTTCAATATCCTCATCGAACGATTTAAGTTGTTTCGAGAGCTGCCGCCACTGCACCATGCCAATTTGTGTCCGCAATTGTTGCAAGCGATCAGTGAATTCCTTGTAACGTCGTGCTTTGGTTGCTTGATTGCGAACTGCCTTTAAGCGGCCTTCGACTTCTTCCACGATGTCGGACAGTCTCGTCAGATTTTGGTCGACTCGGCCAAGTCGCCGCAGTGCTTCGGTCTTTTTTGCCTTGAAGCGACTGATCCCCGCGGCTTCCTCGAATATTTGTCGGCGATCTTTGGCCGATGCTTCGAGCATTCGCGCAACCTTGCCCTGTTCGATGATGCTGTAGGCATCCGCACCGATACCGGTTCCACGAATCAGAGTTTTGATATCTTTAAGACGACAGGGCTCGTCGTTTATTAAGTATTCCCCTTCGCCGCTGCGATACACTCGTCGAGTTACCCGTACTTCTGCCGAGTCGAGTGGTAGGATGTCCTTCGTGTTGTCGAAGATGATCGTTGCCTCGGCAACATTGACTTCACGTCGAGTGCTGCCCGCTGGACACTTGAAAATAACGTCCGTCATTTCCTTGCCACGCAGGCTTTTGGCACTAGATGTTCCAAGCACCCATTTTACGGCGTCAACAATATTTGACTTTCCAGACCCATTGGGTCCCACCACCACGGTAATTCCCGCGGGGAATTCAAACCGCGTCTTCTCCGCGAAGCTTTTAAAGCCGGTAAGTTCCAGTGCTTTGAGCATGGGGCGAATTGTTTTTCGGGTCAGAAACTAAGAAACGGTAAATGGAATTTGGGCGGGATACATTAGAAAGAGGGAAGCCACGACTTGGTTTTTTCCCATAAGCTTGAGTCAGTTTGAGGGCGAACGTCTGAGTTGTTGGCAGTTTGCACGCGTTGGGAATTGCGGTTTTGAGTAGTGGATTCGGATTCTCCGAGCCGATTAAAAAACATTTCCGGCATTGGGTTCGCCACGGTGATGTCGGTTGAATTGGCAGTGTCGCGGTTGTATGACCAGACGGGTCGAGGGCGAACACCGATGAGGATACGGGCGTTAATTGCATTTTGGGTGCGAGCCGATTGTAAGCAATCAACGATTTCGGAATATCCACCACCGACTTTCGCAATTCCCCGCACTACGTCTTCAAGATTGGTAGTGGTTGTCGCAAAGCGGTCCGGTTTCCCTGCGGTAAAACAACTGATTTGCAGCTTCCCGCTGCCTTCGTTTTTAATCAAGATATGCTTGCCGGCGTAAATGAGTTGCTTCGGTGTCACCTTAATTCCGTTGCCGAAGACCACAATTTCGGCTCGATTTGCCATTGAGACGTGGATCATTGCTGAGGCGGTGGAGGCGACGTGATGGTAGGTAAATCCAGGATAGTGCATTCCTGAAACCAAGGGGGAACCTGGATTACGTTTCCACAATGCTGTGAATGCACCGTAGCGGGTTTCTGCACTGTCGGATTCCATTAATTCAGTAATGCCGTCGAGGGCGCTGACGTGGTCCATCCCAGCTAGGGCGGTTAATGCATGCCAGCGGAAGGCCATGTGTGTCTCTGCGAGCTCGGTGAGGACAGGTGCTGCCTCGGCTCCGCCGAGATAGGCTAATGCTTCAGCGGAATAGAATTGCACCTCTGGATCGCTTGATTGGATCCCCATTTGTAGCAACGAAACTGCGTCTTTACCAATAGCCTCGAGTTGCAGAGCAGCCTCGGCGGAGGATGTTGGTTCGAGAAGTTTGGATAATAGCAGTTCCATGCGTTCCCGCTGATCGCCAACGTTTTCGGCAACAACGATACGGTTGATAACGTTCATATATCGGGAGACGTTATTGCGATAACTTGCATGGACAGACAGTTCGATATAATTGTCGCGTTGAGCACTAGCAACGCCTGATTTGCTCCGTTGGTGGTACTGTAGAAATCGTTTGTTTATTGAGGAACTGATCCGCGTGCTTGTGCGGACGCTGGCGTGTTTTGATTTTACGACGAGCCCAAGTGGACGGTCCATTTGGGAAATGCCGCCCCCGAGGATCAAGCCGGTGTGCTCGTTATTTGAGTCGTCGTTGCCACGGAACACAGAACGAACCAAAATAGGTCCGTCGGCTAGAGCCGCGACATGACCGCTGTGAACGGCTTGATTTAAAACAGCGATTTCCCGCATTCTAGAGCGCAACAACCACCCGCCACGCAGGCTCGTTGTGTTGGAATGTGCAGGTAGCCGGACTTCAATATCAAAATGATCGCCCTTGCGCACCCCCGGCGGTAAATAGCCACGAGCAAGGATTAGAGAAGTGTTGGAAGAATCCAACAACTGACTAGAGTTTTCGACCTCATGAGTCAGCATTTCATCGGTTAATAGTGATCGATGGGCGCCAGTTGGTGGGGCACTACCACTGTTATTGAGCGAGTTGGCGAGGCCGATACTTTCGACCTTAAGGTAGTTCATGCCAATAGCGATGGAAAGGTCGCCGATGGTTAACGCGGTTTTTTCGGGTTTTTCACCGATCAAATTTTGTAGTTGAGTCTTACCGGGAATCTTGTCGGCTAGGCTACACCCAGAGAATAACGCGATTGGAGCAGTGCCAGCAAACAAAATGGCGAAAATAGTAATTCGTTTACTTAGTGTACGGCGAGCAGAAACGTAATGAAAACTCATGCGGTCGATAACTCCGAAAGGCATGCATTTATATAAAAATAGTAGGGGCGCGCAGTGTTTTACTGCTAACGCACTACAGTCACTGTTGAGCGTTTGATTTAAGCTCAAAAAATAATGGTTTTAGCCGTTTTAGGTCAATACCATTGTGCTAGCACGTGGTGTTGACCTAGGAGCGCCCAGTGCTTCCGGAGGCGGAATTTGCAGGCTTGGAAATTAAAAGGCGAGCTGCTAAGGCGGGTCGTGCCCGCCTTCGCACCAAGGATGACAGCGAAAGATACGCCAGACACCTTTGAGGCTGCCGCGTATGGGACCGTATTTTTCTACGGCAAGAATAAAATAACTGCTGCACGATGGATGAAAACGGCAGTTTTTCCCTAGCAGGGGACTCAACAGAATTTGATAGAGTCGTACACCGGTGATGAGGATTTTACCTAGAACATGAAAGCACCATTTAACGAACTGCTGTAATGCGTTCATGAATCGTTGCTGTGGCTAGACAACTGCTGAATTGCTTGGGGAATTAATTGATTGAGTGATGTATCAATTGCGTGAGAATCGCAAGTAGCACCTTTCCGTGAGCGAACGACGATATCAAATCCGCCAAGATGGTGGTGTTGCCTGCAGCGGAATGCTTCGCGAATACGGCGTTTCCAGCGGTTTCGTACAACAGCGTTGCCAACTTGTTTGGAGATTGACAATCCGAGTCGGTTGTAGCCTAAGTCGTTGGTGCAGACGTTTAAGACAAGAGTGCGATTATTGCAATGAACCCCACGGTCGTATACTCGCTTAAATTCTGCTGGGACTAACAGTCGCCTAGATTTGGGAAATGATAGGTTCCTATTGATGTTGTCGTCGTCTTCCCCGCGATCAATGTTCTTCATGGAATTTACCAGTTGATTTGATTGCGTGGGTTTGCTTGCTGTAATGCGGCGATTTGTTCAACAAGTTCGGCGGGCGGTTCGTCAGGAAGGTAGATTTGCGTAATCACAAACAAATTGCCTTTACCTGTTTTGTGAGTCACTCCATGTTGTTTTACCCGGAACCGTTTCCCGCTAGGTGTGCCGGCGGGAATTTTAAGTGTGATTGCACTATACGGCGTCGGGATATCGAGTTCCGTACCTTGTAGTGCTTCGGCTAGCGTCAACGGCATTGTCAATTCGAGGTCGTTGCCATTACGCCGATAGTCTGGATGGGGTGCAACTTTGATTGTCAGCAAGATGTCGCCGTTGGGTCCGCCATTGCTTCCGGGGTATCCTTTCCCTTTGAGGCGAATTTTTTGCCCGCTTTCGATACCAGCAGGAATGGTGACTTGCACGGCGCTCGTATTTCCATTGGCCGTGACTGTATCCACTGACGCTTTACCGCCAATCACAGCGGTAGCGAAGGGGATTTCTAATTTATCTTCGAGGCTTTGCCCTTTCGTTGGGCGTGGACTCTGAGGTCGTCCACCCGTATTGAAGAACTGTTCAAAACCGCCACCACCTCCACCGCCAAATAGTGACTCAAGATCAGCACCGGCAAAAGGGTTCCCGCCGCCGCCCTGCGCCATGTTTTCAAATCCTTCGCCAAACTGATCATATTGTGAGCGTTTGGTTTCATCGGAGAGGACATCATAGGCGTGCTGTACTTCTTGAAACTTCGATTTAGCGCTAGCATCATCTGGATTCATATCCGGATGATACTTGCGGGCTAGTTCTCGATATGCTTTTTGAATTTCTTTTTTATCGGCGCCGCGAGATAGCCCCAATGTTTTGTAGTAGTCGTTGCTCATGAGTTGTCGTCGTACTGCGGTTGGTTGCGTCTAATAAATAATTGGTTATTTTCGTATTCTCTATTGGGATTGTAGAGGTGCGCCTAGTAAACTGACAAGCCGTAACTGTTTTCGTATGTCGCCCCAAAGATTTTAACGTTGAGTATTGAGATGAGTCGAATTTACACTTTTGATATAGTTGCTCGGTCCCGCGTAGCGTTTTGGTCTACGATTGTTTTGTTCGGTCTAATCGGATTTCTTGGTGTGCCGGTTTACGGGCAGGGCGGAGTGATTGATTTCCAGATTGTGGATGCGGAAAGCAAAGAGCAGATTCCGGCCCGCATCCACCTGTGGAATAGCAAAGGTGTGGCGGTGCGAGCAGTCGGGATGCCATTTTTTCATGACCATTTCGTATCCGCAGGCAAAGTGCGTCTGCGGCTTAAAGCAGATCGGTATCAATTTGAAATTGAACGCGGTCCGGAATATCGCATTCACCGTGGAAATTTTACGATGTTGCCTGGTGCAAGAGAGCAGAAGATCATTCCATTAAAGCGGTTTGTCGATATGAAAAAGGAAGGTTGGTGGTCGGGCGACCTGCATATTCATCGCAAGCTTGAGGATATCGAACTTCTTATGCAAGCAGAAGATTTGCATATTGCTCCAGTTATCACTTGGTGGAATAAGAACAATCTGTGGGCGGAAAGTCCATTACCGGAGGAACTGTTACATCAATTTGACGGCGACCGGTTTTATCACGTGCTCAGTGGCGAGGACGAACGAGACGGGGGCGCTTTGATTTATCATCACTTGCGCAGCCCCCATAATATTGTTAGCGGCGAAAGAGAGGTGCCGTCATCAATGAAGTTCTTGCAGGAAATTCATCAACATGCCGGCGTGCATGTGGATATCGAGAAACCGTTTTGGTGGGATGTGCCCGTATGGATTGCTAGCGGGATGGTGGATTCCATTGGTATTAACAACAATCACATGCAGCGAGGCAAAATGGACAATACTGAAGCTTGGGGCAAACCTCGCGATAAACAGTTGTTTAACGGCAAACTGGCTAACGGAAAATGGTCACAGCATATTTACTATCAGATACTTAATTCGGGTCATCGAATTCCACCTTCGGCTGGTAGCGCCTCCGGTGTGCTACATAGTCCGGTTGGATATAACCGCGTCTACGTATATTGCGGTGAGGAATTTAGTTGGGACACGTGGTGGGCGAACCTGCGGGCCGGAAAAGTGGTAGTAACCAACGGGCCGATGTTGCGTCCGCGAGTTAATGGTGAGTTGCCTGGTCATGTCTTTAAGGCTGCGGCTGGAGAAACGGTTACTTTGTCGCCAACGCTGAGTTTGGCATTTCAAGAAAAGGTCGAGTATTTGGAGATTATTCGAGATGGAATTGTGGTAGAAAATGTACGTTTGGACGCTTACGCGAAGATGGGCGGGCGGCTACCGGATATAGAATTCACCGAGAGTGGCTGGATTATGATTCGTGCCGTCACCAATTATCCAAAATCTTATCGTTTAGCTAGTACGGGTCCGTATTACGTGGAGATTGACGGAAAACGCCGCATCAGCGAGATGTCGAGCCAGTTCTTTATTGATTGGCTCAAGGAGCGGCAAGGCAAGATCAAACTGGCCCCAGGGGTTGAGCGAGATGAAGTAATGCAGTACTACGTAGGTGCGCAGAAATATTGGGAATCCGTGCGGCAAGCGGCGAATGCCGACTAACGTTGTTGATTTGTGTTATCATGGACACATCAGAAATACAGTTGTTTGTTAATCAGAAAAGGGGCTTGTGATGGGCTTTCGTAATCGTCGTCAATTTCTAGAAGAATCGATGCTTGCTGCAGCCTCTGCTGCCGCTGTAGGTTCGCCGGCTATTTCATATGGCTTTGAAGATCAAAGTAGTAGCCCCAATGAAAAACTAGGCGTTGCTGTTGTCGGCGTTCGCGGTCGTGGTGGTAGTCATATTGGTGCGTTCGCGGGTCGTAAAGATACTGAGATCCTTTATATCTGTGACGCTGATCGAGACGTGGGGGCTCGTCGAGCCGCTGAAGTTGGCAAACGTCAAGGTGGTAATGTCCCTAAATTTGAAGAAGATATTCGAAAAGTGCTTGAAGACAATCGGGTCGATATCGTCAGTATCGCTACGCCTAACCACTGGCATGCATTGGCTGCGATTTGGTCTATGCAGGCTGGCAAAGATGTTTATGTTGAAAAGCCTGTCAGCCATAACGTAAGCGAAGGTCGTCGTATCGTCGAAACCGCTCGCAAATATAATCGTATCTGTCAAACTGGTACGCAATCTCGCAGCAACCCCGGCATGATTGAACTGGTGAAGTTCGTCCAAAGCGGCAAAATTGGCGATGTCACTGTCGCTCGTGGACTTTGCTATAAACGTCGTAATTCAATTGGTACCCGAGGTAAGTATGCCGCTCCCGGTAGTGTTAACTATGATCTTTGGTTGGGACCTGCGCCTAACAAAGATCATGT
>LWDU01000569.1_pt1 | contig 11636 bp, 10 predicted proteins | sample 727161 | NCBI WGS metagenome assembly LWDU01 (sample SAMN04566230, study PRJNA314399) | hydrothermal vent metagenome | isolation source: deep sea hydrothermal plume seawater | place: Mexico: Gulf of California, Guaymas Basin | collected 2004-07-11 | reverse complement strand
ATAAGAAACCTGAATTAGACCTTAACCAGAAATTAGGACAGTTAAACGCATCGGTAGCAAAAGCTGTTGATGAAGGTGATGGTGAAGCAGTAGCTAAACTACAAGCTCAATCCCAGAAGTTAATGATGGATCATATGGCAGAAATCGCTAGTACTACTAGTATAGCTGCCGCCTCTCAATCTACTGAACAATTACAGTTAGATGAAATGATAGGAGCTCTTGAAGCTCAGCACGGTGTGCTGGATCAAAACTCTAAGCAATTTGATAGTGAAATCAGCGAAGAAGTCGTCGATATGTATGACACGTATCTGCGTAGTGGCAAATTTAATCGCCCTGATGCGATGGCTAAAGCGGTTAAATCTATATTAGGATCAGATATCCGTGTCAATGGACAAGGTGCACTCACCACTGACATTGATAAAAACATAAAAGCAGCAGGTAAAAACCCACCTTATACTGGCGATACGGGACTGGATTCTGATAGAGCTGGTATTACAGATGATCTATCTGGGTCTAAATTATCAGACTCAGAATTTGATGCTCTGCCAGAATCAACTAAAGCTCGGATGCGTGGAGATTTTTTATAGAATCATGAGAACACTTCAAGAGCGGTTTGATGAGAAATACATTAAAATCTGGCAGTGGCAAAATTTTTATTTCGGGAAAAGCGGCTGCTGGTTGTGGACCGCCAGTTTAAATAATGAGGGTTACGGGAAAATAAGAGTAAAAGATAAAATAAAAAGCGCCCATCGTGTTTCTTATGAGCTACACATTGGTAAAATTCCAAACGGTTTATGTGTACTTCATGACTGTGATATCCCAGCCTGTGTTAACCCAGACCATTTCTTTCTTGGTACTGTTCCCGACAATAATGAGGACAAAGTAAAAAAAGGTCGCCAAGCAAAAGGAAGTAAGGTCCACGGAGCCAAACTAAACGAAGCTGATATACCAGAGATTAGAAAAGATTTAAAAGAAGGTAGTTTAACTCAGCAAGAGATTGCAGCTAAGTTTGGTGTAAGCAAAGTGCAGATATCCCGTATCAAACTCGGCAAAACCTGGGCTCACGTTTAAATGTAGATTTGACAAAAGCGGGACGCCTCTGCTATAAATATAATTTCGGTGCTTGTAACGATAGACAAGCCGAGAATCGAAACCTCGATAAAGAGTCGTTGACGAATTAACAGCACGAGACGCTGGTAAATAACTTATTTATTTTTTTCAGATACGGAGGTATCGTCAATGGCCTTAACAAATTTTGCCGCGTTGACCAATGAACAGCTCACGGTTTGGAGCCGTGATATGTGGAAAGCAGCTCGGAATAACTCGTTTATGAATCAGTTTTCGGGTGATGGTCCGAATTCCATGATTCAACGAATATCAGAACTTAAGAAAACCGATAAAGGTGCTCGAGCAGTTCTAACTCTTATTGCAGATCTAGAAGGTGATGGTGTTGCCGGTGATCGATCTTTGGAAGGTAATGAAGAAGCGTTAGTTTCTCGTGACCAGGTAATCCGAATTGATCAGCTTCGACATGCTAATCGTCACGAAGGTCGTATCGCTGACCAAAAGTCAGTTGTAACCTTTCGAAGCAATTCTAAAGATGTTCTTTCATATTGGCTTGCTGATCGTCATGATCAACTTGCTTTCTTAACCCTGTCAGGTGTGTCTTACACGCAAAACACCAACGGTGCTACTCGCGTAGGTTCTGACTTACCATTCCTAGAATATGCAGCGGATGTCACAGCTCCTTCTACCAATCGGCATCGTCGTTGGCAAGCAACGAGTAAAACATTAGAGGCTGGTGATACTAGTGCAGTAATCGCTACTGATACTCCTGAATGGGCAACTTTCGTAGAAGCGAAAGCGTATATGAAGGATAACTTCATTAGACCTATCAAGGGTGACGATGGGCAGGAACTTTATCATGTATTTATGTGTCCTCGAGGGTTTGCGAAACTGAAATTGGATGCTGATTTCCTAGCTGCATATCGTCATGCATTACCTCGTTCAAAGGACAATCCTTTGTTTAAAGGAATTACGACAGGCATTATGGTTGATGGATTAATGTTCCATGAATTCCGTCATGTTTATAATACAACTGGTTTAACCGGTGGTGTTGATAAATGGGGTGCAGGTAACGATGTTGAAGGTCAACGTATTATTATCGCTGGTTCTCAAGCTATGGGTTTCGCTGATATAGGTGATCCGTACTGGGTTGAGAAAGAGTTTGATTATAATAATCAGCCAGGCATCTCGGTGGGTAAAATGAGTGGGTTACTAAAACCACGCTTTCACTCTCAATTTAACAATAGTGTCGAAGATTTCGGTCTTCTTGTTTTAGACACCGCTATTTAATTTAGGAGTAATAGAACAGATGATATATAAAGATTCAGGTCGTCAATGGCCTATTGCTGCTGAAGTTTCATTTACTTATGATCCAGATAATGGAGGTCCAGCAGAAGCTATCGCCAGTGCTGCAATTGATATTCCTACCTATGCTACCGTTATTGGTGGTGGTGTGATTGTCGATGTTGCTTGGGATTCAGCTACTTCTGCTGCATTGGATATCGGGGATGATCTTGTTCCTAATCGATATTCTACTTCAGTGGATTTGAAAGTATTAGGCTATACATCATTGGATCTGGATGGTTTTAAATATCCAGGTCAAAATACCATTGATGTAGTACTAACTAACGTTGGTACACCTACAGTAGGATCTGCACGACTTGTCGTTCAGTATGCTATTGAAGGTAAAGCTAACGAAACTCAGCCAGTACAAGCGTAATGTATAAGGCCTCCTTTACGGGGGCCTTTTTCTTTAAACTCTAAGGAGTAACCCTATGCCCCTAATGACAATGAACAGAGACTTTATTATTAAGTCTACTATTGGACCCGTAATACGATTTGAAAAAGATATAGCTAAAGGCGTACCAGCGTCTTTATATCAGGAAGCACTTAAATATGGTGCTCAGGTAGTAAATGAAGAAGATAAAATAGAACAAGTAAATAAACCTGGAAAAGAAACACCTCAAGGCCAAGAACGGTACGATAAAATTAAACAAGCTATCCAACAGTTACTCGTGCGTAATGAACGTGGAGATTTTACTGGTTCCGGTTTACCTGCTATTCCTGTATTAGATAAATTGTTAGGTTTTACTATAGACGCTAGCGAACGCAAACAGGTATGGGAAGTTGTACAATTAGAAAATTCTGATGCTCTATCTTCTAATGATGATATTCCGGGTGTAAGCACCGGTGTTGAGGGAGAAGCGGTGGGTTAATGGCATTAACAGTTGAAGGTTTTATTGAACAATTTAGATTAGATACGGATGATCCTGAATTAGGAGGATCCGATGAAGATTCACTATGGTCTAATGATGAGATTATTCGGTATGTAAATTTAGCACAGCGGGCTTTTGCAAAAGAGTCCGAAGTGCTACTTGATAGAACAACAGTTGTAGTAACGCAGTATATAGTTAATGCCCTTAATTCAGATGTAGCACTTAATCCACTCGTTATAAAAATTCGTAGAGCAAAGTTATTAACAACTAAACGACTTATAGCTATTAAAACGCTTGAACAAGTTGATTCGGAATTTTCTTCCGCTTGTGATTATGGTTCTACACAAACAGGATCAGCTGATTGGGAAGATATAGTAGGAACTCCTGAAATAGGAATTACTAATCTTGAAGCTAATGTATTACGTCTGGTACCTATACCTGCTTTAGATGATAACTTATCTTTAGTAGTAGTTAGATACCCCCTTGTAGAAATTTTATCTGATACTGATACATTAGAGATTATTGATGATAAGTCTCAATTAGCTATGTTGGATTATATGAAGTATCTAGGTTATCAAAAACACGATGCGGATATACATTCAAACAACATTGCAGATAACTTTTTAGCTAATTTCAAGATGAAAGTTAATGAAGTAAAACATGAATTTGTTAGAAAACATAAACCAACAGGTACTGTAAGGTATGGTGGTTTATAATGGCTAGACGATTAAGACAAGGTTCTGTACCAGATGGTACCGTATTAAAAGATAATAGACCTACTGAACAGTTAATTACTATAACTGGGCTAAAAACTAAAAGTTCAGATGTTGAGATAGGGTTTCTAGGTCAGAGTGTTGCATCCAATGTTGACATAACTCGAGGCGAGAAAGCTAAACGGCGTAAAGGAAGTACCAAAGTATATACAGGTACAGTTACTGCTGCGTATTCTAATAAAGATAAAATGTTTCTATTAGAAAGTACTGAACTCAAACAGTTACTTCCTGATTATACAACGACTACTATCAAAACCGGTTTAACGAATAGTTCTGAGTTGCATGCTTACACTCTAGGCGGACATGTCTATTATTCAAATGGATATGAAACCGGAGTAATTTTGCCAGGGGGGAGCGGCAGAACATTGGGTCTTACGAGACCTAGTTCTGTCGCTTTTTTATCTGCTTCATTCGGTAGGCTTCCTGCGGGAACGTATCAAGTTGCTACGACTTTTGTGCGTGACGATGGGCAAGAGAGTGGGGCTTCAGTTCCAGATAGAATAGATCTCACGGATGAATTTAATGGGATACTAATTAACTTACAATCTTCTTCAGATTCCTCTGTAGAATTCGTAAGAGTTTATATTACTACTACTGATGGGTCAGAATTATTTTTAGCAGGTGAAGTAGATAATGGTACTACTACCTATGTATTTCGCGAAGATACCAAACATTTACAAATACCATTAGTAACAGGTTGTTTAGATAAACCACCTGTATTCAGTGAAATAGATTTCCATGGGTCTAGAATGATCTATGTAGTTAATAATCTGTTAATGTACTCAATTCCTTTCTCTTATGAGTTAGTCGATTTCCGTCATAATTATATTCCTTTTGTAGGGAGAGTAACGATGGTCGGTGTAGTACGTGATGGAGTTTATATCGGTACTGATACAGAGACATTCTTTTTATCTGGAACAGATCTAGCAAATATTAACCAAGTCATCAAAGTTGCAGACTATGGAGTAGTTCCAGGATCACGCGTTTATGGAGATGGAAGTATAATAGGTGAGGGTCAAACAGAAGAACCTTTACCTATTTGGACAGCCAAGAAAGGAATCGTTGTTGGTTTGCCCGGGGGTTCTTTACTTAATGTTACACAGAAACAAGCTGACATAATAGAAGGATTAAAAGGTACTGCTCTATTCAGACAAGAAGATGGACAGAGTCATTATGTAAATGTAATACAATCATAAGGGGGCCAGCATGGCACTACGACTTTCAACAGGATTACGACAAGATTTACTTGGGACTAAAGATTTCAAGACAACCTTTACAAATTGTTATTTAGCTGTCTATGCGGGTACTCAACCTACATCACCAGATGATGCAGTCGTTGGAGCTTTACTCGCAGTTATCTATTCAGATGGAGCAACAGCAACAGCCGGGCTCGGATTTGATGCACCAGTAGCAGGGGTCATCTCTAAAGCAGCAGCAGAAACTTGGAGTGGTGTTGCTTTGGCATCAGGTACTGCAGGTTATTTTCGAGTGTTTGAATTTAATACAGACGCGGCTACATCATTAGCAGCTGCCATCACTAGTGATCCTACTAGTTCTAGATTAGATGGTTCAATTGCGGTAAGTGGTGGGGATTTAAATATTTCTAATACGACCATTACTTCAGGTGCTGTTCAAACGATTACTGATTTTGATATAACACTACCAGCGAGTTAAGGAGTGGCATTATGCCATTTTCAGGTGCGGTAACACTACCTTTACTAACTGCTACAGGCACTATATTTGTGCCCGACAATTATTCAGGTGCGGTAACACTACCTTTACTAACTGCTACAGGTACTATGCCTGGAGCAGACAGTTGGGTTTTAGCTGCGCCAATACCTGCGCTAACAATCAGCGGAACGCTAGTAGGTGGTAATAGTTTTGCTACTGATATAAATGAAACTTTTCTACCATCGTTAACTATAAGTGCTTTTGATAGTAATGGAAGACTCGATGAAGCTCTGCCCGCATTAAGTATAACGGGTAGTATAATTGTAGGAGCTAAAGCCAGTCTCAATTCTACTTTACCTTTATTAGAGTTATCTGGTTCTTTCGACAATGCTAGTTCTAGTTCAGTTTCAGGTTCACTGACTTCGTTATATTCCTCTGGTTTATTATTAACGGGTAGTGTCCTAGATACTCTTATCGCAGAGATACCTACTTTAGAAATAAAGGCTATAGGTGTAACAGGTAATTTATTAACTCTCACAAAAGATCTTCCGGCGCTTACACTAGAGATATCTTTCTTGAGCGATGGTGTTGCTGTATTAAATAAATCTCTACCTGCATTAGCAATTATAGGGACGATAATAAATGGGCAGCCATTTACAGCTTCAAGTTATTCAATAAACACAGAGAATTTTGGATTATCTGAATACGCTAACTTTGACTATATATATTTAGGAGAATGTGGGAATAAGTTTTTCGGTATTAAAAGGGACGGTGTATATGAATTAACAGGTGCAACTGATGTAGGTATACAAATAGATGCCTCTATTGTAACTGGACTTTCAGATCTAGGATCTGAAAACTTAAAGCGTGCAACTAAAGCTTATATTGGTTATACCTCTGATGGAGATATGGATCTCAGTATTATAACTGATGGAGAACCCGTAGCACGTACTTATGAATTACGAAGAGAGAATTTTAGTTCTGGTCAAAAACATGCTCGTGTTCCCCTATCTAGAGGTTTAAAATCTAGATATTGGAAAATAGGAATACAAAATAAACTAGGCGCTGATTTTGAAATAGATATGATAAGTTTACTTGCTGAACCTTTATTAAGGAAAACATAATGGCAACATCTGACGAAGTAATTGACCAAGCAAACCAGTCGATAGATCTTTTCACAGCAAGCACTAATGATTTTATTGAGTTGCTGCAAAATTTTGCTGCTCAAGACATTATTCAACCTGAAGTACGAGGAGGTAGAACTTATAGAGTAGGTTCATCTTCTCCCCAGATGGTCGCTGAGTTACGCAGCAGTAAACCAAAACGACCGCGAGAAGTTGATTTTATAGCCCCAACGGATGTAGGCCCCGCACCAGATAACTTTAATATTCGGGATGGTTTTGCAGTTAATATTCCTACTTTTTCAGGGGTAGCACCTAGCATTACTATAGGTACTGCACCCACTTTAACTATTCCTGCCCAGCCAACTGCGCCTAGTGTTAATGATATTACTATTCCCGTAGAACCTACTATAGTATTGCCAGTATTACCAACGTTAGCTACTGTTGGATTTCCTTCAGCACCCTCTTTACAGATACCATTATTTACTGAAAAGTTTCCAGCAATAACTGAAAACTTTGCTCTTGAGTCAGATAGATTTGAATACTATGAAGAAGCTTATCAGAACGATGTGCTGGAACAAGTAAGCGCAATATTATTAGATGATCTTATTAATGGCGGTTTTGGTGTAAGTACTAATGATGAGGAACTACTTTACGAACGTCAGAAGGATCGTATTGTACAACAAAGCAAAGCTCAAGAGACTGAGATTATAAATAAATTTGCTGGGCGTAATTTTCAAATACCTCCAGGTTCTTTAGTAGAGATACTTAATTATAATACTAAAGATACCTATAACCAATTATCAGAAGCCAATCGAGATATAAGCACTCAGAGAGCAGAACTTTTACGGAAAGGGCGGGAGTTTGCAATTACGCAAGGCGTAAGTTTAAACCAGATGTTATTGACCGATTTTGGATTTAGACAAGAACGGTTACTTAAAGCTGCCCAATTCATGTCTGAATTTGCTATCACTGTCGCAGACTTTGAAATTAAACGCTATAACACTAGAGTGGCTGCGTATTCTGCTTTTTCTTCTGCGTATGAACTGCAAATACGTGCAGTACTAGCTCGCACTGAAATATTTAAAACAGAGGTAGATGCAGCTGTAGCTATACAAACTTCTAATAAACTTGAAGTAGATATATATGAGGCCCAGATTGGAGCGGTAAGTGCCATAGTGAACTTATTTGAGTCTCAAATGCGAGCGTCTCAAATAGAAGCCGATATAGAGAAAACACGTATTGATGTATTCGAAGCACAGATAAGTGGATTCACTGCACAAGTGAATGCGCAGAAAGTGACTATAGATACATATACTGCTGGTGTACAAGGTGAGTTAGCTAAGGCTGAACTATTCAAAGCCCAAGTATCAGCTTTTGAAGCAGAGGTCAGAGCTGCCTCCGCACAAGTTGATATAGAGCTAAAGAAAACAGATTCTGATATAGCTAAAGCTAATTTAGAGTTAGAAGGATTTAATGCAGAAGTAGATAAGTATAAAATAGAATTGACCACAGAGTTAGGTCGAGTAAATAGTTTGATGGAAGTATATAAAACTGATAATCAACGTTTTGATGTTATTATGAGCGCATGGGCAGCGATCGTTAACTCTGATACTGCTAATGCTGATTTATATTTACGTACCGCACAGAATGACCAAGAACTAGATCAAACTGCTGATCAGATACGTTTAGCAAATATCATTGAGCAAATGAAACTTAAAAACACTGCTGCTACACAAGGTACAGATACATATGGTACTGCTCTTTCTGCAGCTGCCTACTCCCTAATTATATTAGGTAAACCAGGCGAGGAATAAGAGAATGGCTTTAATACCTGAAGATAGATTACAGAAAATAACTGGATATTTCGGTAGAATGAAACATATGGCTGAATTATTTGGTGATAAAGTACCAAAAAATTTAAAGGAATTAAACCAGATAGCTTTTCTCAACGATAACCAGTTTCATAAGTTAATAAATAACTTCGGGCAGACTAGAAACTATACAGAAGCAATAGAAAAAGTGTTTGCTGGGGAAACTAAAGCTGCGGCTACCGAGTTAATTAATAAATCTGATGTATATAAAGATGTTAAACGTAAGGTAGAACAAGTAGCAGGTAGAGATAAACCTGTAGATAATAGAAAAGCACCTAATCCTAACAGACCTACTATTGAAGTAGATACACCTAATAGACCTCTAGGTACCACGTATCCAGAACAACCTGCTCCTGCTGCAACTACAAAAGCAGAACGAGCCGCTGCTGCTAAAGAGAATCTAACTGCTCGTATAAATAACTTAGATTTAGATGATCCTCGTCGTGTACAACAGAGGTTAAAGACTTTAAAAAATAATGAACTGCCGCTCGAAGTAGAAAGCACTTCTCCAGTTAGACAACAAGGCGTTAATAATGAAGTTCGATCTCTAGATGAATTACGTGACGCGCAGACTACCAGACAAGTTGAAGCTAGTTCTATTAAAGGCAAAACTAAAACTTTTCTATCAAATGCTGTAGATAAGTTAACTGCACCTCCTGTACATGCTTCCGAGTTAGAGGCTTTCAATAACTCTTTTGATCCTGCTCAAGCTCGTATTCTTAGCCCTGAAGAATTACAAGCGAAGATAGACAACAGAAATCCACCAAAACTTACTAAACCCTATACCATCCATGATGTTGCAAATGATTTAGGTCCTGAACCAAAACCAACGGGAGCTACCCGTATCTCGGATAGTAGTCATGGAACATGGAGAACTTCAGCAGAAAAAGAAGCTTTGTTAAAAATGCAAGCAGATAGACGAGCGGCAGGTGGTCTTCCTGTTAACAATGGAGATTTATCTACGCCTAGAATAGATAGAAGCAATAGAGGTGTTACTACTCCAACAATAAATGACGCTAGAAATCCACAATTTACAGGTCGACCTGATCCAGATATACGTAGTCATGGAGTTCCTAACAATCCCAACGTGACTGGTGGGAGTGATTTCATCCCTGATCCAGAAGGCGGAGTGTCGCGTCCGGTGGATGTAGTTGATCAGGTAACAGGCAATCCTCAACAAGAGATACACTTCGAAAAAAATAATCCACCTAATGCAGCTGCTGCTGATGGTCCTCCTACTGGAACAGGTAAAGATCGTTTCATGGGTAAAATTTTTGGAAAAAATATTCCTGGTGAGTCTTGGTGGCAAAAAGGAACTAGAGCCATTGGTAACTTAGGTAAGAATGTTTTCAAGGGAACTGTTGGTACAGGGTTAGATATGACCAAAGGAGCCATAGGAAGTATAGGAGATCTCGCTTCTACTGGAGGAAGAGCTGTTGGCGATTTGGTTAGACCCGTTGCTAAGTACGCACCTGCCCTTGATGTAGGTCTTACAGGGCTAAATGTATGGCAAGAAGCATATGATCAAGATCGCCCAGATAATAATATTAGTGTAGGCGGAGGTATAAATAAGAGAGTACGAAAAGCTATTGGAATTGACCCACGAGAAGAATCAAATGTTGCAACACCATGGCAAGATGCTGGGGATAGAGCTGTAGGCCATATTTCTAATATACTCGGTGTTGATGGTACCGCAAGTGATTGGTTAGTAGATAAAGCTACTGACATGTTCCGTGGAGAAGAAGAAGCTAAGATTAATAGCGACTTAGCAACACCGACTCATATCCCTACTGATACTAGTAGTAAGATGAATCAAATAATTCGTGATGCTGCTGGGCGCCCAAGTCAGTATAACAATGTTAATGTTGATAACTCTGCTAATTCAGATGGGTTTATCCACCCGACAGAACAAGTAACTAATACAGACGACCCCAATGCACAAGCTACTACTTACAATCCAAATAAACAAACTATACGCAGTGTTACAGGTAAGAGTAATTTGAATGATGCTATTAATAAATCTAACCAAGAGGGTGTTGGTGTAATTCGAGCAGAGAAAAATTTAGACGGGACTGACCCAACAAGTTTTACTGCTGATTCAGTTATGTTAGATACACGCGGTAAAAAACCTTTTACAGGTAACCAAATGCAATCATTAACGCCGAGAGAGATAGCGAAAGCAAATAGTTTATTTGAACAGGATAAATACAAAGACTATACACCTTTAGGTAGAGGTATAGCGTTAACTAGAGCGGCTAAATCACGACGAGCAGATAGAGAACTTGATAACGACGAGAGAACAACAACCGCATCTATCCGAACCGCTGCTGCAGCAGCTGCGGCATCACAAGCTACACGAACGGCTGCTGAACGCGAAGATCAGAGGGAAGCAGTGAATACCTATTACCATAAAGATACAACTAAGGATCATAAAGCTAGTATTGTTAGAACGTTATTTAATCAAGGCGTGCAGGGAGGAGACACAAGCGGATTAGAAGCAATTATAATGCAGGGTGTGCAAGACGCATCAGGTAGAGGATGGTGGGATACTATAAGAGACTATATACCCTGGGTTAATGGAGAACCTGATGTCCCTCTACATATGAAAGATCTTATGTTATCCGATGACTTTTGGTCAGGTATGAACATAGGAGTTGAGGGAGGAAATATAGATCAATCTGATATTCAAAATGAAGCTACAAGAGCGTACATCAAGTGGAGAACAAGGGCTCTTAACAAATAATGGCTGGAATATACGATCCAGTACCTTCGCCTTATCTCGAAGAACCTAAGCGAGGTTTTTTAAATAATTTAGAGTCTGGTTCAGAATCTGGTGTGCGGACTATACGCTCAGCAGGCAGAGGCGTCTTAGCAGCTGGTGGAGCGATAGTAGGCGCAGACGAATTTGCAAATCAA
>LWDU01035488.1_pt1 | contig 11637 bp, 10 predicted proteins | sample 727161 | NCBI WGS metagenome assembly LWDU01 (sample SAMN04566230, study PRJNA314399) | hydrothermal vent metagenome | isolation source: deep sea hydrothermal plume seawater | place: Mexico: Gulf of California, Guaymas Basin | collected 2004-07-11 | reverse complement strand
ATTCAATTTCCAGGTATTCATGCGGATCGATTTACGAAAAGAGAGTTTGCGGAAAATGAGAGGGACAACAGCTGGGCCCTGTGGGAGGAGTGGTTTGGATTTAGTGATATTGCCCACCTACTGGATTACAAGCCAGGGTCGGCATTCACCATCCTGAGAGCATGGGGGAATCGCTCCCTGGAAATCCCGAAGACCTAAGACGGATTTTACTCTGCCGAAACGCGAAGAAATATCCAGGGGGATCGCAAGTGATCATTATTGATTCCGAGCGAAGTCATTAATTATTTTGGGAGGACGACCGGTGGAGACTCGAACTGGAGATGACCACCCATCAGACTGCGCATAATGTATATTATGTTAAATAATATAATAGAGCTACATAGCGAATGGCCATGCTCAAAAGGCAGGCGCCGGGGTTCTGCTTTGTTACTTCTATGTTGCTTCTATGCACTTATAGCGCATTACCAGCCTAACTATGCTTTAGCACTCGGCCGTGCGCCCACCCTTTCATAGAAGGATGCTATATTTTTGTTGGCCTCGTTAAGCGGTTGACCAACCTGCGTGCCAAATTCAAGGAACACAAATAACAAAATATCTGCAAGTGTGAACCGATCGCCGCAGACGAATTCTTTGCCATTCATCAAACCGTCGAGCCAGGTTATTTTTTCCTGCGCTAGCGCCTTCAGATCTGCAGCAGCGTGCGGGATCAGCGTCATGCGGTCCTTAAAGATCGGTTCGCCTTCCGCATATCGAAATCCATTGGCAAGAGGTTCCAGGATGCCTAAATCAATACGTCGTGCCCACATCCGTGTTTCAGCGCGTTCCTCCGGGGTGGTTCCAATCAAACTTGAGCCCCCGTCACGATCGTCCAGATATTCGCAGATACAGGTAATCTCGGCAATGATGTCGCCGTTGTCGAGTTCAAGCGCAGGCAGTTGCCCGCCTGGGTTAATTTTTACGTAATCGCTTTGACGGTTTTCGCCACCCATCAGATCAATTTCTTGCAGGTCAACCTCGATGCCGCGTTCTGCCATGTACATGCGAACGACTTTCGGGTTTGGCCCGACTGAGTTAAATAATTTCATCACTTTTCCTTTGTTAAACGTTTTTCATATCTACTTTGCGGTAATGCAAATGGAGCAGAAATTTAGACCAGTCACTAAGTGGAACTCCATGGCTTTTGGCTCACCGCACAGCTCAACACTGGCAACATGGTCAAAAATTTCCTGGTAAAGATACTTCATTTTCATTTTAGCTGATTGGTTGCCCGGACAATGACGTGCCCCGTGTCCAAAAGCAAGGTGGCGATTCGGCCTGTGATCTACATTAAACGTGAAGGAATCTTCAAAACGCTGGTCAAAATGGATCTGACCCCATTTACGTCACGGCAGCATCTAGCATTGCAGGCCCCTACCCTGATTACTATCAAGTTATGGACGATTGGCAATTTATTGAAACGCGTTAAGTATTTTGCTATCGCAAGTGAACTACAAAAATGGAGTAAGAAGATGCGAATAAACAAAAAAGAAACATTTGCCTATAACTGCCCCGGACTAGGCCGCGTAACGTCAATAATTTGCTAGGATGGCCACGAACAACGAGCACAAAGGATTCAGCCATGTCAGAAAAAGTAGCATTGGTAACAGGTGCCGCCACCGGTATTGGCGCAGCTGTTTGTACGGAGTTGGCCAACCAGGGGATTCGCGTTGCGGTATGTGACATCAATAAAGTCGACGGCGAAGCGCTTGCTAAAAAAATCGGTGGTGAATTTATCGACTGTAATGTCACTAACCTCGTGAGCGTTCAGGGTGCGGTGAATATTTGTACACAGCGTTTGGGCATACCTGACTATGTTCATCTTAACGCCGGGATCATGACTGTTCCTACAGGAGAGCCCTTTCTTGCCATCGAAGATGTCACCGAGGCGCAATATCAGAAAATAGTTGGGGTAAACTTAAACGGTGTCTATCACGGCATGAAAACCGTGTTGCCGGTGATGCGGGCTAAAGGCGGGGCTGTGACGATAACCGCTTCGACCGCAGGTTTAAGCGTTGTGCCGGTCGACCCCATGTATACCGCAACCAAATACGCGCTGATCGGATTTGGTCGTGCTGTCGCGGCAGCGAACGAAGGCACAAACATTCGCGTCAATGTTATCTGCCCTGGCGTTACAGATACTCAGATTGTACCGGATGACTATAGAAGGCCCGAATTCAATGTAATGACCGTAGAAGTTATGGCAGCTGAAATTGTTGATTTACTGTTCAATGGGGAAAATGGAGAGGTGCGGGTAAAGAACGCCGCCGATAAGCCCTCATTTACCGTCGCACTACCCGAGCTTTAGCTAATCGGCGGTATCCTAAAGTCAGTCGTAAACCCTTCGTATTTTCGACTGGAATGCCAGACAACACAGGCATCCGATTGATTCTCTGAACATCGCCGTCAGCATCGACCGGCGGGTTGGATACCCAGCGTGACGGCACGACACTAACGGTACCTTTTTCCTGACCCGTCGTGGTTCACTCTATATAATGCCCGCTCGTCTCACAGGTTAACGCAAACGATATGGCTAACACGTTGGATATGCGGACAATCTTTCGTGAGGATATCCCCCTCATCGACGTCCGAGCGCCGGTTGAGTTCGATGCCGGGGCCTTCTCGCAAGCCAGCAACCTGCCCATTCTTGATGATATGCAGCGTGAACAGGTCGGTATCTGTTATTCAGCATCTGGGCCTGAGTCTGCAACCAGTCTGGGGCACGACCTGGTATCCGGAGAAGACAGAGATATCAAAGTAGCCGCATGGCTGGCATTCCTGCGTGAGCATCCTGACGCCCTGCTCTATTGCTTTCGAGGCGGCCAGCGATCCCGCATCGCCTGTGAGTGGCTGAAGGCGGAAGGCTATGACGTGCCCAGAATTGAAGGCGGATACAAAGCGCTGCGTCGATGCCTGTTGTCTACCATCGAAAACCTTCCGCCACTAATCATTGTTGCCGGTAAAACAGGTTCAGGAAAAACAGAGTTTCTTCAACAATTTGGCCAGGCGATAGATCTAGAGGGTATCGCCAACCATCGCGGTAGTGCCTTTGGCCGACACATATCTGCGCAGCCTACCCAGTTAAATTTTGAGAATGAACTGTCGATTCATTTCCTGAAACTTGCTCAACACCCATCTGTCTTTATCGAAGACGAAGGGAGGATGATAGGCAAAGTTCATCTGCCGCCGCCACTGCAAGAGAAAATGCAAACCGCGCCAATTGCGCTTCTCGAGGACTCTATAGCGATGCGCGCCGACCGAATTTATCAGGAGTACATCGAGCTTCAATGGCGTGAATATGAAGCTCATTTTGCAGGTCGGGCTGCGGAGGAATTCAGCCGTTACCTGATTGAAGCGGTTGATGCGATTCGAAAACGACTCGGGAACACGGCACATAGCGAAGTCAGGGGCAGCGTGCTTGCAGCACTTAAACATCAGGAACAGGTCGGGTCTCTGGAAGGTCATCGCGAGTGGATTACCCTGCTCCTCGCTGATTACTATGACCCAATGTACGATTACCAACTCGAAAAGAAATCCAGCCGGGTCAAGGTCACCGGATCGAGGGAACTAGTCACCGATTGGCTATTAAGCCACACAGAGAGCTTCGCATGACCAAGGACAACCCTCCAACGCGTGGCCAACTGCTGCGTCATATATTGGTATTCCAGTTTAAGTTGGCGATGGACGGTATTAGGGACGTGTTGCTGAGCCCTATTTCCGTAATCGCTGCATTGGCGGGGATCCTCACAAACCATCCCGACCCATCCCGTTACTTCAACCAGTTGCTTCAACTGGGCCACCGGTCTGACCAGTGGATAAATCTATTTAATACTCACAGTAAAGATAGCGAGTCGTCTACCGCAGATGACTTTGTCCACAAAGCGGAATCTATTGTCCGCAGCGAGCTTGAAAAAGGCGGGGTTATGCCGAGGCTGAAGCGCCCGGCAAAGAAATCGGAAAACCAATCACCTGAAAAAGGAGATTAGGATCCTCATCTCCTAAGAAAGTGAAATACCCGCGTAGTCACTTTCTGCTACGTCACGCAACCGTTCCCTGTATTTTTGCGCACCCCCCAGGTAGATCTGGTAACGAAGCTTGTCATGACCTTCAACATTGGAGTTGTACCCCGTAAACCAGGATTTTGTTTTGGTTAGCAGCACCATGTCGTAGCCTGCCTTAACGTGTTCGAGCCAATCGGCTTCTGCTTCCTTCTCTGGTTCAAACCGTTGATATCCATGTTCTCGGACATAGCAGATAAATGCAGTTGCCCAATCGACGGCATCTTCGATAGCCCGGGGAAAGTTCGACGAGACTGAAGCTCCTTGCGGCCCTGCCAGCGTCATCATGTTAGGGAAGCCGTGAGTCTGGAGCCCCAGAAACGTAATCGGCCCCTCCTTCCATTTCTCACGAAGCTTGTTTCCCCGCGCCCCCTCAATATTGATTTTGTCGAAAGCTCCTGTAATCGCATCAAATCCCGTCGCGTAAACGATCAGGTCAAACTCATGGTCCTCGCTGGTTGTCCGTACACCGTTCTCAGTAATACACGCTATGGGTGTTTCATTCAGGTCAACCAACCTGACATTATCCCGGTTATAAGCCTCGTAATAATTCGTTTCAAGAGGTACACGCCGGGCTCCGAAACCATGATCCCTGGGGATGAGTTTCTCGGCGAGTTGGGGATCGTGAACCCTGGACCGAATCTTGTCCGCGATAAAGGCTGAGTACTGCGCATTGGCACCCTCTTCCAATAATACGTTTCTATAATTACCTAACCAGACGCCAAACCCGGGTGAATGGTAGAGCTCTTCCCAAAACTCCCTGCGTTCTTCTTCAGGCACTTCCTCGACATGTCGAGGGTCTGGACCATGCAGGAAGCCCCCGGGAGTCGTCCTGCATTTTTCAAATATTTCGTCGTAGGAAGACTTAATCTGCGCCATCGTGGCGGCGTCGATGGGTCCATTCTTAAGCGGCGCGCACCAATTAGGCCGCCGTTGGAAGACTGTCAGGCTGCCGACCTTGTCAGCAATATCTGAAATCACCTGTACACCGGTAGCCCCAGTCCCGATAACCCCTACTCGCTTACCTTGCAGTTCAACCGGTTCCTTCGGCCAGTGGTAGGTGTGAAAGGATTCGCCCTGAAAGGCGCTAACGCCTTCTATGTTGGGAAGCGTTGGGGTGGAGAGCATCCCAATCGCGGTCAACAGTATGTTACTTGTCAGGCTTCGGCCATCTTTCAGGGAGACCTTCCAAACACTCCTGGATTCGTCAAAAACAGCAGACTTGACCCTGCAGTCAAACTGCATGTGTTCACGCAGGTTGAACTTGTCTGCAACATAGCTCAGGTAACGCAGTGTTTCAGGCTGGCCGGCAAAATGTTCACTCCAATCCCATTCCTGCAACAGCTCATCGGAAAACGAATAAGAATAACTGTAACTCTCTGAATCGAAACGGGCTCCGGGATATCGATTCCAATACCAGGTACCCCCAAGGTCGCTGCCGGCTTCCAGCACCGTGGCATCGATGCCCAGCTCAAGCAGCCGATACAGCTGGTAGATGCCACAAACTCCAGCACCGATCACTACAACTTCATGGTGTTTACTTTCCGTCATTAACCATCCTGCGTCTTCGTCAGATTTTTACGATCAATACATTGGTGTTCAATGCATAGGGTGTCCATTGTGCGATGGTGCCATTAACCGCCGTCTTAATTGATGTCACTTTCAGGGCGCCTTTCAGGGCGCCTTTCAGGGTGCCTTCCAGGGCGCCTTTCAGGGGGCCTTCCAGGCAGGTCCCGATGCTGATGGCTGTATAAAAAGACGCTGAGGAACAGGCCCTTATTGTGCTAATCCGCCATCGTGCCTAAGGTCACTCTTTGCCGGTCTACCTCTTCCACCGTCTGTCTTATCTTTGGATGCTGCTCGCAAATTCTGTCCAGGTCCTGACGCTTCAGTTCATACAAAGAACAGGGGGTCGCGGCTATCGTTGTTGCATTTCGCGGGGTACCATGAAGAAGCGCGGCTTCACCGAAGAAATCACCTGCATACAAAGTCGCCACATGGTTGACAGCATCGCCCTCGGCTACTTCGACATTGGCGATACCTCGCGCGATCAGAAACATGGAATCACCAGCATTGCCTTGTCTGATAATGGCTTTTCCTCGAGGTACCGTCTTTGTACGAAGGTAACTGCCAATAAAAGCATGCTCTGCTTCACCGACGCCCTGAAACATGGGAACCTTCTTCAGGATTTCGGTCACCCCAATTTCGAAGCAGGCTGACATGTTTTCCTGGTTGAGCTGCCTGATCCGACTTGCCTGGTTTTTCAATATCGTGTGAGCTATACCCTCGTTGATCATCCCCATTTCAGCTGCCTGCTCTACTGACGCATGCTCAGCTACCAGGAGCAATCGTTGCCCCAATTGCTCCTGGATTGTTTCGACGAATTCCGGATACTGCTCAGCCACTTCATCAATCTGGCTTTTGGCTGCTCTTAGAATTTCCCCGTAGACCTGTCTTATTTTCCCGGTGGTAGCGGTATCAATATTACCCTCACTAGCAATTGCATCCAGGCCGCGTAGCACCGAGTTCGTTGCGCGATATCTCCCCCAGGCAACGTCGTAGTCCCGGATAATACTCGAGGTAGATAGCCTCTCCGCCAATGCTCTGGCCCCGGCAACTTCGAACATATTAGTGATGACTTCAAAGATGGCTTTGCCAATCGACTTCTCTGTCTTGACCGTTGGCATCAGGCCCCGGTGACGGACCTCATCAATCTGTACGGCAATAGTATGCTCCAGCTCTCGGTAAGCCGATTCGTTGATCAGGCCATGAGAGAACAACTCATAAAACCGGGCTTTTTCCCTGGCAAGACAACGCATAGCGAGAATCTTGGCCATTTCTGCCTTGGTCATGGTGCTATTAAGCGTCTCGATCTCAGCTCCGAGTTCTGACAGGCTTTGCTCACTTTTTTCACGGAGGTTGTCGGCGATCCGTTGCGAAAAAAGCCCGCCACTAACAAGTGAATTAAGTCGCTTCAATCCTTCTACACGTGCGTTTTTGTCCCCCTCAAGTTTAGCCAGCGAATCTGACAGGCTGAGCGCATCAAGGCCCAGAAATTTCACCAGTTTTTCAATGCTGAGCCCCTGCACTACCAGCGTGAACAGAACCGCACCCATGACCAGGGAGATCAGGGTATCTTTGTAATAAAAAGGTGGCAACGCAAGAACAATAGCGAGGGCAATAGCGCCTCTTAACCCGCCCCAGTACATTACGGACTGGAATGGCATGCCTATCGGTTCTGCGCCGGGCATTCGACCTATAAGAGGTACGACAGTAAAAATAACGATAGCCCGTGATATCAGCATCGCGACAACGACCAGTGCGATCAGGTCTACAGATTCCCACAATACGACCAGGTCAATCTGTAGACCGACCATCAGGAAGATCAACGCATTAGCGACGAATGCTAAATATTCCCAGAAATGCTCCATAAACTCTGACGTACTGGGTGAGATCTTCGATCTGCCCCACGAGCCGATGGTCATGCCTGCGGCGACCACCGCCATGATGCCGCTGACATGAAACACATGCTCAGCAATGATAAATGAGAAATAGGCCAGGATGGTGGTAAGGGTGATTTCAATCCCGGGGTCAGATTCGATTCGTCCCAGCGTGTAGCCGGTCATCAACGCCAATACCCAACCAACGATAACTCCACCCGCAAACACAAACAGGAATTCCCCCGTGCCGCTCACAAGCACGTTTGAAGAAAATTCACCGGCAGTCAGCAGACCGATCAAGATAGTGGCAAGCACCAGTGACGTTGCATCGTTAAAGAGACTCTCGCCTTCTACCAATATGGTTAACCTTTCGGGCACACCGAGCTGTTTAAAGATTGCAATAACGGCCACGGGGTCAGTAGCACTCAGGATTGCACCCAACAACAGCCCCACCATCAAATCGAAATCGGTGAACACTGAAAAAATGAAACCAATGATGCACGTAGAAATCAGTAGTCCTGGAATAGCCAGTGTCAGAATTGGCCAGAGGTTGCTTGAGAGCTGCCGAGCATTAAGGTTGAATGCCGATTCGAAAATCAGCGTCGGGATGAATACAAAAAGAACCAGCTCTGGTGTCAGTTGAAATTCACTCAGCAGAGACAATCCGGGAACATCGTGCCCGAAGTGAGATATAGCGATGCCAACAAAGACCAAAAGGACCGTTAGCGGTAGCTTATCGACCCTTTTACTGAACATGGTGGTTACCGCTGCAATCAACAGCAGCAGAACAATGCCGGTCACCAGGTCAGTTATGCCACTTCCCGCATGCTCCATCTTACCTCCTCAGTTCGAAAATAAAATCAGTCTCAAACAACGAAAAACCGCTTTTTCGATTCTACGGCGCCCTGCAATCAGTTTCCTGTTCCGGTCTAATAACTTTTTTCCTGCCCCAGCACTCTTTCTCCAATGAATGACTTAATCATTTCCTGCGATACCGGTGCAATGACAGGGATCATGATTTCACGTAAATACCGTTCCACATGATATTCCTTAGCGTACCCCATTCCACCGTGGGTCAAAACACTTCTCTGGCAGGCTGACAACGCGGCTTCTGCCGCCAGGTATTTGGCCGTGTTAGCTTCAGCACCACAGGGTTCCCCCCTGTCATATATTGATGCGGCCTTGAAGACCACTAGCATCGCGGCTTCCAGTTCCATCCAGTTCACCGCAAGCGGATGCTGGATCGCCTGGTTTTTGCCAATGGGGCGATCAAAAACAACACGTTCACGTGCGTAGTTAGCCGCTCGTTCCAGCGCGGCCTGGCCCAAACCTACGGCCTCTGCTGCGATCAGGATTCGTTCGGGGTTCAGTCCATGAAGCAGGCATTTCCATCCATCTCCTTCCTCACCAATACGGTCCTGAACCGGTACGATCAGGTTATCAATGAATAGCGAATTGCTATCAACGGCTTTTCGGCCCATTTTCTCAATTAACCGGACTTCGATTTTCTCCCGGTCCAGATCAGTAAAAAAAAGAGACAGGCCGTCCGTTGGGCGTTCACATTCAGATAACGGTGTCGTCCTTGCGATCAACAAAATTTTGCTTGCAGTCTGTGCCGTTGTCGTCCAGAGCTTCTGGCCGTTAATGACATAATTATCGCCATCACGCTCTGCGCGAGTCTCCAGCTTTGAGGTATTGAGACCGGAGTTGGGTTCTGTGACACCAAAGCATGCCCTGTCCAGCCCCTGAATTAATGGTGGCAGGAAACGAGACTTTTGTTCGTGAGTACCAAACACGACAATCGGGTTCGGTCCAAACAGGTTCAGGTGTACTGCCGAGGCGCCACTCATACCGGCACCGGAGCGGGCTATTGTATGGGCAAGAATCAGCGCCTCACTAACGCCCAGGCCAGCACCACCAAATTCTTCCGGCATTGCAATGCCTAACCATCCACCCTCTGTGATGGCTCGCACAAACTCTTCAGGAAAGTTACCATCCGTGTCTCTCGCCAGCCAGTAATCCTCACCGAAGTTGCGACAAATTCGGGAAACTGCCTCCTGGATCGCAAGTTGTTGTTCGCTGAATTCAAAATTCATGTAATTTCCACTAAAGAGTAGCTAATGTGCTGAATACTATGCAAGTTGAGTGCAAAACGCATATATTTTGTGACTTGACGCATATTTTAGGGCCCTACAGTGGGCTTAGGGTATCTTTCCATTATCTTTTCAATCATTTTCAGGTAGTTACTGGTAGTTTTAACTTCTACGTATTAAAAGTCTTGAACACATGGTCGTATTAACCTCAGACAAAGCTATACCAGACAAAGCCATACCAAAAAAAGTGCCGTCTGGTAAGCGACAGGCAACCAGGCAGGTACTGCTTGACGCTGTAAGAGACCTCGTTTTTGAAAAGGGCCACGACAGAATATCCATCCAGGAGATTACAAAACGGGCAAGAGTCTCCATAGGCACTTACTACAACTACTTTGATACCAAGCAAGACGTCTTCATGGCAGTAGCGCAGAACCTGCAGGACCTGATAGCTGAAGACCTGGAAACAACCAGGGAATCTATCAATGACCCGGCCATGAAGGTCGCGATCACCCTGAAGTACTATTTTTATCAGTCGCTGGATAACCAGGAATGGCGAGAGTTCACTCGCTTTACGGGGCTAACGGAGCTACCCCTTGAGCAGGCTATCGACGCAAGGATCGAAGACATTCAGCGGGGTGTCAAAGGTGGCAGGTTCAAGGTCGATAATGTTCACTTCACGGAGTCCCTGATCAGGGGTATGTTTCGGCATGTCGTTTCAGCGATCGATAAAGGCCATGTGGGGCGAAACGCTACCGATTATGCCATTCGGTCCATTCTCCAAATGCTGGGGTTGCCTGAAATTGTAGCGAAAGCACTTACCCAGACAGCTTTGCCACCGATCGCAGCGCAGAAGCGTGCAGTCAGCGAATCAGTTAAGGAGAAAGTCGTTACGTCACTTTCTGAATACCTGAGCGACGTCCCGCGAGCTGAGCCAATCTGCTAGGCAGATAATCCGTATCGAAGCATCGTTCTGGATCCGTCCGCTAACCCCCGACTGAATCGCGGACCCCATTTCCCCCATTCCCGGGAGTACTTGTAACCGAACTGCTGTAACGCTAATTCAAGTACCTTCTCATCGGTCTCAATTCTGGCTTCTGCAACGACTGTCGGTAGCGACTCGTAGTCTGCGCTTTTCCATACGCCCAGGTCACCTACCCAAAGCTTCGTTCTGACAAGACCTTTTAGCGGGGCCTGCGCCCTCCAGCTTCTACTTGCAGTACACACAAAAACATCGGCACCCAGCATGGCGTACCAGACTTCTGCCTGGCAACGACTCAGAGAGCCGTCAGACTGGTACGGTGACAGGTAGATAAGGTTAGAATCCAATAAAGCAATATCTGCTTCACTGGCCCTGATTGAAGCAGGAATCGCCGCCAGCGTCACGCTTGCCAGCCCAGCCTGTAAAAAAGCTCTTCGTTGCACCCGGATTACTCCTCTATTACCCCTAACGTTCCGGGGCTGTCAATTATAGACCCAGCACCAGTTTCGCCATAATGTTGCGCTGGATCTCATTGGATCCAGCATAGATCGAGACCTTCCGTGTGTTGAAGTACTCGGGCGCTGTCACATTCGCATAGTCAGGGCCGATAGGTTCATAGTTAAGGCCTTTCTCCGGCGCAGGGTGATTAAACGGAACCGTATAGTTAGCAACCGCCTCTACCGCCAGCTCTGTTAATTCCTGCTGGAGTTCTGTTCCTCGACACTTGAGAAGTGAAGATTCAGGTCCGACATTTTTTCCCGTCGAGATACTGCTCAGAATACGCAGTTCTGTGAACTCCATGGCAGATATAGCGATCTCTGTGGATGACAATTTCTGTTTGAACTCCTCGTCCTCCATCAATGAAGTGCCCTGGCCGTTCTGCTCTGACAAAGCCATTTGCTTTATGTGATTCAGGCCTGCTTTCAAACCGTGGCTATATGCATTGCCACGCTCAAACTCCAACAGGTATTTCGCGTACGTCCAGCCTTTGCCCTCTTCACCGATCAGGTTTTCAACAGGTACTTTGACAT
>LWDU01035267.1_pt1 | contig 11638 bp, 5 predicted proteins | sample 727161 | NCBI WGS metagenome assembly LWDU01 (sample SAMN04566230, study PRJNA314399) | hydrothermal vent metagenome | isolation source: deep sea hydrothermal plume seawater | place: Mexico: Gulf of California, Guaymas Basin | collected 2004-07-11 | reverse complement strand
TACCCCTGCGATCATATTCTGGTCTGATTTGGTCGAAGCTTTCGTAGGAGCGCCCCGGGCCTTGAAGTTGTAAGGGTCGGTATCGATCTCCTCCAGCTGAATCTCACCATTCAATACCGCTTGTTTCCACGCCTGGTGCTCATCTTCTCTTGCGTGGAATTCCGGCATCACCTCATCGGCGAACAATTCGAGGCTGGAACAGATATCTTCGTGAGTATTCTTACCCGCCTGGTTAAGCAGAATGACCTGGTCAACATTAGCGGCCTCCAGTTCTTTCAGTTTCCCGCGAATGGTGTCCGGAGAACCGATCAACTCACTGCCTGAGCGTTTTTGACCGGCTGGAGTTTGCTTCCATTCCTGGTATTTGTCCCAGAAGCTGATAGTACCTGGTTCGAATGGCCCCTCTTTGTTGTAGAGCTGGAGTGCAAACTGGAAGAAGGTCCAGCCGTCGGCTTTTTGCCAGGCTTCTTCGTCTGTTTCAGCACACATAAACCCCGAAACCACAGCGATGTTGGGGTTGGTTTGATAATCAGTCAGCAATTCCTGGTCGTTGACGAAGGTGTTGTAGTAGGCATTCACCCATGCCAATGACGCCTTGAGATCAACGAACTTGAATGAAAGTGCGCCCATCCCGCGGTGAGCAGCATAGCGAATGGTGTCCAGTTGAGAACAGGCGACCCACAAGGGAGGATGCGGTTTTTGTAGTGGCTTGGGAACAACTGCACGAAGCGGAAATTTGAAAAATTCGCCTTCATACTCCCAGGCATGGTTGTAAAACATAGGCAGAACGCATTTTACGGCGTCTTCCCAGACGTCACGCTTGTCACGAAAGCGCAGATTAAATGGATGCAATTCGGTCACACTCGCCCCTTCACCGATTCCCAGTTCAACCCGACCATCTGAGACCAGGTCCAGGGTTGCAACCTTTTCTGCGACCCTGGCAGGGTGATTGGTGGTTAACTGAATAATTCCATGGCCAAGTCGAATATTCTTTGTTCTCTGGCTGGCTGCAGCAAGAAACACCTCTGGCGCTGAAGAGTGAGAATATTCTTCAAGGAAGTGATGTTCGACTTCCCATGCATAGTCATAGCCCAGTTGATCAGCAAGCTCAATTTGCTGTAGCGATCGTTTCATCAGCTTGTGTTCACTGTCCTCATTCCAGGGCCGGGGAAGTTGATGCTCATAGAAAACGCCGAATTTCATGGTAGTTGTCCTTTTCTAATTGTCGTTAAGGCGATGCGAATATGTATCAATTCAAATAGCATACAGATTCATTGGCTTCCCGGCAAAGACTTGATTAGAGCAGATTACCGTCACTGTCCATCAGCTGTACTTTGCCGAAACCAAGCTGGTTCAGACCGGATTCGACAACCGTCCTGTCACCGACAACAACCCAGACAAGAGAATCCGGTTGAAGGACTTTGGTGGCAGCTGATCGAACTTGGGGTATGGTCAGTCCTTTGACCTTGTTCGCATAAGTATCAAAGTAATCATCTTCAAGACCATATTGCACCATTTGGGAAAGGGATCCGAGAACAGAACCAGCGGTTTCCCACTGTCCCGGCAGGGTCAGGGTACTCCGGGTGATGGAATTGTCGAGTTCCTCCTGGCTAGCGGGGGTATCTGACAGATAGGCGTTAATTTCCACCATCACTTCCTGAATGGACTCTTTTGTTTTGTCTGATTGAACGCTGGTTGTGACAACAAAAGTACGCTGCCCCCGGGCACTGACGAATCCAGTACGTGCACCGTAGGACCAGTGTTTATCTTCACGCAGGTTCATATTGATTCGAGAGGTAAAACCACCACCGAGAATGTCATTCATGGCGATGGTGGCGATCTCATCTGGATTGGCTTTGGGCGGTGCAATGAGCCCGGCAAGAAGAATGGACTGTTCAGATCCAGGACGATCTATAAGAAAGACATCGACCTGCTTTCTCTTTGCAACCTGACTGATGTTTTTCTGTGGAATATTGCCTTTTTTCCAGGACGAGAACTGTTCCGTTAATTTCGGTAACACTTCCTCCATGGTGATATCACCGACCACAATCATCGTCGCATGGTTTGGTTTAAACCAGGTTTTGTGGAATTCTTTGAGATGATCAACCGTAATACCCTGGACCGAATCAATGGTTCCAGAGCCAGTCAGTGGATTGCTGTAAGCGTGGTTCTCACCATAGATAAGTTTTGGAAAAACCCTCAGTGCCATCGAATTGGGACTCACCTGCTCTTGCCGGATGGCATTCAGCTGCTGGGTTTTAAGACGGGTTAATTCGTTCTCCGGGAAGGATGGGTTCAGGATAACATCGGCAAACAGGTTCAACGACTCATCCAGGGTGCTGGTTAGTGACGACAGGCTGACAAATGACGTGTCCAGATTCGAACCGGTGCTGATATTTGCCCCGAGCATGATTAGCTCGTCGTTGATTTCCAGGGCATCGCGTTTGCGAGTCCCTTCGTCCATCATATTCATGGCCAGTTTGGCGATACCCGCACGAGCGAACTGATCAGTGGCATAGCCTGCGTCAAGTGACAATTGCATTTGTACCACAGGCACCGCAGAGCGACTTGCGACGATAACTTTCAGACCGTTGTCGAGGGTGGCCTTCTGGAAGTTTTCAAAAGATACGTCGTCTATGTTACCCGGGTCCGGTACTGAAGAACGATCGACAGCGGATTGTTTGGCGCTAAGCGATGGAAACGGGCGTACCACCAGTTGATACATGCCATCCGAGAGCCAGGTGTTGGAGACATTTTGCAGGTCTTTTTGGCTTGCATCTTTAATCCACTGCAGTTCTTTCTTGTAGTAAGCAGGATCGCCTGTGTATATGTAGTTTCCTGCCAACAGGTCTGACTTGCCGCCGAAACCACCAATGGTTTCGATACCTCTAACGAATCCACTGAAAGTCTGTATTTTTAGTCTCTGCAGTTCTTTCTTTGTGGGGCCCTTGTCGAGAAATTTTGTGAGTTCCTCCGTGATAATTCTGTCGACGAGTTCCTCCTCAACACCCGGGATGATCATTGCTGTAATTTCAAAAGTACCGGCAATTTCTCCCGCGGAGGTGTAGGCGCTGACACTGGAAACCAGTTGCTGATCGTAGACCAGCCGTTTGTACAAGCGAGAATTTTTACCACTGGTCAGTACGGCAGCCACCAGGTCAAGATAGTTTGTATCGATACTGCTGTTACCAGGGATGTTCCAGGACTTCAGCATCATGGTCTGGGAAACACGATCGTAGCTGACTTGTCTTTGACTGCCAGTTAGTTTGCTGACCCAGGATTCATGTTTGGTCAGGGGTGGGCCGGGTTCGATCTCCCCGAAATAATGTTCGACCTTCTGCTGTACCTCTTTTGTATCGATATCTCCAGCGATGACCAGGACCGTGTTGTTTGCGCCATAGTACTTTTTAAACCAGGCATGAACATCCTCAAGCGTCGCGTTGTTCAGGTCCTCCATGGAGCCAATGGTCGTCCATGAGTAGGGATGATTATAGGGATAGATGCTCTTGTACTGGGTTTCACCCGCTTTGCCATAAGGCCTGTTCTGACCCTGGCGCTTTTCGTTTTGGACGACGCCTCGTTGCTCATCCAGTTTTTCCTGGGTGATAGCTCCCAGTAAGTTTCCCATGCGGTCTGATTCAAGCCACAAAATGCTGTCCAGCGAATTCTTGGGTACATTCTGGAAGTAGTTGGTACGGTCCCAGCTTGTGGTGCCATTGAGGTTGGTAGCGCCGAGCTTTTCCGTTGCTTTGAAATAGTCGTCATTAAAATTCTCGCTGCCATTGAACATCAGATGCTCGAACAGGTGAGCAAACCCTGTTTTGCCACGCTCTTCGTTCTTCGACCCAACGTGGTACCAGATATTGACGGCAACAATCGGAGCCTTGTGATCTTCGTGGATGATCACCGTAAGACCGTTATCTAACTTGTAAAGTGTGTGTGGGATGTCCACATCCACATCAAACACATCCGCAGCCGCCTGCAACGATAGGGGCGCGAGAACGCTGAGGAATAAGCAAAAAGTGGTAAACAGGTATTTTTGAAGCAGCATTTTGACCCTTGGTAATTGTCCAAAAAACGATGAGGTCGAATGGTAATTAAAAGCAACCAGCAACTAAAGAGAATATTGGTAATAAACGGGCAATAAGTGATTTTCTGTGTTGGTTGACACGATATCTGAGCCTCAGAGTATTGTGGCAGTGGTATTTGCTTTCCTGGGCAATATTGTGGCCATAATTACCAGCCTCGATGTCAATGGGTTCAATGTGGAAAAGTTTCAACGTGCCAGTTTTACCAGTTCCAATTGTGAGCTGTCTTATGTGGATTTCGGTCATGCGGACAAACCGGATCTTGTGATACTGCATGGCATGCGTGACCATGCCCTGAGTATGGTGGGAATCGCACAATCCCTGGATGACTATCATGTGATTGCCCTGGATCTCCGGGGGCATGGCCAGAGCGAAAATCCAGGCGTATACACCATGGTGCAGTTCGTGGCAGATGTCCATGCGTTAATCGAACACTGTCAGCTCGACAGGCCAGTGCTGATCGGCCATAGCCTGGGTGGTCACATTGCCGGTAGATATGCCGCAATTTACCCGCAACAAGTATCGAAACTGGTTCTGCTGGATGGCATGGGGCCACCTGTTGATGTCGATGGCGGTGAACAGGAACCGGCTGAACTAAGAGCCAGGTTGCGTGAAGGAATTGACACGGTCCTGACGCTGGGAAACGAGTCTCGTTCCATGGCAGATGAAACCGAGGCCATGATGCGCTTGACTCGCAACAACCCACGGTTGCAAACAGAACTTGCCCGGATGATTGTTACTCATGGTACCGAGCCACATGCCGATGGTGGTATCCGCTGGAACTGGGATCCTGCGGTGCACATGATCTGGCATACTTTTTCACACAAGGAAACTGAAACGTTATGGGGCTGGATTGAATGCCCGGTTTTGATCATCACTGGGGACGATTCACTGGAGTACTGGACGCAACGGCGAACTGAACTGAAAGACCAGGATGAACTTTATCTTTCTATTCTGGAGAAAAGAGAGAAGATTTTCAGACAAGCCCAGCACCATGTCATTCCCGATGCCGGACACATGTTGCACTACGATCAACCGGAAGCGATCAACACAATCGTCACAGAGTTCCTGCTTGAGGGACAGCCTACATCGGATCGCCAATGAAGGGATGATCTTTACCGATTATTATGGCGAACAGAGTTGCACGGCGGGTCGTTCTGCTTTTATCAGCGGCCAGCATCCAGTCCGCACCGGTTTGACCAAAGTAGGAATCCCAGGGTCTGATATCGGCTTGCAACCTGAAGATCCTACGTTGGCAGAACTACTGGAACCCCATGCATATGTCAGTGGTCAGTTCGGTAAAAATCACCTGGCGACAAGGATGAATTCCTGCCTACCAATCACGGCTTTAACGAGTTCTTTGGTAATCTTTATCACCTGAATGCCGAGGAAGGCCCGGAAGACCCGGACTATCCAAAGAATCCCGCATTCCGAAAACGCTTTGGGCCAAGGGGTGTGATTCACAGTTTTGCTGACGGCAGCGTGGAAGACAGCGGACCCTTGACTCGAAAGCGAATGGAAACCATAGATGAAGAGTTCCTTGCAGCTTCCCTGAAGTTTATTGACAAGATACACGAGAGCGATAAGCCGTTCTTTGTCTGGTTTAACTCCACGCGTATGCATTACTACACTCATGTAAAAAAAAGAACAACTGGGCGCGTCGGGTCAGGGTTTTTATAACGACGCTATGCTGGAGCATGATGGTCATGTTGGTGCTTTGCTTGACAAGCTGGATGAGTTAGGTATTGCGAATAATACAATTGTTGTTTATACCACGGACAACGGGCCACATTTCAATCAATGGCCTGATGGCGCCATTACGCCTTTTCGGGGAGAGAAAAATACAAACTGGGAAGGCGGCTTTCGGGTACCGGCTATGGTTCGATGGCCAGGCCAGATCAAGGCTGGTGCGATCAGTAATCAGGTCATGTCTCACCTGGATTGGCTACCCACACTCATGGCTGCGGTGGGTGATGATCAAATCAAGGGCGATTTAGTAACGGGAAAGCGCGTCGGTGCCAGGAGTTTTAAAGTGCACCTGGACGGTTATAACTTTCTGCCATTCCTGCAGGGGCAGCAGCAGGTTGCCCCGCGGTGGGAGTTTTTTTACTTCAGTGATGATGGCCTGCTGACGGCGGCCAGGGTCGGGGACTGGAAACTGGTGTTTGCAGAACAGCGTGCCCATCGTTTTGATGTCTGGCGCGATCCTTTTGTGACGCTGCGGATTCCCAAGGTGTTTCACCTGCGCCGGGATCCCTTTGAGCGGGCAGACACGGATTCCAACAGTTACAACCTCTGGTGGGACAAAAAAATAGCAGCGGCAGGCGTACAGGGCCGGGTTGCCGTCACGCAATTCGTGGGCTCACTGCAGAAGTTTCCACCCAGGCAACGTCCGGGTACCTTTACAGTGGATCAGATTATGGAAGGGCTCTACCAGAAGTAGCCAGTCAATCTTCCGGATGCAAATGCCTAAAATCATCTACCAGGTGTCGATAATCGGGTTCCTGGGGGGTGCGGTATCTGTCGCCGGGGGTGCCGCTTTCAGCCCGGCAACCAGCCACCGGCGAGTGTCTGCAGGGTCGATCACATCATCCACTTCGAATACATGTGCTGCATTCAAACCCTGTCCACGAGCATAGGCAGCGGCAACCATACTCTCGTAGGCAGCCTGGCGTTCCGCCGGATCCTCTATTGCTTCAAGCCTGGCACGTTGACCCAACTTCACCTGGCCCTCAAGGCCCATGCCACCAAATTCGCTGGTCGGCCATGCCACAACGAATGCTGGCAGACGGTGATTACCACCACCCATAGCCTGCGCGCCCAGGCCATAGGCCTTGCGTAAAATGACCATGTAGGTTTGCACCTGGAGACTGGCGCCGATAATAAACATCCGGGCGGCATGACGAACCAGTGCGGTTTTCTCGACTTCCGGCCCGACCATGATGCCCGGCGTATCGCAAAGCAGCAGGATGGGAATCTGGAATGCATCGCAGAGTTTCATGAAACGGGCGGCCTTGTCGGATGCATCACTATCGATAGCACCTGAGAGTACTTGCGGGTTATTTGCGATCACGCCCATGGGTCGGCCTTCCAGCCTGATCAGCGAGGTGACCATCGCTGTGCCGAATTCGGGTCGAAGCTCAAGCACGGAGTCCTTGTCTGCAAGGGTGGTGATAAGTTCCCGAATGTCATAAACCCGGAGTCTGTTTTCCGGAATAACATGCCGCAGCAGTCTCTGGTCGTTAGTTTCCCAGTGATCGAGAGACCCCTGAAAGTAAGACAGGTATTTTTTGGTCATCTGAACAGCTTCGGCTTCATCCTTGACGGCAATGTCGACGACGCCACTGGGCACCTGGACTGACATGGGTCCAACTTCCTCGGGACTGTAGACGCCGAGTCCACCACCTTCGATCATGGCAGGACCGCCGATGCCAATACTGGAATTCGCTGTTGCGATAATGACGTCACAGCAGCCAAGCAGTACCGCATTACCGGCAAAACAGAATCCGGCGTTAACGCCAATAACGGGTACCCGGCCACTGAGTTTGCTCAACAGCGCCCAGGAGGGTGTATTCAAGCCGCCGCCCCCGGAGATGACGGGCGACCCACCTTTACCCGGGACTGCATTACGGCTGCCACCTCCGGCGCGACCGCCGCCGCCTTCTGTGAACAATACGAGGGGAGACGAGAGCTTGTCGGCAGTCTGGAACATGCGATCCATCATCTTATGGTTCATGCCGCCTTGTGACCCGGCGAGTACCGAATAGTCGTAGGACATCAGTACGCAGCGGGAGCGGGACTCGTCAAAGTCAGCACCGTTAATATGCCCGAGCCCCATGACCAGTCCATCTGATGGCGCGTAATCGAGCAGTTCGTCAACACTACCCCTTAGCCCCATGCCAACAGCAATAGACCCGTACTGGAAAAAACTTCCCTCGTCGGCCAGGTCATAAATGTTCTCCCGGGCACTTCGACCGGCCTGCAGGTGCCGCTTTTCGACCTGCTTGCGCCTCGATTCATCTGTTGTAATAGCGCGTCGACGAATAACCTCGGCGAGGTCGGGTCTCGGCAGGTCCAGATCCACCTCATCCTCAAGCAGCGTTGTCTCGGTGTTGACCGTCCCCTCTTCAATAACCAGCAATACAGACTCTTCAGGTACAGTATCGCCTTCAGCGACACTGACCTCGGTCACCGTGCCACTGGCTTCCGCCTTGATGACGTGTTCCATTTTCATGGCGTTGAGTACCAGCAGTTCCTGCCCAATCTGCACCTCATCCCCGGTTGTTACATCCAGGCTAACAATCGTAGACTGCATAACAGCGCGAATCGGCACAAGACCTTCAGCGTATTCTGCCTTGGCTTCTACCGCTTGCTTTCGGTTGTCGTGACCATATTTCAATACAGCCAGAGGATCATTGGCATCCACATTGGCCCCTGCCAATTGGACTTTTTGGCTGGTCGTGTTTCTGCTTACTGCCAGTTCCCTGACCTGCACCAGTTCTGTCAAGTGATCGTCGACGTAGCCGGTGTACATTCTGCCCGCTTCGATGTCACTGTCATCGAGCAGATTCATTAATACGCCGAGGTTCGTCTCCAGACCTTCAATGATGAATTCCTGCAAGGTGCGTCGTGCCCGGTTGACGGCATCGCCGAAACTGTTAGTGCCACAATGAACGATCACCTTGGCAAGCAGTGAATCGTAGTGTGTATTGGTGCGATAGCCATGGTATCCAAACGTGTCGATTCTCACTCCCGGGCCCTGGGGAACCTCGAATGCATCGAGCTTGCCACTGCGGGGTAATGCCAGACCATTTTTCTTCAGACGTTCCATATTCACCCGCAGTTGTATGGCATAGCCACGCGGTGCAGGGATTTGTTCAGGCATCAGGCCAAGGGTGGCAAGGCTTTTACCTTGTACGAGCTCGAGCTGGGTCCGCACCAGGTCGACGCCGGTGACCTCTTCGGTCACTGTGTGTTCCACCTGCAGGCGCGGATTTGCTTCGATGAAGTAGAAGTTGGAATCTTCATTAAGCTCCCGACCATCCACCAGGAATTCGAATGTGCCTATATTGTCGTAAGCCGCATGGGTAGCGAGGGTTATTGCCGCGTCAAGGATACGGCTGCGCAGGGCGCCTGGCAGTTGAGGCGAGGGTGCGACTTCCACCAGCTTCTGATGACGTCGCTGGATGCTGCAGTCACGCTCGCCAAGATGGCTGACCTGGCCGGTGCCATCGCCGAGAATCTGTACTTCAATATGCAGGGCTTTCTCAACCAGCAATTCCGCATACAGATCTCCAGATCCGAAGGCTGCTTCTGCTTCAGAGGCACCCCGGGCAAGAGCATCCTCGATGTCATTTGCCTGTGTGATGGCTCGCATACCGCGCCCACCACCACCGGCAACCGCCTTGATCATAATGGCATTTTCAGGTTGCATGGCCTCAAAAAAACGCTCGGCCATGGCTGCATCGGTGAGAATATCTGACGCTGGCAGCACGGGGACTCCAGCACTCTCTGCCAGCTGCCTTGCTTTCAGCTTGTCACCAAAAAGGTCGAGCATTTCAGGACTCGGCCCGACGAAAATCAAACCGGCTTCAGCACACGCCCTGGCGAAGTTTCCATTCTCGGCTAGAAAGCCATATCCAGGATGCACGGCATCAGCTTGCGTGCGCATTGCAACGTCGATGATCTGGGCAATATCAAGATAAGCAGCGGCACCAGTACCCTCTAACTGAACCGCCTCGTCTGCTGTCAGTGCGTGCATGGCGTCTTTGTCATCTTCTGGAAACACGGCAACGGACGATAGGCCAAGTTCCTTTGCGGTGCGCTGAATCCTGACCGCAATTTCACCCCGGTTAGCGATCAACAGTTTACGGATTGTCTTTCCATCAGACATTCTTTTGTTCTCCAATCGAATATTATTTCCGCTATGGGCGTAAGGCAGACAAGGTAATAACTATCCGCCACCACCTGGTGAAACACTTGTAGAAACGTTAGTAGGTGTGAGAGTTGGGACCGTATCAAAATCTTCATTGTGCGGCACCAAGGCAGGGTCAACCGATGAGTCCAGACCCCAGAAGTGTAACCAGTCCTCCAGCATCAGGTACAAGCTGGGTATCAGGAACAAAGTGATGACTGTTGCAAACAAGACTCCAAAGGCGAGGGAAATAGCCATGGGAATAAACATGAATGTCTCCGGATCCTTGTTCGTCATCAGGGGTATCAGACCCACAAAGGTGGTTACTGACGTCAACAGGATGGGCCGAAAACGAGCAACCCCTGCCATGGTGACAGCCTCAAATGTGGGAATTCCTATTCGTCGCTGACGATTTATGTAGTCCACCATCACCAGTGATGCATTCACCACGACACCGGACAGGGCGATAATGCCCAGCAGGGAGAAAAAGATTAAATCCCAACCCATCACATAGTGGCCAACGATGGCGCCGACTGCACCGAATGGAATGACGCTCATAATCACCAGAGGCTGCATGTATGACTTCAACGGAATAGCCAGCAGTGCAAATATGATCATCAATGCCAGCGGTACCGTGCGCGCCATGCTGCCGAGCGCTTCCATCCTGACCTCCTGCTCGCCGCCAAGCGAGTAGGAGGCACCCGGGAATTTCGCATTGTGACAGCGGTTCTCAGGGTTCGAGAAACTGGACTCGTTCTCACAGATGGAGCGTTGTATTGAAGACATCACTTCTTCGGGAGTGACGATGGTACGGTTCACATCGCCTGTGACGTTAACGGAGCGTTCCTGATTTTGACGCTGTATCGATGAATAGCCGTAGCCGTACTCGACTTTTGCCACTGAAGCAAACGGCACCTCTGTGCCATCGTTTGTCCTGATTCGCATATCCTCAAGATTGCCAAGAGACTTGCGTTCGTCTTCCGGATACCTAACCATCACCCTGACATCATCAGACTCTCGTTGAATCCGTTGCGCTTCTTCACCATAGAACGCCTGGCGAACCTGACGAGCCAGGTCGTTGAGGGTGAGCCCGAGGGGTTTTGCCTGTTCCAGTATGTCTATTTTTACTTCCTGTTTTCCGGCGCGAAATGAATCCGTAAGATCCAGGACGCCCGGATAGCGGGCGAGTTCCTCTCGCAGGCTGGCAGCAGCAACTCGTAGCTCCTCCACATCCCGCCCCCGAATTTCTATCAATAATGGATCTCCGGCGCTAAACGAACTGGCGTTAAACTTCAACTCGATCGCATCTGGTATGTCGCCGACAATCTTACGCCAGCGCTCACCTATCTGAGTGGCCGTTAAACCTTGTCTTTCTTCTATTGGCACCAGTTCTACAACAACTTCAGCCAGATGGCTGCCACCCGCGCCCCGGCCTGGAGGTCCATTGCTTCTTGCAGCGCTTGATCCAATCGAGGAAAGCAGGTGTTTAAAGACACGTTCACCTTCCGGAAAACCCAGTTCATCAATGAGTTGCTGTTCTAAAACATAGGCTGCGGCTTCAATCTGTGAGACCCCTCTGCGGGTGACCTCGACGTTAATGCCTTCTGGCATATTGAGGGTGGCGTAGACTCGATCA
>LWDU01036296.1_pt1 | contig 11639 bp, 8 predicted proteins | sample 727161 | NCBI WGS metagenome assembly LWDU01 (sample SAMN04566230, study PRJNA314399) | hydrothermal vent metagenome | isolation source: deep sea hydrothermal plume seawater | place: Mexico: Gulf of California, Guaymas Basin | collected 2004-07-11 | reverse complement strand
CGGGACGGCCTCTGCGGGTTGCACGGGATTTGAGGAACGGAGGCGTCTGCCGAATAACGGGCCAAATCTCGTTTTCAAATCCGCTTGGAGCCTGAGTTTACGTGTCGGCGGAGTTTTTTGACCACACGGGGTTCGATACCCGCCGCCTCCACTCGGCACCGTCAGTGACTGGCGGTGCCTTTTTTTGTCTGTGTGTGCCTGAAGGTGACGGCTCACAACGGCTTATGTCACCACACCCCGCAGCCTCCGAGTGACAACCCGTGTCCTCCGTTGACTGCGAATGCCCCTCTGAGACGCCCGAAGTGCAGCCAATGTGCAGCCACTCTGGGTCTGTGGGCAGGTTCTGAACCGCTCTGGCCTGATCTTCCAGACCGATGTGGGTGTACCGCATCGTCATCTTCACATCCGAGTGTCGAGCCAGTTGGCAGGCTTCCACAAGCGACGTGCCGTTTCGCATAAGCTCTGTGATGTAGGTGTGGCGGCCTGCGGCGACCGGTTCTGGTGCGGACACCGACTCACCTTGGAACTGCCGCCACGATTCGTGAAGCTCACGGCGCAGCTGCGAAATCCTGGCCGGTGAGACCTTGAAGCGTTGCGCGGCCTCGTTCGTCGGCGCACCCACCGCCAGGTGTTCGGCCACGTAACGCGCGCGGTCGGGAAGAGTCGCCAGCCAGTCTGAGAAATCGATTCGAGTGGCCGCGATATCGGCCGGTCCCGACTGACGGTCCTCAACGACTATTCCCCGCCAACCGCTTTCGTCTTCGTCGCATTGGTCCAAACGCTCGACATTGAAACCGTGGCGGTGCTGGACCTGCGGCGACAGCACATCACGTCCGGCAAGCCGATTGCCAACACGGCGACCGGAGCGGACCTGGGCGACGCCGTAGCGTGCCAAAACCGTCGGGTAAGCGAGATCGACCTTCTCGAGTTCGACGAGGCGTACAAAGGCGACAAGTGAGTTGGCCACGACCTCGGTCACTGCGTCGTCGAGGTCGCCGCCGCGCAGGTGCCGAAAGGCGTACTCGGCGTGACGCTTGATCGTGGGCAGCATCGAGAGGAACAGGTGGTGCCAGCGCGCAGGCGAGACCTGCCGACATTGACGTAATACCGGTGCAATCATGGGAACAGCCTCCTTAATTCAGGGTGGACCGTCCCCATGCGCGGGGACGGCGTGCAAAAAACACAACCGCCCCCACGACACTGCGGGGGCTGACAGATGGGCCGCTGATTGACGAATCAGCGGCGCACGAAAAGAGCCCGTTGAACGGTCCCAATCGGGTGATTCACCGGGCCCTCACACGAGTGCCGATGTCCCCGAGTTCACGGGGGCATCTCTTCGACTGGGACCAGCCGTCAAGCGGCACGGATCCCAGAGCGCCATCGCTGGCTTCAAGAAACAGCCCACCACACGCCCGGGATGCGGGCGCGGATGGGCCGGTAGGCCGGGAACCGTGCCGGGTGAGGCCTATGCCGGTTTCCAGCACTTATTGTGACGCGGAAAGGGGAGAAATTTAGCGGCCGGTCCCGGTTGGTGCGTGAACGCCGATGGCTTGGGGAGGTCGTCAGCAAGCGATGGAAACCGCACAGCATTGGGACAGATTGGCGAAGAATCAACCGGCTGAAATTGCGATGTTTCAGATTTCGGAAGTGCAAGAATCACCTGCATTTAACGGTCGGCGGAGTTTTTTGACCACACGCGGTTCAGTATTTTGACCACACGAGAACCGAACGGTTGTTCGGCTGATCACCATAATCAACGTGCTACTTCGGCGTCCTGGGCCCATTTTTCGGTAGCGGGTCGAGCGGCAAACCCGTTGATACGAGTTCGATTCCGCTGAGCAGGCTCTCGCTTTTGTGCGCGGTGAAGGTGAGCGTGCAGTCGCCATCGAGTTGGATACCGGTAAATTCTTTGACCAGGCACTTCATCCTGCCCCGGGCCGCGACGAAGATATCGAAATCCGTTAGCACAGGTTCGCCCTGCAGAGCGACATCGAACACGCGGGCCCCGGCCGCGGTGTGTTGTGGTTCGACGAAGTAGAGCCTCACGGTAAACGTTCCGGACTTCAGTTCCGTCAGACGCAAAGACTCGATGCCTTTTGCGCCAGAGGCACAGACCCAGGGCCAGCCCTTTCCTGCCTGGATAAATAGGGAATGGTGATAAAAATAGTCAGGGCTCGCCGGCTGCGTCGTGACTTTTACTGTGGGCGAAGGCCCGCCGACGCTGGGGTGGTCGAGAAACAACGTTCCGCCGTGGGTCATCCGGTCGCCGGGCGCTCCCAGGTTGATGCCGATACGCACAAGTGGTTTGGCGGTGCCCGAGCCCCAGGCAGTCCATTGTTCGAACGTCTGCGGCATACTGATCAGCGCGGCACCGGTCGGCAACGGGTAGCTGCAAGTGCAGCCCTCGTAGAAATACGGCATGTTCAGAACGCCGTTAGCCGGAATGACACTATTCGTGCAACCGGAGCGTGGGCCGGCAATATTAATGGTGCCGCTTTCGATTCGTTTGTCATAGAAGGCGGGAGTCGCCGAACGCATTGTTATCAAGTGGCCGTAGTCCACACCGCCGTCGCAACCATAGCTCTTGACATAGCATCGCGGCTCGACGAGCCCGGTCAGCGGATTCGTCATCTGGCCCTTGTCGGCCTGCCTCTGGAACGGATAGATCTTTGGCTTCTCGCGCCGGGACTCCAGTTCCTGCAAATACTTCTCGACATACGGCGGACGAAATTGATATGGCGGGCGAAAATCGGAACCCTGCGTTTTGGGGACTTGTTCTAACCGCGACTCGGCTTCGTCACGCGACAGGACTCGGCCGGTATAGACGTCCATGAAGGATGCATTGAGCAGACGGAACCGCCCGGTCCCGTTTCGATGGAGATGGTTGACGGGACCCATCTTGTCGACTTTGCCCTGCCAGTCCTTGTCCTGAGAAACCATGACGCCGCCCGCGATCGTCGGTTGCGGGGCGCGTTTGAAGTGTGCAACGGAATCGTCGAACCACAAGATACCCAAAGGAGCCCGGACGCGGGCGTCGGGCGCACTCCAGTTGTTTATGTAATCGACGGCACCGGGCAACGCGCCCGCCCGGCGGACGAGCAGGAGGTCTCCGTGGCGTTCAACCCGGGCTTCGCTATGTCCGGCCGTCCGGAGCCACACGCGGATTTCCTCGTCGCGCGTCGGCTCTACGGCGAGGCAGGCGACGCCCCCGTATGGCTTGAGTCGTTCATATAACGTCAGGAGGTAGTCAGCACCCGTGTTGAGTCGGGTCGCGCCCCAATCTTCTGCCACAATCAGATCGGCCAGATACTGCGGAAACGCGACTTCCTCAAGCTGGCCCGCCACGATCGACAGTCGGCTGGCCTGCGCGGAGGGTTCAAGGACACGTTGCCGTATTGCGTCGGCATTGGATTCAACGGGGGCTAACGCAATGACGTGGAAATTCGTCTCGGCAGCCAGTTGCTCCGCCAGCCGGCCATCGCGCGTACCGAGGACGAACGCGTAACCGTCGCGAACGGGGGTTAGCGTCCGAAGGTGGGTGATGGTAGACGCCAACGCCTTGTCGACGTCGGGCTTAGGCGCAGGTTGTGCCGGGTGAAAAAATGGTGAAACTTCCGGTTCGCCAAAACAATAAATCGTTCCCTCGCGGGTCGTGACGAACAGCCGGCCGTTGGCGGCGACGACGCTGTGAATATCGCCATCGACCCCTTTCACTCCATCTGCGTATTTCAACAGAGTGCCGCCGAGCGTCACCTGTGTCCGCAATCCGGCGACTCCTTTGCCCGTGCGCAGACCCCCCTCATGCAGATCACGATTGACGACACTGTCGAACTCAATCTTGCCGCGGCGAACATCGCGGGCAAGTTGAGGGTCCATCCGCATGAACCAGCCGCCGGGAACGGTTCCTTCGGACGGGAGTGTGAAGTCGAGCAATTCGCCGCTGTGGCGATTGAAAGTGGCCGGTCGCGCTGCACCACAGGGGACGAGCAGTTTATCGCCATTAACCAGCAGGTATCCTTGCGGAGAGAGTCCTCCCAACGCTTCGGCGCCCACGTGCGGTTGCTTGCCATACAATGTTCCGCAGCGATCGTTGACCCATTCGACCTGACCCGACCAGGCGTTGAGCGCGTAGACAAAGACGCCCTCCAACGGCCAGACTCCGGCAGCGAAATAGAGGGTCTCGTCGGCCAGCACCGGACCCCCGCGGACAGGCCAGACAGAAATCAACCGGCCATTGCCCAGGATTTTCCGAGCTGAAGGGACGGCACGAAACTTCCATTGCAGCTCTCCGTCGGTCGCACTCAAACAGTACAGATGGCCGTCGTCCGATCCGAAGTAGAGCCTGTCTCGCCACGCAACCGGTGCCAGACGCACGGGACCGGCAGTGTAGAACCGCCACTTCTCTTTACCGGTCTCGACTGCATAGGCGACAACCGCATCGATGTGCGGCAGTGCCACGTACATTGTGTCGCCCAGAACAATCGGCTCGTAACCCTGGTCAAATTGGAGCCGGGACTTGCGGAAAGCGGGCGTCACCGGCGGAAGTTGCCGCTTCCATTGCAGACGTAGCGGAGAGGGAATCTTGTTGGCTGAGATATTCGTACGGCCGGCGTCATGCCGCCAGGTGGGCCAATCCTCGGCTGTCGCTATGCTGGCGAACGACAATAGCCCAAATAGTGTAACAGCGGAATAACTCGTGAGTCTGTGCATGGGAATGCGTCTCCGGTAACGCAACGCCAGTTTCAAGCAGGCCGGACCAGGCGAATCGCCGTTCCGGATCCGTCAGTATAAACCGGCTTCACCATTCATTCCATTGCCGGAGCGACGTCGCTTCGCTCCTTGTTCAGCCTACTCAACTTTCCCTGTGACTGCTTTCGCTTTCACCGGAGCTTCACGAGTCGCGGCGATGCGGACATTCTTGAATCGCGCGGAATCTTCGGCGTCACTGTGCAGAACAACGTGGGCCAGGATGGCTTGCCTGAGATCGGCCGAGAGCAGCGGCCAGGCAGTGATCACCTCGGCCAGTTCTTCGTGGCCGAGTGCCATCGGTTGACGATTGGCGTCATCGTTCCACTCCCAGGACACTCCCACTTCCTGTAGCATGTTCCATAAGCGTTGGGCTACTTGGGAGTTACGAGATTGGACCTGCGGGTTCGATTCCCGCCGCCTCGAATCACACCCACCACTCAGCCTCGCCGATGTCTAGCATTCGCCAATCGATGAACTTGCATTCGATTCCAGAGCTTGCCACGCCGCGTAGTGTGGCCTTGTTCGTTCAACGTGTTCGCAATAGCTTGATATGACTTCCCATCGGCTCGCAATTGCTCTACTACTGGAAAAAAATCGGAATATTCGGCGTCAAACGCATCGCTATGGGCTTTGGCCGCAGACTGCCTGGCTTTTTCTAAGCCCTGAGCGCGCCCGGAGTTTCGGCACCACCTCAGCCGTTCCTCGATGAGCTGCGGTAGCCGCTGGCGCAGTTCTTCCGTCGTCGGTTTCGTGTCCATGTGATGGCCCTCCGTAACGTATCACGGAAAGTGACTCGAGCCCATCAAGACGGTATGATTTTGGCATGTCATGTTCGCCGCGGAGACAGGCCAGCTGTTTCTTTCCCTGGTCTTTTCGATACAAATTTGGCTATCCTGATCCGCGCCTTATCCGACTCGGCCAAGTCTTCCTGGCTCGGCATCACCTGTCTTGCCATACGATCGTGGAGAAAATCAAATGACGTCACCGGATATCTACCCTTGCCCTCGATGTAAGACGCCAAGGGGATCCGTTGAGGGGGTTTGTCCGCAATGCAACTGGTATCCCGGAACAACGGCTAGTGCCGAGGAGGGCAGGAGTGAAGAGACTAAAGACGCCTCTCACGATGAGCCCCCGGTCCCGGTTGCGGCTACGGATCGCGATAGCACCATTGATGGCACGGAGGAGCCCGTTGGAGAGGTGGCGCCAGAAAAAATGTCTATTGGCTCCGTCTTGCTCGGCCTTATTGTTGTTGTCGGCGTAGTTGTCGGCGTAGTTGTTGGCGTAGTTGGATTGGGAAATGTGGAATCACGACAGAAAGAAAAAATGTCATGTATGAACAACTTGAAGCAGATTGGTCAAGCCTTTCACAACTATCATGATCGCCACCGACGATTCCCTACGTCCAATCCATCGTTCGGATTCGTTGATAGTTTGTTCGTCAAGGGAACGGTCATGACTTGTCCGTCACGCGATTCCGGTCATAGCTACGTCATTGTCTCTGGTGAAGGGTTCCTCGGTGACGGGAAGGACCATAACATCGCCAGCATTCGAGACGGATCCTCCTACACGATCTTGGTCGTCGAATACGAAGGTGCCAAGCATGGCGAACCGGTCACGTTTGAGATGTACCTCAAGTGGTTGCGAGGCGGTGGTGCCCACAACGGCGGCCACGTGGCCATGTGTGATGGCGCGATACGACAGGTCGAAACAGACATTGACGAAGATAAGCTGCGAGCGATGTTCACATATGCTGGCGATGATTAAGAACTCGCTGGGCCGTAACGAACCGCGGAAACATCAGAGGATTCTGAATGTTACCGCGTTTCGAGAAACGAGTATCGAACCCGAGTTGCTGGGTGAGATTTCGGACGGCTACTTGGTGCAGACGGGCTAGAGGATTTCGCTCCACAGTTCTCATCGCTCGAGTCGCCGTTCCCGAAGCCGCTGGCGTAGTGTTTTTTCGTCCGATGACACTCTGTAACGTCTATCACGGAACAAGCGGCGAGGCCATCATTCGACTCGAAGTGCCACCCGAAATCTCTCCAAGACCCGTCGTTCACGTTCGTCCATCTCACCATCAATTTCGGCGACGTGGTGAAGCTCACGCCATATATTCTGTTTTTCCTTGACGTGGATCCGTTCTTCGGCCAGATTTTGGATGGCGTAGGGTCAAAAAACTCAGCCGAACTCAAAGTGCCGCATTTCACACGATTTACGGCGTGCCAGATTATACCATCTCAGCCCTAAGGGCTTCCTGCTGCGAATCATCCTAACCGAGCGTGATCGAGAAATCGCCGGTCCCGGTTGGTGCGTGTGTGCCGATGGCTTGGGGAGGTCGTCAGCGAGCGTTGGCAAACCGCACAGCATTGGGACAGATTGGTGAAGAATCAACCGGCTGAGATTGCGATGTTTCAGATTTCGGAAGTGTAAGAATCTCCTGCATTTAACGGTCGGCGGAGTTTTTTGGCCACACGCGCCCGTAGGGCCAATAAACTCAGGCGACCTGTGTTTGCGGGCTATTTCGACACTTTTGATTCTCAGATTCTGCCAGCTACAGCCGTTGCAATGCCCGCGTTTTATAGGTCGAATTGCTCGGCTCAGTATTTTGACCACACGGCCCCATCATCCCGTGCTCACAGGACTGGTGATTCTGTGCGGTAGCGTCTGCCAATCAATTTGACCTGAGCAGGCTACTCGAGCGAGATATTAGCGTCGTGGCTGAAACGGACGATCCACCAGCGTGTTATTCGTTCGATTCGAAGCCAGTTTCTGCCATCGTCTCCGCGTTTGCGAAGTCATCACAACGAAACGACGGTGAGATGCCTTCCGGTTGGAAACCGAGCATGATGTTTCGGCCTGCGGCCGCTACGCGGATAGTGAGGCAATATATTGAATGCCGGGGCGAAAGCACTTCGGCACCGTATGCAACTCTGACTGGCGTCAGCTGCGATAACCGGGGAACGCGGGAGCAAATTGCTTGTGTTGTTCAATTGCCGTTTCTTCTTCGATGAGCTCAATCTTCATAAAACGATGTGGTAGATAGACCACTTCGTAGGCCAGCCATGCCAGCCATTTGTCGTCTGTCTGTTTGCGGAACGATTCCAGAACGTTTCGTCCCCGGGAATGTTGGTTAAGCAACGCATTGCCGAATAGACGCCAGCCGTAGGCCGCGTCGTCGCGCTGACAGCCATCGCCGTATTTACGGAACCCTCTGGCAAGACAGCTGACCACTTCTTCTCGCGTTGGTTGATCGCATATTCCGTGGACGTGACCGAGTCCCCACGTCGCACGAAGTTGCACCAATGTTGTATTCTCGTTGTCTGTAAGATTGATCAGCTGACGGATCAATTTCGATTGCTGGTCGCGGTTTAGTTTCAGCCGGGAATTAACATCACCTTCAAGCGCGTAGCAACGTATCTTCTCGTCTTCGTCGTTGTCGCCTGCGATTTCTGACAGCACTGGAAACGTCTTGTCAACCAGTCCACCGGCGCAGATCTTCGCAAGACTTCGTATGCAGGTTTCTCGTACAGCGTAGTTCGTGTGTTCTGTACCTTTCAGAATAATTGCCAGCCCAGATTCGCCGATGGCCGTGAGAGCTTCAACGCAGCCCAGCTTGAATTGAAATCCATCGTTTTTTTGGAGAGCTTCGACGATACGTTGTGCAGTGTTTGAGCTGTTGACCGTGGCCAGTACATTTGCTGCCGCGATTCGTACACTGGATTCTTCGTCAAATAGTCGACCTTCAATCGCAGCGACCTGTGATTTTGCCTTCATTGCTTTTAACGCGTGCATCGTCCGACGACGTACCAGGACGTGTGGGTCGGTGGTCAGGCTGGCGACTGTTTCCGCCGGCATCTCTAGAGTCCCGGATTCCACATCCTTTAATGCCTGCAGCCGAAGTTTCCAATCGGTGTCGCTGAATGAACCGGCGTCGGTGGGGCGGTGGGTGATTCGTTCAATACCATTTCTTTGCCAGGTGATTACGGCAACAGGCGTCACACCTTTCTCGACGTACGGCCTCCAGGTGTTTTCGAACGGATCAATGGTACGAACGGTAAGCTTCACATTATGTTGCCGGCATTCATCTTCCAGTGTGTCGAGCGTTTCGCATTGGTTTTTTGATGGCCCCAGCTGCACCCACAATTCCTGTACGATGCCTTCCCGCACCCACGTCTGCCAGTCCATTTTGATAATGCCGGTGCCCGCAACTTTCTGGCTCCACCAGGGTTGCGCATAGTCCGGATTCTTAGAATCGATGATGACCGAAAGCGTCTTGCCACGCTTCGAAAGCTCAGCCTGCAGTTCCCGCAGGAAATCCGTCACGAATTTTCCGCGACACGCGTACCAATGGTGCTTGTGTTCTTCGGTGAGTTTGTCACGGCACAGATCGACGTCCGGATACCGTTTGTTGAATTCATCAATAATGGGCTGGTTGAACCCGAATTCGTCTTCGTAGCGAATGCCGCAATTTTCGACGTAGGTGTAGAAGTTGATTCCGTCGTAGCCGAATTCGTCGATGTGGCTGATGTACCGATCGATGATCAGCTTTCTGGCTTCCGGGTAGCAGAACGAAATCGGGCCCGGGCATCGACGTTGTCCCCAGCGATCGACCGGACACCATTCCGGATGAGCGACTCGAACTTCGTCTTCGAAGGGGTAAGGGCCAATCACTCCGACATCAGGCTGCACACCGAATTCGAACAAACCCGTGTAGATGAAAGCTTCCATGCCACGGTCGTGCGCCGCTTTTACTGCGGCTTCGTTGATCTTCAGGTCTCGGTACAGATGACGTTTCCATTGCGTCCAATCCGCCGATTGCAGATTGTGCGTGATGAAATTGTAGTGGCGGTCCCACATCATCGTCTGACCGCCGCGCCAGTACACTCGAGAGATACCGTACGTATCCGACATCCATTCGAACATGGCTTCGATCGTGGCGGGGCTGTCCACCGGATCCAGATACGAACCCCACAGGTGATCACCGGTACCGCAGAACACATACAGCGGCATCCGTTTGTCGCCGGCAGATTGCTCCTCATTCGCGAATCCGGAACCCGGAACAAGGGCTGCTGCGGTGAGACCTCCGATACTCTGCAGAACGCTGCGTCGTGAGATCGTATGGGAGTTGTGCATGTTGATTTCGTTCTGATGTGAGAGACAGACTACTTATACGGATTCCAGTTTGAATCAGCGCGCCTTCTATTGCGATTTCCCAAGCTTCCCATCATAACACCGCCATCCTGATGATATGGAGGTGGTAATGCGTGTTGAGTCTCATTTGCCGGCGTCACATGAAGGCTCTGAGCGCCCTGACGTCCGTTAAGACGCTGCTGCCCGTTAAAGTGGCTGAGGAACCCATCCCGATCGACGACAGTGAACTTCCACGAACCTTTTCGCAACGCAGGAACCTTTGATGGGTTTCGCGATCTTCCAAATCACACTGCTCGCATCTGAGCACTGACAATACTAATGGAAGCAATCGCGGCGGTTTCTGTTCTAAGTGGGCGGTCGCCCAGATGAGCTAATGCAAAACCGTTTTGACGAAACAGCTCTCGTTCATTTTCTGTCCAACCTCGCTCGGAACCAACGGCCAGCACAACCGATTGCTTTTGGCTGGAGGCCTCCCACAAGTCTGTTGTCGCTTCGTAGTTGTCCAAGCAAATTCTGTGGGCAGCCGAATTCGTTGATTCGATACAGTCGCTTATGCTGACTCCGAATTTTACAGTGGGGAAGCGGGTCGAAAACGCCTGCTCGATTCCCGCGCGAACGAGTCGTTCCCATTCATCGGTCGTCCACAACTTGGAGGAAGTATACGAAGGCTCCGCTCGCTGTGTAGCAGCAAAATAAATACTGCGAACGCCAAGGCTAGTGGCTTCCTGCAAAATTTTTCGGCTGGTCTGAGGCCTAGACAGCCCAATGATCAAATCGATTGGTAACAGAGCAGGTGGTTCTTCGCCCCAAGTGAAGTCAAAAACTACTTCATGTTCATTCAATGACCTAAGGATCGCTTTTCCACGAGGTCCGTTAACAAGGCCCACGTCGGTTGAATCACCAACCTCCCGGTGCAGCACGTTCAAGATGTGTATTACTCGGCGGTCATCTCGACGAAACGGCGCATCAACTTCATGATTTTCGAACAGGATGATATTCATGATTAGGGTGCTGGAGCTCGTCGAGCTGATCCTGAGCTGGCCGACGCTGAGCAAAGAGATCCAGCAGCAGATCATGCTACTGGTCGGTTAGAGGATGACTACGGAACTAATCCAACTCACGAACCAACCGAAAACCGAAGATGTAGTTACGGAGATCAGCGTCGAACCTACCGCGGTAAGCGGAACGAGTGCCACGCGCGTCGTAGAGCCACCACGACCCACCCCGTAAAACACGGAAAGAGCCGGACGTCGGGCCCGTTGGATCCTTTGCGGGAGACTGCTTGTAGTAATCCTCTTCGAAGTAATCGTGGCACCATTCGAATACATTGCCGTGCATGTCGTACAGCCCAAACGCGTTAGGCTTTTTCAATTCAACTTGATGAGCGTATCGTTCACCTGCCGAAAATGCGTTTTCATCATACCAAGCGTAAACACCAAGTGCCTTTTCATCGTCGCCAAAGCTCCACCGTGTTTCTGTCCCTGCCCGGCAGGCATACTCCCATTCCGCTTCGGTGGGTAAGCGGTATGTCTTGCCTTCTTTCTCGCTCAGCTTTTTACAATACGCAACGGCCTCATTCCAGCTTACGTACGTCGCTGCGTTGTTGGGGCCTTCTTTGACGTATTGTTTACCCTTCCACGGTTCTGTACCCATCACTGCCTTCCACTGTCCTTGCGTCACTTCCGTAGTTTGCATGTAAAACGCTTCGCTGATGGTGACCTGGTGTTGGTGTTCATTGT
>LWDU01034465.1_pt1 | contig 11641 bp, 10 predicted proteins | sample 727161 | NCBI WGS metagenome assembly LWDU01 (sample SAMN04566230, study PRJNA314399) | hydrothermal vent metagenome | isolation source: deep sea hydrothermal plume seawater | place: Mexico: Gulf of California, Guaymas Basin | collected 2004-07-11 | reverse complement strand
TCAATGTCACCTATTTGAAAAATTTTCCCGTTTTTTACTGCTATATCAGCTTTATAAAATTCAGAAGATGTAACAATATTCCCGTTTTTTATTAACAAATCACAAGTTGACATGATAATTCTTTTATTCAAAATTCAAATTATTCTTTTCGACGACCTCTTTAACCCAATTCAATTCTGAACCAGATAATTTTATTCTTGGAGGTCTTGGTGGCCCAACATCTAGCCCCATTATTTTTAATGCTGCCTTAGTAGCCGTAGTATAACGATGTTGTCCTACTAATTCTATTATAGGTAAAATATTTTTATAAATACTTCTTGCTTCATCAATATCTTTTTCAATTACACTAACATTAAATAATTTAGCAAACTCAGTAGGCATTATATTAGAACCTACAGATACCCAGCCCAAAGCTCCATTTAAAAAGGATTCATAGCCCATGATGCCACCAAAAACTGTCATCTTGTCTTCACACAATCTTATAATATCTCTTACCCTAGTAACGTCCATTGTTGACTCCTTTATGTAAGAAACATTATCAATTTCAGACAAATGTTTTACAATATTAGGCGTAAGATCTACATTCGCCGTTGCAGGATTGTTATATATCATGATTGGAATTGAAATTGACTCAGCAATTTTCTTGAAGTGAATAAATAATTCATTTTCTGTAGGTGTGCTGTAAAAGGGAGGTATTATCATTACTCCATCTGCGCCAAGAGACTCGGCATCACGACTATATCTTATAACATCCCATGTATTCTCTGCACCAGTTCCAATTAGAACAGGGACCTTTCCATCCGTCCTATCTATAATTTTTTTTGAAACGTTATAACGTTCCTCTTCATTTAAAGATAGGAATTCTCCCGTGCTCCCTAATCCAATTAGACCGTGAATACCTTGTCTAATTTGCCAATCAATAAATTTTTCTAAAGAATCGAAATTAATTTTTAAGCCATCTCCTGAAAATGGAGTTATCATTACAGTAAAGGTTCCCTTAAATTTTTTCATTTTTGTAGTTTCATTATTTTTAGATAATTAAACTTATAAATTATTTGATAATTTAAATTCATTTTTTATAAATTTTCCATTAGAAATTACTCCTGAAATTGATTCACCATCATTGCAAAGTAAACCTAATTTTTTTAAAGGGTCACCGTCCACAATTATTAGATCCGCATAAGCACCACTCTTTATTACCCCTAATAAATTTTTCATTCTTAAAATTTCAGCATTTATAATTGTTATATTCTGGATAGTTTCAGCGTTAGAAAGTACTTCATTATGTATCAATAAACCCTCAGGCTGGTAATGTTTTGGAGACCAACACAAATCTGTTCCATATCCTATTTTCACATTAGCTCGCTTTGCAATATCTAATGAACGAAGTCCTGCATCTAAAACTTGCTGGTTTTTTCTTTTATTATGTTCCTCCCATCCGAACGATATACCGTGTTCTGCATCGGCTCTATAAGTGACCAAGGTTGGAACAAGAAACGATTTATTTTTATACATTATTGATGCTGAATCTTCCTGTAAAAAATTTCCATGTTCAATAGTCCTGATTCCACATTCCGAAGCCCTTTTAATACCTTCATTATTATAAACATGTGACATAACATAACGGCCAGCTCGATTTGCTTCGTCAACAATAGCTATTATTTCTTCCTTAGAGTACTGCAAATGGTTCAGTTCATCCGCAGGAGAACTCACTCCTCCTCCAGCCATGATCTTGATCTGATCAACTCCTTGACGAATTTGCTCCCTAACAGCTTTCCTAACTTCATCAACTCCATCTGCTATTATTTCAATTCCTCCACTACTAATTGCGCATTCGCAAAAATCTGCTCGCCCTCTATGATCACCATGACCACCAGTTTGACTAAGTATCTTGCCAGAGACAAATAGTCTTGGTCCAATAAAGTACTCTTTTTCAATTGCCATTTTATGTCCATAATCTGCTCCACCGGCATCTCTTACAGTTGTAAACCCCCTTAAAAGCATTTCTCTTAAAATTTTAGACGACCTGGCAGTCATTTCTGATTCATGAACAGACTTGTTATCATTAAATTGTCCTATGTGTATATGAACATGACAATCAATTAATCCTGGCATTAAAGTTCTGCCACCAAGATTAATTTTTTCTATTTTACTTGAATTAATTTGTCCTTTTTTTACTTCTGTAATTTTATTACCTTCAATCAAGATTTGATAATTATTCTTTAAAACACCTTTTTCAGTATCGAGTAAGTCAAAATTAGTAAGTATTTTTTTCTCCATTTTCAACCTCTATAGAATATTTTATTATTATTTTTCATTATTGCTCTGCATAATTTAGTTGTTATTTACTTTTTTCCTGTATTCCAGTCGCTCTTCTTTTTCTTCATAAGTATCATCATCATTTATTAATATCCCATATTCTCTCTCAGCAGATTTAATCGATATATATCCATTTTTTAGATCATCTAAAATACTTTCTATATCTCTTTCATATGGATTCCCCCAACCACTGCCGCCAGCACTATAATTATGAAACGATTCTCCTTTCTTCATAAATGTTCTATACATTCCTACATGTATTTCTTTCTCTGTATCTGGCCATATGACCATTTTATTTTTACTGTCTGCACGCCCACCATTAAGGCCCCAACCAGAAGTCTTTGTTTTCTTCTTCATAGAAATTATTTCTGAATCAGCTAAGAATGAAATATCTCTCCGGATACCAGCACCCCCACGAAATTTCCCAGCACCAGCTGAGTCAGTTATAAGCTCCAATCTCTCATGAAAAATATTTGATATTTGTTCCAATACTTCAACTGAAGTGTTGCGGACAGAACTTGTTGAAGGATGTTGGAGTGCAGTTGCACCATCATGCTGATATGATGCTCCCCAACCAATACCTTCATTATTGCTTACAACAAATTTTTTCCCAGTAAGAATATGAGTGCCCATTGACATAAATCCAGGTTCGTCTCCACCAGACGATGCTGGTATTGTCTCAACTGCTTGTGATAGAGCTTTAGCAATCAGTTCAAAGGCTACCATTTTTGTCCAGGGCATATATGTTGCGGATGGGTAAACAGCATGAAAAAGATTGCCTTCTGGTGCGATAACTTCAAGAGGAGAATAATGCCCATGGTTACTTGGGCTATTTGGTGTTGTGAGATATTTGAAGTATGTTTTTGCCATACTTTTAGTAGCTCCGAAAGGCATGTTAACTGGTCCAGGCACCATTGGATCGGAGTCAGAATAGTCAGCAATAAAGTGATCACCATTTATAGTCACTTTTACTGCCATTCGAATCATATCATCGGTTATACCATCGTCATCCAGCCATTCTTCAGCCTCCCATGTCCCGTCTGGAAGATTAGCAACTGCTTCCCTTGCCTCATTCTCAGAATGATCTATCAACACCTCTAAAGATTCACGTATCGTCTCAATTCCATACTTTTCATAGGCCTCCTTAACACATTTTTCTCCAGTCCTTATTGATGAAATCTGTGCGTTGAAATCTCCCACTAAAAGCTCTGGTAATCGAGAATTAAATTTAATAATATTTAATATTTCCTCATCAATAATTCCTTTCTTAACGATCTTAACTCCTGGTAATATTAATCCTTCTTGATGAATATTATCGGAATCAATTACATATCCACCGTCTTTTGCACCTATATCAATCCAATGAGCTCTTACACATAAATAAATTTCTGGCTCAGAAACACCAGGTACGAAAATGGGTGCCATCAGCAAAGCATCTGGTGCGTGTGCTGAATTCCAATAAGGATAATTCAAAATAAATATGTCACCATCTTCAAAACAATCTATACCAAGATAATCAATAAGCTTATTAAGTGCAAAGTCATTAGCTCCGATAAAAGATGTAATGCCTGCGGCTTCAGAAATCATTCTCCCTGATCTATCGGCAATTGAAATCCCAAAGTCTAAAACTTCATAAATTACAGCATTAAAAGCGGTTCTGACCAAGGTCCTTCGCATTTGCTCTGCAGCAGAAAGAAAAAGGTTCCTGATTATTTCTATGTCAGCTGGATTAAGATTATTATTTTTCATTAATTTTCCTAATTACCATTAGACCATAATCATTAGACATTACCTTTTGCCCTTCATCAACAATTGTAACGGATGTATCTTCCTTTATTACTAGGGGCCCATTTACCCAATTATTTTTTAGTAAATTATTCCTATTTAACAGAAATGCTTCTACAAAGTTATTACTAGAAAAACTATATATCTTAGTTCTATCCGGATTTTTATTTAAGTTTTGAAACTTCAGCTATAACTTTTGTTCTCACGGATACAACTTCGACCTCTTCCTCAAATTTGTGACCATACCTTTCAACATGAATTTCTGCGAATTTAAAATTTAAACTTTCTATCGAGTCAATTTTATCTATTTCAACATCAAGTGCATGCTCTTGTCCTAAATATCTTAAGCTTAGGATTCTTTTTATTTTGATAGGTATTTTAGCATTATTTTGCAAATTTATTATTTTTATAGCTTCTTCTTCGATTTCCTTAGAATGTTTTTTAATAAGATTATAATTTGTACTATTTAAATTTAATAAAATTGTTTTTGAATTTTGATATTCTAAGTCACTAGTCAGCATACCCCATGCTGAAAAAAGAGCTGGAACAGGCGGAATTATTATTTCGTGAATGTCAAGTTCATCTGCTATAAGAGATGAAAACATTGGCCCACAACCACCAAAACCAACTAGTCTAAAATCCTTAGGATTCAAACCTCTCTCCACAGTAATTTCTCTGATTGCTGTAACAGTTTTTGCAATCATAATCCTAAATACCGATATAGCCGCTTTTTCAAGACTTAGTTTCATAGGGATACAGATTTTTTCTTTAAATGCTTTTTCGGCTTCCAATTTATCAATATGCATTTCTCCGTTTAGAAACCATGCGGGCTGTAAATATCCTAAAATCAAGGATGCATCAGTAACAGTGGGATCAGTACCTCCCTTTCCATAACATGCCGGGCCAGGTTCAGAACCAGCACTTTTTGGTCCAACTTTTAGTAGATTACCATCTATCCAAGCGACAGAACCCCCACCAGCTCCAATAGTACGGATATCGAAAATTGGTATCATAACAGGGATATGATCAACATCAGCCTCATATACTTCAGTTGGTATACCATTTAAGAAAAGACAAGTATCCAAACTTGTTCCACCAATATCCAGAGAAATGAGATTTTTATAATTCATTTCTTTTGCAAGATGTTGTATTCCCACTACACCACCTGCAGGACCAGACAAGACCGTTAGAATAGGAGTTTTTTTTGCTTGCTCTACGGTCATTGCACCCCCACCAGATCTCATAATATGGAATCCGCCAGGAAATTGTCTTTTTTGAAAATGTTTTTCTAGCTGAGAAAGATAATTACCAAGAACGGGCTTTATATAAGAATCTAGAACCGCAGTACTAGTTCTTTCATATTCTCTATATTCTCTTGCTATCTCTGATCCAATTGAAACTGGAATTTCAGGATATAATTTCAAAATATAATTTCTTGTATCTATTTCGTGTTTTGGATTTATATAGGAGTGAAGAAAAGAAATAGCTATTGATTCCACATTATTGTTTTCTACTAAAAAGGCTACTTTTTCAATGAGGTCATTTTTATCTAGTTCTTCAATTATGTCACCCTGCCTATTAATTCTACATTTAACTCCAGCAGTTCTATACCTTGGAACTAATTTTTGGCTCTGATGGTAATCAAATTGATACATGTTTTCAAAAGATCCCTACTTTTGAACCCTTTCTTTCCAAAATTGCATTAAGACCTAAAGTCGTTCCATGAACAAATTCACCAACATTTACCATTGATTTAGTCAACTTTTCTACTCCGTGAATTACTCCTTTATGTGGTTCTTTAGGAGTAGTTGGGACTTTCATAATTTTTAATGAGCCATTGCTAAAGTCAAAAAATAGAGCATCTATGAATGTGCCGCCAATATCAACGGCAATACGATAATTATATATTTTATTTTCCATTATATTTTTAATTTAAATAAGATGAAGACAACAATTCTTCAGTATATAATTCTTTAGGATTTTTAAATATTTCTATACACGTTCCACTCTCAATAATACGACCATTTTGCATAACGTAAACACGATCACATAAAAAATTGACTACTGATAAGTCATGAGAAATAAAAAGAATAGATAAATTATTTTCATTATTTAATTTTTTAAGTAAGTTTATAATTTGGGCCTGGATTGACATGTCTAATGCTGATACTGGCTCATCACATATCATAAAACGAGGTTCTACGGCTAAAGCTCTTGCAATAGCAATTCTTTGACGTTGTCCACCAGAGAAATCTTTTGGGAATTTATTTAAGTCATTTGATGAAAGGCCTACTTTTTCTAATACATTTAAAACATAGTCCTTAATTTTATTTTTGTTGTCTAAAACTTTATGAATTTTCACCCCCTCTGCAATTAAATCTTTTACTTTCATTCTTGGATTAAGAGAAGAATAAGGGTCTTGAAAAATTAATTGTATGTTTTTTCTAAATGGCCTCATTTGCTTGTTATTTAAAGCAGAGATATCTTTATTTTCAAAAATAATATTTCCAGATTCTATTTGCATTAATCTTGACATACATAAAGCCAAAGTTGACTTACCTGACCCTGATTCGCCAACTATCCCTACGACTTCACCCTCTTTTATCTTAATGTTTATATCATCACATGCCAGAATAGTACGTTTAGGAAAATGACTTAAAACAAACTCTTTTCTCAAATGATTTGTTTCAATAATAGTTTTCATTAACTTTTTTCGCTTAAAATAATTCACTTGCTCGAATACAACCAGATCTGCCCCATTTATATTTTATTAAAGGAGGATGATTCCCTTTTTGGCAATCTTGTTTAAAATAATTACACCTTGGATGGAATCTGCATCCGGATGGGAATTCTTTAGGTTGGGGAGGATTCCCTGAAATTGTAGTCAGAAAATCATTTTTATAATCATTTAGCTTTGGCAAACAGTCTAGAAGACCTTTCGAATAAGGATGCAGTGGATCCTTAAACATTTTTTGACTTGGGGAGTCCTCAACTATTTTTCCTGCATACATCATTAGCACTCGATCAGTATAGTTTGAAATAAGTCCAAGGTCGTGTGTAATTAAAACTAAGCTCATACCACGATTAATACACTCCCTTTTAATTAGTTCCATTACCTGTTTTTGAATTCTCACATCCAAAGCGGTTGTTGGTTCGTCTGCTATCAATAATTCTGGGTTTTGTGATAGAGCAATTGCAATCACAATTCTCTGTCGCATACCTCCAGAAAATTGGTGAGGATAATCTTTGATCCTCAGAGAAGGTGAGGGAACTCCTACTTCATCAAGTAAATTAATCGCTATATTTTTTGCTTTACTCATTGAACAACCATCGGCTATTAATCCTTCTGAGATTTGATTGCCAATATTAAGCATTGGGTCTAATGCAGTAAATGGATTTTGCAGAATTAATCCTATTCGTTTTCCTCTTATTTTGTTTAAAATAGATTTTTTTGCTCCAATCAGCTGCGTTCCATTGAACTTGACAGATCCTTTAACAATTGCTTGAGGCAATAAGCCTAAAATAGATAGCATAGAAACTGTTTTTCCTGAACCAGATTCTCCAGCAATACCGACTATTTCACCTTTTTTTAATCCAAAAGAAATGTCGTCAACAACATCCGGTCCATTAGGAGAGAATCTGACAGAAATTGAATCCAAATTAAGAATATTGTTTTTAATCATTCTTTATTTATTTCCACTAAGGTTTGGATCTAACTCTCTGCGGAGAACGTCTCCAATTAAATTAAAACTTATAGCTGTTAAAAAAATAGCTAAGCCTGGAAAAAAAACAACCCACCATGCTTTTGACATTGCTGATCTTCCGTCAGCAATCATAGCTCCCCATTCGGCCAAGGGAATTTGTGCTCCTACACCAATGAATGAAAGACCAGAAATTACCAGGATAACTGCTGCAACATCTAATGAAATTTGAACAAATAGTACATCAAATGCATTAGGGATCAAATGTGAAAAAATAATTCTAAATTCTGAGACCCCCATTGCCTTTGCAGATAGAATAAATTCTTTGTCTTTTGTTTCAATAATTAAAGCTCGGGACAATCTCGCATAATTAGGCCACCAGGTAAATATAAGTGCTAAAATGGCAGCTTTCATCCCTGCTCCAAAGGATGCAGCAAAACCTAGAGCAAGGATTAGTGGGGGAAACCCCAGCCAAATATCTGTAAATCTCATTAACAAATTATCAATTATACCTCCACTTAATGCTGAAATTATTCCTATTAAAATACCAATACTAGCAACTATAACTATAACAAATAAAGTAGTAGCTAATGTCAATTTAGCTCCAAACAGCACTCTACTAAAAACATCTCTGCCTGCTGCGTCTGTTCCAAAAATATATTCAGATGAAGGTGCTTCAAATGTGTTGTTAAAATTAGCTTCATATGGATCATGTGGGGCTACTAAAGGGCCTATTAGAGCTATTACTGCAATCAAAACTATGAAAGACATAGCTGCTATTTCTATTGGATTTCGTAAATAATTAAATATTTTAAACATTAATTATTTCTAAGACGTGGATTTAAAAAGAAATGAATTATATCTACAATAAGATTTGAAATTATAAAAATAACTCCCACAATTAATACAACTCCAACAATAGCATGTATGTCAGATTGTGTTACCGCTTTTACGGCATATTTTCCTATACCAGGCCTGCCAAATATTTCTTCAACTAAAACTGTTGCCCCCATCATCCATCCAATCTGCATTCCTAAAATTGTTACAGTTGGAACCAAAGCATTTCTTAATGCATGTTTTACAACTACCCTAAATTCAGAAATTCCTTTTGATCTAGCTAATATTATAAAATCTTCTTCTAATGCTTTCATAACAGTTGATCGCGTTGTTCTAGTTATAACTGCAATGAAAAGAACCGAAAGGGTAAACGAAGGAAGTATAATATGCCATATAGAATCTATAAAAACACTCCATTCGCCTTGGACTATAGAATCAATTAAAATAAATCCTGTATTGCTCTCAAAATTTCTATTAGAAAAACTTAATCTACCAGCAATTGGAAATAACCCTGCTTCTCCTGCAAGAAAATGCTGCAACAAGAGACCTAACCAAAAAATTGGTATACCTGCCCCAAACATAACTAAAATTCTAATAGATAAATCTGTTTTAGTATCTCGTTTTGTGGCAGCTAAAACTCCAAGTGGAATTGCAATTAAAATGTTGAAGAGCATTGCAAAAAAAACTAATTCTGTGGAGGCTGGCAATAAATCCTTAATATCTTCTAAAATAGGCTGATGTGTAAACCAAGATTTTCCAAGATCTCCTTTAGAAAGTTTGGAAAAATAAATAATATATTGCTCGTAAAACGGCAAATTTAAGCCCATCTCACGTCTTAATTGTTCGATCTTCACTTTACCAGCATTTGGACCAGCAGCTACCAAGGCGGCATCACCAGGAACAATATAACTTAACGAAAAAGTAATAAAAGAGAGGACAACCAGCGCAATAATTGTTAAAATTATGCGCTGGCCGATATAGAAGAAAATATTTTTTAAAAATTCAAGAGGCACTTAAACGAGAATAAATATTGGTCATTGATCATTTTAAACCTATGTCCATATAATTGAATGTCTGGTGGTGGGCTACGTTATATTTATATCCCTCTACCTTATTTGAAAGAGCTACTACTGAGCCAGGATTTGAAACTGTAATAACAACATTCTCACTACCTACTAATTGCTGTACTTGGGAGTAAAGTTTAGCTCTTTCCTTTTGGTCTGAGCTTGAAGCAGCTTTATCCAACAATGAATCAACTTTATTGTTGGAATATTGAGACCAATTATATCCGCCGTTATAACCAGTGAGTTTCCCATTAAAAGACGTATTCAATATTGCATGCGGGTCAGGAAAACTTGGGAAATTATAAATCATGTTAATATCTGAGGTTGTCTCTAATTTCTGAACGGTTGCTGCTTGTGTTGGCCATGTCATCCCTTCAGTGTCTAGAGTTATTCCAATTTTTGCTAAATTTGACTGAAACTGCTCCACTGCTCTTTTTTCCTCCTCTATAGCAGGTAAATATCTTACAAGTAAACGAGTTCCTGTCCACCCATTATCTTTGATGATTTTCTTAGCAGAATTTAAATTAAAATTTAATTCCGTTCCTTTTTTATGCCCAGGCCAATTAGAAGGTAAGGGACCATCTGGCATATTCCCAAATCCTTGTAATACGGATTTTAGATGAAGTTTCCTGTCAAATGACATAACCAAAGCCTTTCTAAACAATGGATTCTGCATTATTTTTTCCCCCTGAGTATTTAATTGAAAATATAGCGGAGTTGCTGCAGCACCAATATCGACCTTAAATCCTATCTTACCTCTCAACCCGACTTTATCATCTACAGTTAAATCTGGCGCGATATGTATATCTCCAGAATTTAAAAGAGCTAATTGAGTTGAAGGCTCAGAAATATAAACAAAAACCACTTTAGAAACATGGTTCCCTGACCATCCTTTCCAATAAGGTTTAAACGCCTCTAATACAACCTCTTCTGTAGGTTTAAATTTTGTAATTTTGTAAGGGCCTGAACCGGCTTCATTTACAGCTAGCCAAGCTCGCCCATTATCATCTCCCATATTACTTTGAACTAAATCTTTATTGATTAAATAGATCCGAGAAAGTCCTGAAATAAAAGGCCCAAAAGGTGACTCAAGTAGTAAATTAATAGTATAATCATCTACAATTTCTGCTCCTTTATAAAAAGCTAGGTCATTCATTGTATTACCTTTAGCTGCCACTAGCCGGTCTAAAGTAAATTTCACATCTTCAGCGGTCAGACTAGATCCATCATGAAATAAAACATCATTTCTTAAATTAAATGTATATTTCATGCCATCGTTAGAGACAGACCAAGATTTTGCAATGCGTGGAGTAACTGTTGTTTCGCCTGCGGTAAATTGTACAAGAGTGTCATAAACTCCCACTAAAAGCTGATCAACAGTTGAATTAGTTGCGTTAGCAGGATCTAGATTTTCTGGAGTTTCATTTTCAGCAATATATAAAACTCCTTTTGTTCCTGCTAAAATTATAGATGAAAAAGAAACGATAAATATTAGTGCAATAAATTTTTTCATGTTACCTTTTTAAGATTAAGATTTAATTTTTTTTATTTTATGTTTTTTTATAAACAGATTCCAAAATTAGTTAAAATTATTAAATTTTGAAGAGGGGGGGGGGTAAAATATTATAGTAATAAAACTATTAACCAATTAATTAAAAAAATCTTTACGAATGAGTCCCACCAGTTTTGTTTTATAGATTTGCAAATAAGAAAACACATAATTGCTTTCATTAATTATATTACAACTACAAATAGTGTTGATGTAATATTGACAAAATCAGCTATTCAATTAGAGTCAGCTATTTCAACCTTGTTGTATGGCTTTGAAAATTTTTCTTCTATCCTACGTTGTGCCATGTCCCAAATTGAAGTCATAAGCAAGTAGTACATAGCTGCAACTGTAAATAATTCTAGAACAAGGAATTTCTCTTGTAT
>LWDU01000364.1_pt2 | contig 11641 bp, 11 predicted proteins | sample 727161 | NCBI WGS metagenome assembly LWDU01 (sample SAMN04566230, study PRJNA314399) | hydrothermal vent metagenome | isolation source: deep sea hydrothermal plume seawater | place: Mexico: Gulf of California, Guaymas Basin | collected 2004-07-11 | reverse complement strand
CCCTAAGCTAGCCGCTTTACTTATGGTTTTTAGGGAAGGAGCAAAAGAGGGATTGTCTTTCGATGAGAAGCTGTATCTAGCTGAAACATTTTATGAATACTTCTTCTGCCTATCTAAACTTAAAAAGATATCTTTTACAGCAAATAAACCGTCCGAGAAAGGTTCGAAGCTTTGTTTAGTTTTAGTAATCTTCTTTGAGAACGCTGTAGAAAAGTATTGTAGTGCAGACCCTAAAATTCAAGATAATTTTGAAAGAACTAGAGATTATTATTTTTCCTATATAAAAGAAGGATTCAAGCTTTCTAAAGTAGATATAAATTTGGATAACTCTATAAAAGTATTAACAACAATAAGAGACAAATATTTATGAAGAAAGATGCATTTTATATCTTAGTATTATGCTTAGTGGTAGTAGGAGGTTGCGCTACCCCGTTAGGCAAGTTCAACAAAAAGGAGGCGGTTGTCTCGAATATTGAGAGAAAGCAGACTGAAAATACAAATCTACAGGTCGAGAGCGGTAGGACTTTTGTATATGCAGCAGACCAAGCTCTACAAAAAGACCCAGAGCCGTCCAAACATTCCACTGTCGCTAAGTCAATGACTACTCGCAGCATAACAGCTCTAGGACCACCTCAAGCAGTAAACGCGTTGAAATCTGACACCATGATTCAGGACCTTCTTTCAGATGACCCGAAGACGGTAGAAAAAGGACAAGCCGAGCTAGCAGTAATGGATAAAGAACTAATAGCCATACAGAACCGGAACAGGGTTTTAAGCAGTCAACTTAACACCGCGCAAGTACAGCTCAAAGCCGTCAACCAAAAGAACGCCCTTGCTGCCACTAAGTATTCCAGCCTAATGGGTAAAGTCTACTGGATAGTTGGAATTGTTATATTTTTAGTAGTTTTGTCGATTGGGCTGAAGATCGTTTCAGCCGTAGCCCCCTTCGCTATACCATCCAGAGGAGCTAGCTCCACTCTGTTGAAGGTTGTACAGGGTATACAAAAGGTCAGAGATCAACATATGGGAGAGAAACCAGAGATGCTTAAGCAAATAGACAACCATCTCAGGGCTCATCTAGACAAGAAAGACAGATGGATGATAGCCCACGCCAAGCAAAAGCTGCAGATGTTGTGATACTTAGATAAAAACACGACTACCTCAACCAAATTAGTGTAATTTAGAGAAATAAATAAGAAATAAATAAAATATTATGCCACAATCAATCCCATTCGATCCGTCGTTAACCCTAGGCAACATCGTACACCCCGATAAAATCAAGCATCTTCAAGATATTGATAAAGCGCAGCAGCCCATTAACCTTGCACAAGAGAAACTAAACTCTTTTATTCTTGCTAAGCGCAGTCTTGATATGACGGTTCAGCAAATGATTCAAATGCAAGTTACTGGCGACCCCATGACAAAACTTACCGAACAAGTAGATGATCTGAAAAACAGTATGGCTAGTGCGGCGGCAGACTATGCAGCCACAACAGCCACGAATCTACCACTAATTCAAGCAGCACAAGCGGCATCTGCTACGGTAATCAACGTTGATGTTGAGTCGCCTATTGACTGGAATAAATCTAAGATTACGCAAAAGGGCATATCCTCCGACACTATGGTAATGGACGCTCAGTATTTTAGATATGAATCTGAAAAAGACGACACTAAAGCCCACGCAAACTCAGTTGCGTCATATGTGTCTGGCCAAGTATCTTCTATATTCGGCCCGACATATGCTGCCTCAGCAGCAGGATCAGCCCACAGTACATCCATGTCTCAATCAACTAATCACGAACTCCAAGGGACTCTGGTAATTACTGCGAATTGCACTCACAAGATGGCAGATATATTTGCTCCTTTCGTTTTAGATCCTGAGAAAGGTATCCGAGCATGGAACGCAAACAGAAGCAAAGATAAACAAATTACAACGACTCAAAAAGGCATTAGCGATGCTCTTGCTAATGACAACGCAGACGACGCACTTTATTTGCTTTCAGGACAGACTCAAGGATCGTCCTTCGTGGGACTGGTTCACTTTCTCAAAGCTGAAAAGGCTAATTCTAGCCAATCAAGCTCCAGCGCTACCGCTGATTTGAACGCATCTTTCGAGGAAAACTGTTGGTTAGCGTCCTCTGAAGGCAAGTTTGGAGTTGACTCTTCGTTTTCTGATTCAATTAAACGAATGTTATCTAGCTCTAATATTCAAGCACATGCATCAGTAATCACTATGGGTCTTATTCCTAGTCTTGCTTCAAATACAATGACTCATACCGTTGCAACTCTTGCACCAAGTCCAGAAAAGGTAATGGAGGGGCTATCGGCAATTCAAACAGCAAGTGATAGCGTTGTAAAATCCACAACAACAGCAGCAACAAAAGCTAAAGTAGGTGAAAGCTTTATGGCGCTTTCTAATGGATACATTACCCACGCCGTTTCTGCCCTCGGCGCACACGACACAGCCGCTAATAAGATGATCGATACGGACAGCCTCATGACGGCTTTTGATGCTTATGTCAAGCTGGCAGCGGATGGAAAATGCGGCGGTATTCCCATAAACTTCTACTTGAAACCCCTCACTCCGAAGCAACTTGCATCTGCATACTTGGCTAAATTCGCACCCAAGAAATACTGGCAATACAGCTCAGGTGACGACGATGCAACAGCAACAGTGAAACCAGCTTAATTAATCATTAAGCTAAAGTTCAAAACACCTCGTCTCCGTTTGGGCGGCGAGGTTTTTGTTCTGCTAATCATCTATTGCTTATCTTTTATCGTTTTTATAAAACTCTTGACATTCCAGCAAGTTTAATCTATAATTACATATAGATTGAGATATCATTATGAAAGATCTTAAGACAGAATCAGAGCTTTTTTGCAAATTACCAGACCCTCAAGAGGTTGCCGGAGGGCTTCCCGAGCTAGAGAGAATGGTTAGATCAATAAACGATAGAAATTTCAAGTATCCACTTTCCCAAGAAGAGCTAGCAAAAGAAGAAGGAGTAGTGAAAGACCTTTATTCAAAAGGGTGGAGTCACATGCCCGGACTTGTCACCGATAAGATAGATGTCCTTGACTCTATAAAAGACAAGCTAGACTACCACCTAGATAAAGGCGAAGGCATAAAGTATGGGCTCAACAAGGATAGCGGATTATCTCAATCAGAAGCTAGAGATAAAGAACTTTTCATGGCCGTAGCAAATCCTCTTTATAAGGTGCCAGAAATAGCAGAGTTTTTATTCCTTGATAAGATCGTCGACATAGCGAAAGGCTTTTTTAAATGCACACCAGCGGCAGGGACCATGAACCTAAGAAAGAGCTTTGCGAACGACCTCCCCCCAGATCAGACAAATTTTTACCATTGTGATAAGAATACTCCTTGGATTCTAAAATTCTTTCTTTACCTTAACGACGTTGATACAGTAGATGACGGACCATTCACTTACATAGAAGGGTCCGCTTTCGAAAAGCCTAGAAACTGGATAACACAACATAGGTGGCCAGATAAAACCATAGAGCAGGTTTACGGAAAAGAGAGGGTAAAACACCTTACCGCCAAGAAAGGAGACCTCCTAACAGCAGTAACCTCAGGTTTTCATAAGGGGCAAAAAGTTAAAAGCAGAGACAGAAGCCTCCTCACCTTAAACTTCGTTTGTTGCCAAGAGGACTGGAGCTGCAAACCTCAAGTAGATATAAGGGCAGAAACTTTCTATAAGCTACCTACAGAGAAAAGACCTTTGGCAGATTATTTGTATGTCGCTGATTAATAGCTTACATAACAGCAAAAAGGACCAAGACTGTTATATTTTAGCATGCGGGCCTTCGTTAAATAAATATGACAACAAAGATACTAGAGAGCTACTTAAAAATAAAGTAGTCTTCTCTATAAAACAGGCTTACGAGAAGTTTAAGGAGGAGACCGACTTTCATTTCTGGAACTGTTCTAACCTCCCCGCAGACTACATGAACATACCGTACAGGTATCTAGACCACCGACCAGAGGTTATAGTAGCCAGCAGCAACTACCCCTTAGGGCAAAGATGGAATCCCGACCAAAAATGCGACTTGTTTTTCCAAGTTCCTTTAATAGAGCAGATAGGAGGCAGAGACAACTGCCTAGCAGCTAAAAGAGACTACGATGACTTTCTTTTTGAAAAGACCGGCGATATAAGAAAGACTGGCCCCGGAATAATGCTTGAAACGGTCTTGTATACAGCAATACACATAGGAGTAAAGTCAATAACAACAATAGGCTGGGACCTAGACAAGCACGGTAGTCATTTCTACAAAGAAAAAGAAAAAGCTTTTATGGATAACAGGGGCTGTGAGATACCTTGGGACATAATTTTAAACTCCGAAGCAGTATCAAGTATAAAGGAATGGCTAAAAACTAAAGACATAGAACTAAATATCTTATCATGAGAAAAATTTTTATAGATTGTGGGGCGAACCAAGGCCAATCAATAAACCTTTTTATAAAATCTTGGCCGGACTCCAAAGAATATGAAATTTTTTCTTTCGAAGCCAATAAAGACTTTGAAGAAAAACTAGAAAAAGAAAAGAAATTCTGGGAGGCCGAAGGGTACAATATAAATATAAATGTACCTGTGGCTGTTTGGGATAAAGACACGGAAGGCGAGCTTAATCTCTTCGGAGAAGGCGAACACGCTGTCGTATCAGATAAACCAAGCTTAAAACGTACCGGTCTAGACCCGTGTCTCATGCCGTCCGACAGCGATGAGACGCATTGGCTGGTCGCTTATAATGTCATCGAGAACCCACCTCTCAGAGAGTTCAAACCTAAATCTATTAGGCTTTCTACTTGGATTTTAAATAACTTTTCAAAAGATGACTATATTGTTTTAAAGCTTGATATAGAAGGAAGTGAGTATAGAATAATCAAAGATTTAAAAAGTGAAAAAGCTTTTGGATATATCAATGAGTTTTATTACGAGTTCCACGGACCTAAGAAAGGGTTTACGTATAAAGACGATATAAAAGCTTTGAATACCATAAGACAACACGGCATAACCCCCTATAGCTGGAACGGCAATTTGTTAGATTTCGAAAAGAAAGAAGTACACGAAATAATAATTTTAGATTGGTATAGCAGGAAAGGATTCGAAACATGAAAAAAACATATATCATAGCCGAAATAGGGATTAACCACAATGGCTGCTTAGATATAACGAAGAGGCTTATAGACATATCTGCAGCCTCTGGCTGCGATGCAGTTAAGTTCCAAAAGAGAAATCCGGACGTTTGTGTACCAGAACACCAAAAAAACGTCGTGAGGAGCACTCCTTGGGGCGAAATGACCTATCTTGAGTACAAGCATAAGGTGGAGTTTTGGCAGAAGGAATACGATATTATCGACCAGTACTGCAAGCAACAAGGGATAGCTTGGAGCGCTTCCCCTTGGGACTTAGATAGCCTAGAGTTTTTATCTCAATACGACTTACCCTTTATAAAGATTCCCTCAGCGATGCTGACAAATAAACCCTTATTAGAAGCCAGTTGTTTGCCCGGTAAAAAAGTGATTTTATCCACAGGGATGAGCACGGAAGATGAAATCTCAGAAGCCGTTTCGGTTTTGGATGAAAAAATAACAGTGGGGAGTAAGTCTAGCTACGCGATACTTCACTGCAACTCAACTTACCCAGCACCTCTTGACGAGCTGAACCTATCATGCATCAAAACATTAAAGGATACGTATGGTTGCGAAGTTGGCTATAGCGGCCATGAATTCAGGCTGGGAACTTCTGTTGCCGCTGTTTACCTAGGAGCAACAATTATAGAAAGACACGTTACCTTGGACAGGACCATGTGGGGGTCTGACCATATGAGCTCGGTTGAACCACAAGGCTTATTTAAACTCGTTAGCGGGATAAGAGAATTAGAGAAAGCCTTTGGCGATGGAAAGATTAAAGTTACCGACTCAGAAAAGCCAGTTAGAAAAAAACTAAGAGGATAATGTCAATCAGAGATAAAATTTTAACGCCTGACCCGAAAGACGGAGATAACTTAGCTGCAAAAGGTTCTAATAAACAAGCAAACGTAAATAAAAATATTCTAGGCAAGCAAGTAATGGAGGTTAACTGGGAGGAAGACGGGAAGAAGGTTGGCCGCAGGGGACTAGAGGTAGAGATTGTTGAATACGAAAAATTCTTTAAATCTCATTTCAATGAATCTAATTTTTGTGATATGCTAAATTGGAATTCGTGTCTACCAATTTGGGAAAAGATAACCGGAATGAATCGCAGGGTCATGTATAACTCTACTATTAAACCCGAGGCTGTAAACGCGGTATTAAACATCTACAGGGAGACAAAGGGAGAACCAGATGATTTATGGGTAGACAGTAAAACCGGAACGATGTTTAGCACTTCTGATAATTACTTTAATTGGCCTCATGAATTTAGCTTTCTAAACAACAAAGAAGATTTCCAAAGAAACCCTCTTACCGGCATTCATTTTGTGAGAAGCAGATATTCTTATTTGTTTGACAGAAGTTTTCACTCAACAACAGAATTCATAACAGATATGTCTGTCAATGAAAGAGAGAAATATAAAGGTAAGAGAATTTTAGTGTTAGGAGCAGGACCTAGCCTAAAAGAAAGAATAAATGATATTGATTTAAATAATTATGATTATATTTGGTCATGTACTAAATTTTACCTCAGCAAAGAAATAAAAAATATAAACCTTGACCTTTTTTCGATAGGAGGAGAAGTCGACTTAAATAATCCCGATCTTAAAAAATACATGGAAGAAAACAAAAACTGCTCTTATGGGATAGAGAGCTTTGTTCAACCATTTAAAAACAAGGAACAGTTAGAAGCCTTCAGGGACGAACACGGAGCAGACAGAGGCTTCGTCTTCCACACGAGGTATTTTTCTAAACTTGGGGCCGGACCCAGACTTATAGCTTTCGCAACCGCTCTAGGAGCCAGCCAAGTCTCAATCCTAGGAATAGACGGACACCCGCTAGGTCACTCTCATTCATTTGAAGAAAATAAGAGATATAAACTCAACGAAGCCCCCACTAGAGATGGAGCCCAAGACGTATACAGAAGACAATTTTGTATTTTGTGGGCTTACTTACTCAGCTTCCCAGAGACTGAATTCATTAACCTAGGTCAAGGACACCCCGGAAATCAGTCTACCGACATTTTCGCTAGGAATATAAAAGTAAAATCAATGTTCAACAAATGAAAGACATAAAAGATATATTATTCGTCATACAGTCTAGGTTAAACTCTCAGAGGCTACCCAATAAAATGCTAAAACCCTTCAAAGGGAGTAATCTTTTCGGGACAGCTATAACAAAAGTTCTTCTTAGCGACTATATCCCCAAGGAAAATTTTTATGTTTCTGTACACGAGGATGAGTTAATAAAAGAAGCCGAGAAGTTAGGGGTAAATATTTTTAAAAGAAGCCATGAGTCAGCTAATAACGACAACGACTTACAAAAAATATACGAGTGGCACGACAAACTTCCATTCAAGTACGTGATAAAAATAAACGCTTGTTCGCCTTTCTTAAAAATAGACACCATTGACGATTTTACTAGACAATTCGTGGAGCAAGAAGAAGAAAACTTATTTGGGGTCATTGAGCAGAAAGACTACTTTTGGAATAAGGAAGGACTCATGATAACGCCTTGGCCAGAAGACCAGACCATAATGAACACCAAAGCGGTGGAGCCAACCTATAAAGCCGCACATGTTCTATACGCCTCCAGAATGGATATTATAAAAGACTACATGTTCATGGGAGACTTCTTTGAAGAAGGAAGCATCAAGCTTTTTCCCATGAACGAGCTAGAGGCTTTTGATATAGATTATGAATGGCAATTTAAATTAGCCGAGTCAATATAATGAAAATCTTAAACCCAAAGAAAGAAAATTCACTATATAAAGAATGCTCAATGCCTTCGTATGGAGGAAAAATATATATTGTTCACAAAGATAAAAAAGGAAAAGCAACTAAAGTAAGATTTAACCTTGATGGAGAAAAGTTTAAAAAGCCCTGCATAGAGTCTAACGACTCCCTCTATATTGAGTTAGAGAATAAGACGGGATTAAAAATTATTAAAGATAACGAGGAGAGGTACGGAACACTAGAAGAGACTTCTGATAATTTAAAGTATTTTAAAAATAAAGACTTGGATATTTTCCCCAAGATAATAGAAGAAAACATAGACAACGAAACCCTTCTTCTTAAAGTCGAGCATATAAAAAAAGAAAAAAAAGATTTTAAACTTCCTACGTGGGTCCCGGAAAGAGACCATAAATTTATTAAAAATAAACTACAAGCTCCCTTACCGGTGCTTGACAGATTAAATAACGCCTTTATTAAAGAACATATATTCCCAGAAGACGAATGGTGCAAAAAAGGTAATATAGTAAATGATAAGATAGTAGACTTTCATCGTTTTAAAATAAACAAGGATAGGTATATCATACCGACAGAAGCTAAACCAGAGGATTGCAAAAAGATATACGAGAACGGATTAAAAAGATATGCAAGCAGAGGAGATGACAAGTGGAAAGGAAAGATTTACCAAGGGCATAACTTTAGCAACGGAGTAACCTTCAAAGGGTATAGCAGCGATGAAAAAATCTTTGATAGCTATAAGAAGCTTAATTTTTGTTATCTTAACAAAGCCAAAGGAAAAAAGGTTCTAGATCTAGGGTGCAACGAAGGGTTCTTCTCTACTCAAGCCAGCCTAGCGGGAGCTGAGTCAGTCACAAGTATTGACCTCTGTAAAGAAGACATACAATTAGCATCCGAGATTAGAGACGAAATAACAGGGCTTAAAAATATAGACTACATAGAAGGAGACGCCGTAGATTTTGTTAAAAACGACAAAAACAAATACGGACTTACTTTTTTGTCTTCTGTATTGCACCAAATATACCCAAACACAAAAGGTTCGGAAGAGTTTATACAAAACATAGCAGACAAAACAGACTACTTATGCTTTGAGTCTACAGCTAACCACAAACTAATGAACATATCGCTTCAAGAAATTAACGATTTCTTCCTAGTGTTTTTTCATGGAGTAAGGCTTCTTTATTTATATGATGCCTACTCAAGTGGCTACAGAGTAATATTTTGCTGCTGGGAACCAAGATAATGAACTACAAAGAACACCTTATCCTATGTAAGGACAAATGGAGAGAGAGCCATAAAGTAGCAACCCAACCAAAGCTTGAGGATTTTTATGACGACCCTACCAGACCCATTCCTACGGATACCTTTGGCCCGGACTACAGCCAAGCCATAGACAGCGCAGCCCAGAAAGTTTTTGGTTATTTTTCCGACAGCAATGAACAAGGCATCATGCTTCAGTATCCAGATATATGGAGCCTAAAGAAGGAGCTAGAAACTATTTGCAGCCACCTTGTTCCCCACCTAGAAGAAACCATGTACGGATGCCATCTTTATGTAGACAAAGTCTATGTATACAGAACGACAAAATGCGAAAGAGACTCTTCCTATATTTGGCACTACGACAACAACCCAGACGTAATTGTTAAAAATATTATATATTTAAATGATGTAACGCACGAGAACTCTCCATTTGAATACTTATCAAAGCCAGACGGCCGAGGCTATATGTTTAAAGCGTTCAGAACCGGCCCGGACAAGTGGGAAAACGCACCCAACGGTTCTAGGGTAAACAAAGAAGTGGAGTCCTTAATAACTCAAGGGCACAAAGGAACGAAAGTCGTCGGAGACCAAGGCACCGCTTTTACTTTCAATAATAACGCAGCTCACAGAGCAAACCCAATAATAGAAGGTTATCGCGATGTTATTAATATAAGAGTAAAGCCAACTATAAAAAAGATAGCACTACTCAATCCTAAATACACTTCAAGCTTTGAAAAGCAAGGAGTAGTCGATTGCGACCCAGACAAGATATAAATGGACTACAAACTACTCCTAACGACCAGCGGTATAGGTAGCCGCCTTGGCGAGCTGACCGACTTCACAAATAAGGCTCTAGTTAGAGTAGGGGATAAACCGGCTATCAGTCACATAATTGACAACTACCCCGAAGATATAGAGATAGTTGTAACCTTAGGCTATTATGGCAACCATATATCTGACTTCTTAGAGCTAGCCTACCCAGATAGAAAATTTACTTTTGTAAACATACCAAATTTTGAAGGCGAAGGCAGCAGCTTAGGTCTCTCTATGCTTGGAGCCATAGAACACCTCCAGTGCCCTTTTATATTTAACGCTTGTGATACAATAGTAAACGAGGAGATACCTTTTCCGGAAACAAACTGGGTCGCAGGACAGAGCAAGACAGACAACTCCCAATATAGAACAATAGAAAAGCAAGGCTCAAAGCTTATTAGATTTAAAGAGAAAGGCGAGTCAATGCACACCGATCTTTCCTATATAGGACTTTGCGGAGTTAAGGACTATTTATGTTTCTGGAACGAACTAGAAACAATGTTAGCGACCTCCTCGTCTCCATCCATATCAGATTGCCATGTAATAAACAGAATGGCTAGCATTTATGGAATAAACTTTGAAGTTCTGGAGTGCGGCTCTTGGTTAGATATAGGAAACACAAACGAACTAAATATAAGTAGAAAAAAAATAAACTCAGACCTACAGGTTTTAGACAAGCCAGACGAGAATATTTATCTTGTAAAAGATTCTATAATTAAATTCTTTCATGACGCAGAGGTTTCAGGAAAGAGAGCGAGGAGAGCAAATAAATTAAAAGGCCTAGTCCCCGAGATAACAGGACACAAAAACAACTTTTACAAATATAGAAAAGTAGACGGAGATCTTTTCGCAAGAACGGTCAACGAAGAGAAATTGAAGTCTTTTCTTGAATGGTGCTCTGCTGATTTGTGGAAACCTAAAGAGTCTAGCGACGAGTTTAAAGAAGCCTGTTCTAAGTTCTACTTTGAGAAGACAAGACAAAGAATAAATAAGTTACAAAAAGCCACAGGGATAAAAGACGAAAAAGAGATCATAAATAATAAAGAGTGCAAAGCAATCAAAGATATACTACCTGACTTAAGCGAGTACAAGCTAACAAGTGGCATACCCTGTAAGTTTCACGGAGACTGTATTCTAGATAACGTTATAGAAAAGAACGGAAAGTTTTCTTTAATAGACTGGAGACAGGATTTTGCTGGACTAGATATTGGAGATGTGTATTACGATCTTGCTAAATTAAACCACAACCTAACCTTTAATCACGATTTGGTTTCGAAAGGTTATTATAAAGTAGACTTTAAATCAGACGGGATAGAAGTTGATATACTACGCAGCGACAAGCTCGTAAGATGTAAGAAAATATTTTATGACTTTTTAGCAGAACACGGCTACGACTCCGAAAGGGTTGATATCTTAACTTCTTTAATTTGGATCAATATGTCTCCGTTACACGAAGGAGAACTAAAACCTTTTCTTTTTTACTTTGGTAAGTTTTATTTAAATGAATACGTATCCTAAATTATACCTTGGTCCAATGAGCAAAAACATAGTCGATTTGGCTATAGAAAGCAAGCTAGACTTAGGATTTATACCCTCCAGAAGACAGATTGACCATGACTCCGGATATGTTAACGACTGGAGGACAGCAGATTTCGTAAACTATGTC
>LWDU01041213.1_pt1 | contig 11646 bp, 14 predicted proteins | sample 727161 | NCBI WGS metagenome assembly LWDU01 (sample SAMN04566230, study PRJNA314399) | hydrothermal vent metagenome | isolation source: deep sea hydrothermal plume seawater | place: Mexico: Gulf of California, Guaymas Basin | collected 2004-07-11 | reverse complement strand
GTTCACTCTTATACTAATGACCAAAACTTATTGGATAATATGCACAAAAAACCAAGAAGAGGGCGTTCAGCAGCCCTTAATATGGTAATCACCTCAACAGGAGCAGGAAATGCAGTAACTAAAGTAATTCCGTCATTAGCAGGGAAACTTTCAGCAAATGCAGTACGAGTTCCTACACCAAATGTATCCTTAGCCATCCTCAAACTGAGTTTGAATAATACTACTTCAGTTGAGGATATGAATGCTACTATGTGTGATGCAGCACTTAACGGTAATTTGGTAAATCAAATTCATTATCAAGTAGATCCTGAATTAGTATCTACTGATATTATTGGAGACTCTTGTTGCTCGGTATTTGATAGCAACGCTACCATTGTAACGGATGAAGGGAAGGATGTTGTGCTTTATGTTTGGTACGACAATGAGTTTGGCTATACCAAACAAGTAATCCGTTTGGCAAAACTAATTGCTAAAGTTAGAAGGTTAACTTATTATTAGAATTATATAATGCTCGACACATTAAAAATAAATCACAGAGCATTTATTAGTTATAAATTCTTCAATTCATTATTCACAGGAATTTCTGTTGGAAGTATATTTATTATTTATACTCCTTTATCTCCTTCTGTCTATTCTTTAGGAGGTATTGTTTTGGCAGCTCTTATGCTTGTTGTTGCTATGTTTTATGCTAAGATTCTTAACAATCATTACTTTTTTCGAATCTCCTTATTTGTGGAATTGGTGCTTTTGGCTATGGTTGTTTATTTTCTCCTTTTTTCTTATAGTTACCAAACTGCTTTAATGATTTATATAGGATATCAATTGTCTTTTGTATTTGGATCCTATTTGGTAAGGGCAGAAACTTTAGCCCTGAAAAAAGATAAAATTTTAACCTTTGTGGATGTTGCTAAACAAGCAGGATATTTAATTGGCTTGGCTATTTCATTCTTATTTTATAAGGTATTAGAATATCGATTTGGTATTATAGATAATCAGATCCAAGTATATAACCTCCATTATCTACTTGTAGTTGTAGAAGTCCTCATTATTTGTCTTTTGGTAAAATCTTTTAGTAAAGTTAAAGCGAATAAACCATTCTAGCTTTCTAATTTTTTCTTTAGTTTGTCCATTATTAAAGCTGGAGGCGGACAAGGCTTTTTGGTAGTTTTTTCTACAAAAACCAGAACCACCTTTCCCGTATTTAATAAAATATCCTCTGCATTATAAGTTTCATAATAAAAAGTAATTCGTGCAGATGGCAACTGTTTTATAGTTGTTTTGATAGTCAGTTCATCATCATAAAGTGCTGGCTTTTTATACTGAATTTCAAAATTTACAACTGGTAGAAAGTAACCTTTTTCTTCTAGTTTTTTATAACTAATACCTAATGATCGTAAAAGTTCAACACGCCCAATCTCAAAGTATTGTGCAAAAACGCCATAATAAACAAATCCCATTTGGTCGGTTTCGCCATACCTTACCCTAACTTTTGTTTCGAAAGAATACATACCGCAATAATACACACAATAATTTTATTTCTTAATATTGTAGCGAAATGAAGTGGAGAACATATCTTATATATTTAGTAGCGTTTTTACTTGCCTCTTGTTCTGTTCAATACAATTTACAATCGCATTCCGAAAGTATTTATGATGTAAAAGCAGAAAATGATAGTACCATTATCGCTATGATTGCTCCTTATAAAATCAAAATTGATTCTCTGATGAATGATGTTTTATGTATTTCTAAAGTGGAAATGACAAAAGGAAGGCCTGAAAGTTTATTAGGGAACTTTGTTTGCGATTTATGTTTGCAACAGTATGCCAACTTGGTAGATATTTGTGTAATGAACAATGGTGGATTACGCTCAATTTTACCCAAAGGAGAAATTACAAGAGGGGATATTTATAAACTTATGCCTTTTGAAAATGAATTGGTTATTCTGGAATTAGATGAAACCTCATTTGTTGGGCTTGTTGATTATTTAATATCTAGAGGTGGAGAGCCTTTTTCTGGAATGAAAATAGAGAAGGATTTTACAGGACATTTAAGTGCTGATTATCCTTCAGCTATTAATTTTAATAGAGGTGATAAAATAAGAGTCCTTACTACTGATTATTTAGCAAATGGTGGCGATAAAATGTGGTTTTTTAAAGATAAAGAGCAAATAAAAGTTGGCATAAAACTAAGAGATGCTATTATTAATTATTGTGTTTTGCAAGATACCATTACATCTAAATTAGATCAGAGATTAACCACTTACAATGAAGAGTAGAAGAAATTTTATAAAAAAAGCTGGCTTTGTTGCATTAGGATTTAGCATGCTTCCAAATGAATTGTTTGCTAATAATGATTTAATAAAACTCACTATTTTACATACTAATGACATGCACAGCCATATCCATCCCTTTACAAGTGGAAGAAATAAAGGGCTTGGTGGAATGGCGCAAAGGGCAACACTTATTAAAAAAATACGACAAGAAAATGAGCATGTTTTACTGTTGGATGCTGGTGATATTTTCCAGGGAACGCCCTATTTTAACTTTTATGGCGGAGAGCTAGAATTTAAGCTAATGAGTGAAATGCAGTATGATGCAGCAACCATTGGTAATCATGATTTTGATAATGGGTTGGACGGGATTTATAAGCAATTACCTCATGCTAAGTTTCCGTTTTTGTGTGCTAATTATGACTTTTCTGATACCCTTTTAAATGGGCAATTTAAGCCCTATAAAGTGTTTGAAAAAGGAGGTATTAAAATTGGGGTGTTTGGCGTTGGAATTGAGCTAAATGGATTGGTGCCTAAAGCATTGTATGGCAATACAATATATAGCAATCCAATTGCTAAAAGCAACTACTATGCCAATCATTTAAGAAATGAGTTGGGCTGTGATTTGGTTATTTGTCTTTCGCATTTGGGATTTAAATACAAAGAGCAAAAAATAGATGATCTTAACCTAGCAGAGAATACAAAAAATATTGATTTAATTATTGGTGGGCATACCCATACATTTTTGAATCAGCCAATTTTAAAATTAAACAGTGAGCAAAATGAAGTGTTAATTGCACAAGTGGGTTGGGCTGGCATTAAAGTTGGCCAAATAGACTACTTTTTCAGTCAGAAAAAAGTTATAAAAAACTTTTTTGGAGCCTCAATTTGTGTAAAAAATGAGCAAAAATGGAGCTAAAAAAAATAAATTATTTTGTGCTCTAAACTGATAATGTTTGACATGTAAAAAATAAATAAAAGTCAAGTGCTAAAAAACTTTTTTTATAACAAAATTGTTTTAATATTTGCTCAACAATTTATCAAAAGGTAGATTTTACGACTTAACAAAAAAACTCAAAACAAAGAAAACTAAAACCACCAAAAATGACAAAACGGTCTTGTGAGGAAATTTGGAAAAAGTGCTTAACAGTCATACAAGACAATGTAAGTTATCAAAATTTTAAAATGTGGTTTAAGCCAATAGTGCCTGTTGCAGTTAAAGGAAATATACTTACCATTCAAGTCCCAAGTCAATTTTTTTATGAATGGCTCGAACAGCATTATATTACGCTCATCAAAAAAACAATTAAGAAAGAATTAGGAAAAGAAGGGAAGTTAGAATACCATATCATCATTGAAAATTCTACTGGCTCTAAGCCGTATATTACAAAGATTCCAAGTAGCAATAGCAATCCTCTGAAAAATAATCCGGTTAGCATGCCGATTAATTTAAACGAAACTTCCATAAGAAATCCTTTTATTATTCCAGGGCTTCAGAAAATAAATATTGATCCTCAGCTAAATTCTTCTTACACACTTGATTCATTTGTGGAAGGAGAATGTAACCGATTGGCTCGTTCAGCTGCTTATGCTGTAGCGCAAAAACCAAGCGGAACATCTTTTAATCCACTACTTATTTATGGTAAGGGAGGATTAGGAAAAACACATTTGGCCAATGCAAGCGGTATTGAAATTAAAAAACAATTTCCCGATAAAACGGTTCTTTATGTTTCAGCTGATAAATTCCAAACTCAATTTGTAGATGCTATAATGGATAATAAAAAAAATGATTTTGTTCATTTTTACCAATCTATTGATGTATTAATTATTGATGATGTTCAGTTTTTCTGTGGAAAGGAAAAAACCCAAGATGTATTTTTTCATATCTTTAATCACCTGCACCAAAATGGCAAACAACTTATCTTAACCTCTGACAAAGCTCCTGTGGATATGGTGGATATGGAACAAAGATTGCTATCTAGATTTAAGTGGGGATTATCTGCTGATTTACAAGCTCCTGATTTAGAAACTCGCTTGGCAATTTTGAAAAAGAAAATCCATAATGATGGCATTGAAATGCCTTATGAAGTGATTGAATATATTGCTTATTCTATTACAACCAATGTGCGTGAATTAGAGGGTGCACTTATTTCACTTTTGGCACAATCCTCTTTAAACAAAAAAGAAATCACAATTGATTTGGCAAAAAACATGCTCGATAAATTCGTGAAAAACACCGTTCGTGAAGTTTCAATTGACTACATACAAAAAGTAGTTTGCGATTATTTTGATATCCCTATCGATATTATGAAATCGAAAACTCGAAAAAGAGAAATTGTACAATGCCGACAATTAGCCATGTTCTTTTCCAAGCAAATGACAAAAAGTTCTTTAGCAGTGATTGGTAAATATTGCGGAAACAAAGACCATGCCACTGTGTTGCACGCTTGTAAAACGGTAAATAATTTGGCCGATACCGATAAGCAATTCAAAGGGTATATTATCGATATTGAAAAGAAACTCTCTTTAGCTTAACCCCTAAATCATGAGCCAAATTTTAATGGTTTGCTTAGGTAATATTTGCCGTTCCCCACTAGCGGAAGGTATATTAAAAGCTAAAACAAATCATTTGGATGTTGTGGTAGATTCAGCAGGAACAGCCGCCTATCATGTTGGGGAACAGCCCGATATTCGTTCCATTGAAATTGCTAATAAATATGGTATTGATTTAACTTCTCAAAGAGCAAGGCAATTTTCCGTTAACGACTTTGATAAATTTGATAAAATCTATGCCATGGATAGCAGTAATTACGCAAATATCATTTCTTTGGCAAGAGATAAAAAGGATAGAAATAAGGTGGATGTAATTTTAAATGAAAGCAATCCTAAATCTTTCCAATCTGTTCCTGACCCTTATTATGGTGGCGAAAATGGTTTCCAAGATGTGTATGAAATGTTAGAGGAGGCGTGCGATATAATTACTCAAAAACTTGAAAAAAGGTAAGTTATATCTTATTCCCTCTTTGCTTGGTGACAGTGATGCAAACGCTTCCCTTCCGAACTCAATAACCAATCACATTAAAGAAATAAATGTTTTTATTGTAGAAAATATTCGTTCGGCAAGGCGATTTATTAGAAAAGTAGAAAAGAAAAAAAATATTGATAATTGTACTTTTTATGCATTTGGTAAGCATGATAGATTAAATTTGGAAGAAGATTTTCTTCCTCATATTTTAAATGGTGAGGATGTTGGTGTTATTTCAGAAGCAGGATTGCCGTGCGTTGCTGATCCGGGCTCAAAAATTGTTGCTTATGCACACGATTTTCAGATTCAAGTAATTCCTCTTGTTGGTCCATCCTCCATTTTTTTAGCACTAATGGCGTCTGGGCTTAACGGACAAAACTTTGTTTTTCATGGTTATTTACCAATCGATAAAAAAGAAAGGGAAAGAAAAATAAAGCAAATGGAAAGTAATTCCAGAAAAGAGAATCAGACCCAAATTTTTATGGAAACACCTTATAGAAATCACCAACTACTTGATGCCATTATCAAAAATAGCAGTAATAAGGCACGGCTTTGTATTGCAACTAATATCACTCTTTCATCAGAAAATATAAAAACAAAAACCATTGAAGAGTGGAAAAATACAAAATTGGATATTCAAAAAAAACCTACGATTTTCTTACTTCTTGCAAAATAAAAAAGCCACTCTTTCAAGTGGCTTTCATTATATATTAGATCGTTAAATTTATTTAACACCTACTAATTCTACTTCAAAAATAAGTGTCGCATTTGGAGGAATTACTCCACCTGCCCCTCTTTCACCATAAGCTAAATGAGGAGGAATAATAAATTTTGCTTTTCCGCCAACATTCAGAAGTGCAATACCTTCATCCCAGCCAGTAATAACTTTTCCTTGTCCTAATGGAAATTCAATTGGCTCGTTTCTATCGTAAGAAGAATCAAACTTTGTCCCGTCAACAAGCGTTCCTTTATAATGCACAGAAACAGTTTGTCCAGTTTTAGCTTGTACTCCATCTCCTTTTGTAATCATAAAATATGCCAAGCCACTTTCGGTTATTGTAGCGCCTTCCGTTAATTTTCTCATTTCTTTGGCCAATCTCTCTGTTTTTTCTGCTTCTTCTTTTTTAATTTTTTCCAATACAGCATTAAAAGTTTTGGCAGCATCAAAGTTTTTGGCAGCACTTCCTTTTTTAATGATTATAACAGACTGCAAAACATCATCTTGTGCTATTGCATTAACCACATCCATTCCTTCCACAACATGACCAAAAACAGTGTGTTTCCCATCTAGCCAAGGAGTCTCTTTGTGTGTAATAAAAAACTGACTTCCATTAGTTGCAGGACCAGAATTTGCCATTGACAAAATACCGCCTTTATCATGCTTTAAGTCTGCATGAAACTCGTCTGGAAATTTATAACCAGGATCTCCCATTCCATTACCATCAGGGCAGCCACCTTGAATCATAAAATCGGTAATTACCCTGTGAAATTTTAAGCCATCATAGAAAGGGGTGCCTTTTTCTTTTACAATGTTTTCAATTTTCCCTTCAGATAAGCCAACAAAGTTAGCTACTGTTAGTGGTGTTTTTTCGAATTCTAATTGTATTAGAATTTCTCCTTTGTTTGTTTTGATTTTTGCGTACATACCGTTTTGTGTTTGTGATTTAATTGTTTGTGTTAGTCCTGCAAAAAGTGCAAGAATTAATAGTTTCTTCATTTTATTTATAGTTTTGTGTTTAGTAATTGTGTTTTATATTCATTAAAAATTTCTTTCAGTTTCTCAATAGTATCATTAACAGATATATCCGATATTCCTCCAGCAGCATTTTTATGCCCTCCTCCACTAAAATATTTTTTTGCTATCTCATTTACTTTAAAGTTTCCTTTTGAGCGCAAAGAAAGCTTTACAAGCCCTTCCTTTTCCGCAATAAAAACAGCAAATATAATATCTTCAATACTAAGCGCATAATTTACAATGCCTTCTGTATCTCCTTTTTTGAATTTAAATTGTTTTAATTCCTCAGCATTTAACGATATTATTGCCGCTTTATTTTCTTTAAATATTTGTAATTTCTGATTAAGGCAATAGCCCAAAAGTTTTACCCTATTTTCAGAGAAATTATCATAAACTAAATCGTGAATTTTTGAATTTTCTGCTCCTTTCCCTATTAACTCAGCAATAATATGATGCGTTCTTTCAGTAGTAGAGGAATATTTAAAAGAACCAGTATCGGTCATAATTCCTGTGTAAAGACATTCCGCAACATCTTTATTAATTAAATTCTTGTATCCAAGTTCTTTAATAATTTCAAAAACAATTTGAGCAGTAGAACAAGCGGTAACATCTGAAAAAAGAATATCAGAAATATGCTCATCTGGTTCTTGATGATGGTCAATCATCACCTTTTTAGCAGTAGAGTTTTGCACTATATCTCCATAATCATCTAGCCTCCCAATCTGACCAAAATCTAATAAGAAAATTAAATCGGTATCTGTTGTTATCTGCTTGGCCTTTTCCTTTTCTTCTGTAAAAACAATTACCTTCTCGTTTCCAGGCAACCAATACAAAAAAGAGGCATAATCATTAGGAGTAATAACAGTTACAATATGCCCTAACTGAACCAAAACATTATAAAGCCCAAGTGCTGAACCCATAGCATCTCCATCTGGTCCTCTATGCACTATAATTACAATATTTTTCTTTTCAGAAATTAAAGCTTTTAATAATTTGATTTTTTCTTGCATAAGGGCGCAAAAATAAAAATAAAAAACATCCTACGATAGTATATTTTCATAGTTTTGCACCCGTTTAATAAATTTAACAAATATAGAGATGGAAAACAGAACATTTACAATGGTAAAGCCAGAAGCAGTTCAGCAAGGCAATACAGGATCAATTCTTAAAATGATTGAAGAAAATGGATTTAGAATTGTAGCATTGAAAAAAGTACAACTAACCACTGCAAGAGCGGGCTTGTTTTATGAAGTTCATAAAGAAAGACCTTTTTATGGCGAATTGGTCGATTATATGAGTTCAGGACCAATTGTAGCGGTAATTTTAGAAAAAGAGAATGCGGTTGCCGATTTTAGAGCTTTAATAGGAGCAACAGATCCTGCTGATGCTGAGGATGGAACAATTCGAAAACTTTTTGCTGAAAGTAAATCCAAAAATGCGGTGCACGGTTCTGATTCTGATGAAAATGCACAACTTGAATCTGATTTCCATTTTAATATAGAGGAACAGTTTTAATTAGAAATAGCCACCAAAAATGTGGTTATTTTAATATTATTTCTTTCACAATCTCTTTAGCTGTTTTTTGATTTATCTTCTTTAGTATTTCATTTTTCTGATAAGATAATTCGTTACGAACAACAGCAGACTTCATTTTTATAACTAAGATCCCCTCTCTAAAAGACAAGTTGCTAATATATTTCATTAGGTTTTTTCCTAAAACTTCTTCACAGTTATTAAGTACATCTAGCTCTTGTAATCTTCCTTCTAGTTTCTGATTTTTTAGTAACCTTTTGATTACAGCCCTGATAGATTGTTGGTTCGATTTTCTCATTTTACAACTCCTCCATTTTCAATTTTAAACATTTCATATTTAATTTTTGAAGTATTTAATATTTTTTCTGTTCGATCCCTGTGCGTATCCGTAATAAATACTTGTCCAAAAAACCCTTCACGAGCAAAAGAAATAATTTTCTCCACTCTTTTTTCATCTAATTTATCGAATATATCATCTAATAATAATATAGGCTTAAATCCTAGCTGCTTTTCCATAAAATCAAATTGCGCTAATTTTAGGGAGATTAAAAAAGACTTTTGCTGTCCTTGTGAGCCAATCTTTTTAATAGGATGATTATCCATTTCAAAAATAATATCATCCTTATGAACCCCTACATTGGTGTATTGACTCATTCTATCTTTACTTAATGAGCTTTTTAGTGCCTGCGCAAAATCATTTTCGTTTAACTGAGAAGAATATTTTATATCAACCACTTCCCTCTGGTTAGCAATTAGCGCATAATATTTCTTAAAAACACTTATCAATAGTTCTAAAAAATGAGTCCTTTCTTTAAAGATAGTTGTTCCAAATGCTATTAGCTGATTATCAAAAGTTTCTAATGTTAAACTGTCAAAATATTGTTTTTCAGCAAAACTTTTAAGTAAGGCGTTTCTTTGTTTGAGGGTCTTGTTGTAATCAATAAGATTTTTTAAGTATTTGCGATTGTATTGAGCAATGCTACTGTCAATGTATCTTCTTCTTATTTCAGATCCATCAAGGATAATATTGCTGTCAGTTGGCGAAATAACTACTATTGGAAATCCACCTATATGATCAGAGAATCGTTTGTATTTTTTACCATTGCATTTGAGTATCTTTTGTTCTCCTTTTTGCAAATTACACTGAATTTCTGATTGCTCATTTGCTTTAATAAAGACTCCTTTAAGGATAAAAAAATCTTCAGCAAATTTTATGTTTTGCGCATCCATCTTATTAAAATAACTTTTGCTCAGGGATAAATAATGTATGGCATCCAGAATATTTGTTTTCCCGGAACCATTATCACCTACAAAACAATTTACCTTTTCTCCAAACTGAAAATTACTTTCACTATGGTTTTTAAAATTGGATAATGATAATTTTTTCAGATACAATAGTTCTTATTTTTTATAAAAATAACTATCTTTTATTATTCTCTTTACTTTAATGCGAAATAATTTAAAAAAAACTTATTTTTGCGCTTCAAAAATAGAAGAATATGGCGAAACAAACAGATAAAACAGATAAGCAATTTGCACAGATTGAAGAAACATTAACTAAGACAGAACAATACATTGAGGATAATCAGAAAAGCTTGACTGTAATAGTTGGAGCAATTGTTGCAATTGTTGCAATATACTTTGGCTTTACTAATTTTTATTTAGAACCACTAGAACAAGAAGCGCATGCTGATATGTATATGGCAGAAATATATTTTGAAAAAGATTCTTTTAACTTAGCACTAAATGGTGATGGACAGTACTTAGGATTCTTGGATATTGCGGATGAATACGGCTTGACTAATGCGGGCAATTTAGCAAATTATTATGCTGGATTATGTTATTTGCATACAGCACAGTTTGAGGACGCCATTGAATATTTAAGCGATTTTTCCTCAGATGATATTATTTTATCAACTCTGGCATTAGGATGTATTGGAGATGCTTATTTAGAATTAGAAGATAACAGTAGCGCTTTAAAATACTACGAGAAAGCAGCTGATAATGCCAGTAATGATTTTACTACTCCGAGATATTTGATGAAACAAGCTATTGTTTTAGAAATGGATGAAGAGTATGAAGATGCATTGGAGATGTATAATCAGATAAAAGAAGATTATAGTAAATCGCAAATTGCACAGGATATTGACAAATATATAGCAAGAGCTAGCAATCGTTAAAAGCCAAAATGGCAACTCAAAATAAAAATCTTTCCCTTTTCAATAAGGTGGATATTCCCTTTGCAAAAGGAATGCGTGTTGGTATAGTGGTTTCTGAGTGGAATAAAGAAATCACTTCTAACTTACTAAAAGGGGCTAAGGAAACACTAATAGAATGTGGAGTGTTAAGTTCTGATATTATTTCAATGGATGTTCCTGGGAGTTTTGAGCTTGTGTATGGCGCAAAAATAATGGCAAAAAAGAAAGTGGATGCCATTATATGTTTAGGAAGTATTATCCAAGGGAAAACAAAGCATTTTGATTTTGTATGTAATGCCGTTTCATTAGGCGTTAAGGACTTAAATATTTCATTAAACATTCCTGTTATCTTTGGCGTGCTTACTGATAATACCTTGCAGCAAGCCAAAAACAGATCGGGAGGGAAACATGGAAATAAAGGAGTGGAAGCTGCTATTACTGCCATAAAAATGGCATGCCTCAACAAATAGTTTTTTTACTTATTAAATGTATTTTATCTGAATTAAAAAATACTAAATTTGCAGCCCAATTTATTGGTCGCGTAGCTCAGCTGGATAGAGCATCTGCCTTCTAAGCAGACGGTCACAGGTTCGAATCCTGTCGCGATCACAAGAGAAAGAAAAATAGGATACCTTTTATGATTGAGTTGTTCTTTTTGACTTTTAAGAAGCAAGGATATTTATCTCTGTATAGATTTAAGTTTAAGAAGAAGATTATTTGCCTCTTCCAAGCTCAAGATTCCGTTTTAGAGGATTTACAAACAAAAGCCCAATAAAAATTGGGCTTTTATTTGCGGAGAGAGAGGGATTCGAACCCCCGGTACATTGCTGTACGCTGGTTTTCAAGACCAGTGCATTCGACCACTCTGCCATCTCTCCAAAAGTGG
>LWDU01036718.1_pt1 | contig 11649 bp, 7 predicted proteins | sample 727161 | NCBI WGS metagenome assembly LWDU01 (sample SAMN04566230, study PRJNA314399) | hydrothermal vent metagenome | isolation source: deep sea hydrothermal plume seawater | place: Mexico: Gulf of California, Guaymas Basin | collected 2004-07-11 | reverse complement strand
TTTCCTGACCGGTCCGCATGACTTCAACCAAAAATGCAGGCTTACCGTTGAACTCCATGACGATATCCCCCTCTTGAAAACCATCATGAATTTCAGCGACTTCCCCGAGTAGGACTTGGGCTCCGTTTGCCGCCCTGACCGGAATGGACTCGAACTCTTGTTCTGTATACGCCTGTCCCCGAGTACGGACGATCAAGGTGCCACTGTCGCTGCGTATCGAACCGGCTGGCAGATCGATGGAAGACCGTCGGATGGCATCGATCAGATCCCGGAATCCTAAATTGTAGGAGCTTAACCTTTCCAAATCCGCTTCAATGGAAATCTCCCGATCCCGGTCACCGGTCAGATCAACACGGCTGATCCCCTCTATTTCGATAAGATCATCCTGCACCCGTTTGGCGACAAGCCGCAGTTCGTGTTCGGTAAGCTCTCCCGTCACCGCTACGGACAGAACTTCGTAATAATGGGAGGAATCCGGAATTCGAATGACCGGTCGTTCCGTTTCGCCCGGAAAAGTGGTAATGGCATCAACCCGACTTTTCACATCCTCCATCAGCCTTCGATGGTCATAACCGTCCTCAGCTTCGATAAAAAGCCTCGCCCTGCCGCGGTATCCGTCGGCATTGATCGTTTTAATCCCCCCCACACCTTCGAGAGCCTCTTCAATGGGAATCAGAATCGCACGCTCTACATCTTTGGCCGTTGCCCCGCGATAAGGCATTTCAATCATTACGGTGTGCCATTCCCTGGTGGGTTTCACCTCGAGAGGAATCCGGAAGATCGCCGTATAGATTCCGGCCAGGAGGATCCCGACCAGGAGAAAATTCGCGGCAATATCATTGTTGGCAAACCAGCGGATCATGTAGAAGATTTCTCTGGGTCGGCCGCCTTCTTTTGTGTAGGCGATTCAGTGGTTTCCGAAATACTTTCGTCATTTAATTCCGAATCGGCATCGGGAATGATTTCCACAGTAGACCCATTGGGAGCGTAAAGTAAGTGGGTTGTAGCTAGAAGGGATCCATCAAAAATAGATACGTCCTGCACGATCACGGAATCCTTATCAGACCAGATTTCATCGATGGTCCGCACATCGATGGTCAACTCGTTTTTATCGATCAAAAAGATTCGATCAAGCTGCCGAACTGCGATACGCGGTATCACCAGGACGTCCTTCAGAATTCTACCAGGAATAAAACCGAGAACCGGTTGACCAATTCTCAATGGGGGAGTCCCGGAAGTTCTTCCGAAAGGATCATTGATGCGGGCAATCGCAAACAACTCCAGTGAACGTTCATCGAGGGTCCCTTCAGTTCGTATAATTTCTGCATGCCAGATGGTCTGGTTTTCAGGGTTCAAAGAATCCTTCAACTCCACTTCAACCGGCGGATCCTCAACGCCTTCGGGAAGAGTAAGAAACTCCATTTTCTGACTGGTCAATGGCAGACGGACTTCAGCATAATCAATAGCGAAAATGGTCCCTAATGGAGTACCGGTTCCTACGGTCTGCCCCAGTCCAACCACTCTGCGACGCACTCGCCCATCAAAGGGAGCCCGGATCTTGGTTCGTTCCAAATCCCGATTTGTTTTTGCCAGCTGAGCCGTGGCGGATTTTACATTTGCCTCAGCTTCCCGTAACTGAGGTATGCGGAGCACCAAGTCATTAGGTTCTTCCTTATAACCCAAATCATCCCAATTACGTCGAGCCTGATTGGATCGGGTTTCTTCCTGAGCGTGAGTCGCCGAGGCTCGAGCTAGTTGAGCCTCGGCCGAAAGGACGACCGTTTCATAATCAGCAGGATCCAACTCCATCAGAACTTCACCCTTTGAAAAAAAGGCTCCGTCTTCAAACCCCGGCAACAGGCGATTGATATTTCCAGACACCTGAACGGTCAAAGTCACCTCGTTATGCGGCCGGATAACCCCCTGAGTCCGGATTAGAGTCGGGTAGTCCTGCACACGAAGCTCTATCACCCGGGTTTTTATGATGCGCGGCTTTTCTTCGGGACGCTTGGCTTCATCAGGTTTTATCGATAATATGGAATAACCAATCCAACCGAAAAGAACGATCCCCAAGGGCAACAGTCCCCGCATAAGAATTGGTTTGAGATTCTGCACAGATTTGCCCGGTTTAAGGTCTTGTTCCTGATTAGTCGGTATCATAAAGGTGAATATCGGCAACCCGACTTATGTTGATCGGACGATTTCAGACACAAAAAGATTCATTTCACAGTAATTATTCACTCAGAGAAAAACTCGGTTTCCCGGGACTTTCCAAAAGATTTTCAGCATCTTTCGAGATCGGCGTTTCAAAATCGCCCCCGAGAGCCAGATGCATATCGATTCGGTTCTGCAGTCGCTCGTTCTGCAACGATATCATTGAGTTTCGAGCATTAAATGCCCGACGCTGGGCTTCCAATACTTCAAGAATGCCCACAATTCCCTCCGAATAATCACGGGAGGCTTGAGATTCCGCAAGTTTAGCCTGCGCTAATTCCGTTTCCAGAAACGCCTGTTGTGCAACCAGCGAAAGCTCTCGAGCCAACGTGGACTCCACTTCTCGAAATGCCTGTAGAGCCAGCTCCATGAAAAATTCAACGGCGGCCTCATTTCTAGCCAGAGCTTGACGGGCACGAGCGGTCAACTCCCCCCCCTGAAATACCGGCTGAGAAACGGACGCAGCAACGTTCCAAAGGACGGAAGTTGGATCTGATATCAAATCTGAAAGTTGATCGCTGACAGTGGAACCTCGTCCACTGAGTCGAATAGCCGGCAAAAGATCCTTGCGGGCGGCATCGGCTCTCTGTGACGAAGCACGGATATTGGCAGCCGCAGCTGCCAAATCGGGTCTTCGCAATAATAGCTCTGAAGGCAATCCGGCTGGAATGACATCATGGATCACCGGTAAATCATCACGGCCCTGAATCAAGGCAGCCGGGTAACGCCCCAGTAGCACTTCTAGAGAACGCCTTGCATCATCTCGTGACAACACTCGATTGATCATGGATCGATCCGCCTGGGCCACATTATTCCGACTGAATTGAACATCCAAAGCGCTTGCAGACGTATCTCCGGCTTTATAATTCCTCTCGGTAATCCGTCGGTTACGTTCGAAGCTATCCCTCGTCTGACCAGCAAGTTCCACCTGCCGTCCAGCGGTGATCAGATTGTACCAGGCTCTTGCGGCATTCGCAGCCACGGAAAGCCTGGCGCCCCTGAAATCGGCTTCCACAATAGCGTAATCTTCGATACTTGCCTGCTCCAGATTCCGAAGACGCCCCCAAAGATCGACTTCCCAGGAGAGATTCAAAGAAAGACCATAGTCGTCGAATTCCCTCCATGACTGCAAATCACCGGTCGCATCCTGATTACGGACGCCGGTTCGAGAACCTGATCCTGAAGCCGAAATGGAAGGAAGGCGAATGGCTCTTCCAATAACGGTTCCCTGCTTCGCAATCTCCAACCGTGCTCCAGCTACTTTTAGGTTTCGATTGTGCTTAATCGCCTCGGCCACCAGTTCCTTCAACTCGGGATCTTCGAGCGTATCGACCCATCCTGTTGAAATACGACCCTGATTTCCGTTTCCAGCACTCGTCCACAATTCAGGAAGATCAAGCCATTGATCAGCCTGCTGAACGGGCTTCTTCAGCAAGCCAGAGGCACATCCCTGCAGCAAAACAACTATGAAGACAGCCATCAGACGCATAGTGAATCAACCTTTAAAACCTCTGTGTTTTCTAATTTCAGGTTTGAATTGTTTCATACTAGGACTAAACGAAATACTTTTAAAAACCCCGACACCATTCACTGAAATGGATACCTTTCAAAGTAAAACCTGATTCAATCTTGTGATTCATTTCATTCGTCAATAGGTTTCTCACCATGAATCGCTTTTTCAGTTTCCTTGTATTGATCGCATTCTGGCATGGAATGCTTTCTGTTCACGCTTCGGAAAAACGCCCGAATGTACTGCTGATACTGACCGACAATCAAAGCTACTTCGAATTGAGTGGCCATGGTCACCCTCATGTAAAGACTCCGCGAATCGATGCCTTTTCGAAAGAGGGTGTGGATTTCCTCAATTTCCACGCGGCACCTTTCTGTTCTCCCAGCCGCGCTTCCTTGCTCACCGGACGTTATGCCATGCGTGCTGGAATTCACAACACCATCGGTGGAGTCTCTATCCTTCATCAAAATGAAATAACCATCGCGGATTACCTTGGTAAAAACGGTTACCAAACCGCCGTGTTCGGAAAATGGCATCTTGGAATGTCTCACCCATACCTGCCCCAGCAAAGAGGATTTCAGGAAGTTTTCGTTCATGGAGGCGGTGGCATCGGTCAACTCGAAGACTATTACGGCAACTCTCATCTGAACGCTGTTTATATCCACAATGGAAAGCCCGAAAAATCCATGGGCTTTTCGACAGACATTCTCTTTGGCAAGGCTAGGGAGTTCATCAAAACAAATCAGAAAAATCCTTTCTTTTGCTTTATTTCAACCCCTGCCACTCACCGTCCATGGCAACCCCATCCGGAAGCAGCCCGGAGAATTCAGGATCGTGGCGAAAAATACGCGCACAACGATCTGGCACTTTATTCCATGATCGAGAACATTGATGAAAATGTAGGAACCATCCTCGATCAAATCGACAATCTGAACCTAAGGGAAAACACCTTGGTGATCATCGCTACCGACCAGGGGACCCGCAGGGAAAGACAGCACAAGGAACTGGCCTACGACGAATACCATCAGGTTTTCTGCATGATGCGCTACCCACCGCTAACGGGTGATTCAAGCCCCCCCTCCAAAGCACTGACCGGAATGATCGATGTCGCCCCCACCATACTGGATCTATGCGGCGTGAATATTCCTGGAAACATGGACGGACGAAGCCTGAAGCCTCTTCTTTCGGGGCAGTCAGCATGGAAGGATGACCGCAACCTGATCGTGCAGTGTCCTCGAGGTCGGGAACGAACCTATTGGAAGAACGCCACGGTAAAGACGCAACAATGGCGACTACTGGAGGGGACAAAATTGTTCCATACCACAAAGGATTCTAAGCAATTGTCGAATGTGGCGGATCAACATCCGCAAGTGGTCGAACAACTCACCGCTTTATATGATAGCTTCTGGAATTCGCTGCCACCCGAGAAACAACTACTTTCCCGTCATTTGCTGGGAGCGCCGGATGCCCTCGAAGTGAAACTGAATGCCATGGATTGGTACCGTGGCAGCGCCCCATGGCATCAGCTCCACATGCCGAAATTCAATGGCAATGGCGAATGGGCCATCGAACTGATCCGGGACGGACGATACCGTTTCGAGCTACGTCATCACCCCCGAGAAGCTCCCATGCCACTCGGTGCAATCAGGGCACGGATACGCATTGGTGAAACCACCAAAACCATAGAACTAGCCGAAAACCAAAACCATGCGATTCTGGATCTGAAATTGAAAAAGGGGGAATTCGATTTAAAAACAGAACTGCACCCCGGACTGGACTCCCCCCGTAACAAACCGTGGGGCGCACTGTTCGTCTACGTCCAATACCTCGGACAATAAGATCACAAGAACGAATTTCCGGTAGGGCTCACTGACTGCCATTCGGTTAACGAAAAGGCAGAGGCAGACGGACAACCCTGAAGCCCGGCGCGCTGAGCCGGGATAGTTGAAATCGAAATACAATTCTTCCATGTTCCGGCCTCGGCGCGGCCAGCTTCAGGGACATCTCCCAAAGAATTCCAAATATCCGGCAGGATTTGTACTGTGCGCGACGAAGTCGGGCTAGAGGCGAAGGAAAAACCGGCAACCTCAACCTAATGGCAGTGGAGCTTGTTGTCCCCAGCGTGCTGAATCCCGGCACGCTGGGACAGCGAGCCCTACCTAAAAACCCTACAATTCCCAGCCTTTGCGATAGTTTCTTTTCACGAACTGTTCTGCTTCCGGACAATTCGGAGACTTCATGTTGGGGCCATCCCACTCCATCTTCTTTCTACCGACCCGCATTGAAATACAGCCCAGCAGAATGATTTCAGTGAGATAGGCCGCAATGTCAAAATTCGAGTAGGAAGCACGACCCCCTTTCATCATGTCGAACCATTCCTGGTTGTGACCGGGAGATCTCCAAATTGTTTCGGGAACCTCGGCAACGGCCTCATGCTTATCCCCCCCCTTGAATTTCTTCTCATCGTTTAAGGAGATGTAAAACCGCGACCCATAATCATCTGGGGAAAACATCTGCCCTTTATCCCCCACCAACAGGCAACCACTCTTGGGAATGCTTCCCATGGTAGCCCCGATCTTGGCGGTTAAATCTCCATGGGGCAACCAACCGCCGTCGGACCACCAGAATTTAAGCGGAGGCATACCGTCCCTTTCCGGAAACTCAAATCGGAGTCTGGAACTCTTAGGATATGTTTCCTTATTGATGCCCGAGTGATCTTCCGTTTCCACAACCGTAGGATAGCCCATCTTTAAAGCTCTGAAGGGCATATTGACCGTATGGCAGGCCATATCACCCAACGCCCCGGTACCGAAATCCTGCCACCCCCGCCAATTAAAGGGGTTGTAAACACCCCTTCGCGGCCTTCTTCTTCTACCGCCTCGTTGTCTGTTTTCATTTTGCCCGGACGGTCCTACGTAGGGGCGAAACTGCGCTGGACCAAGCCAAAGATCCCAATCCAGATATTCCGGCACAGGATTTGAACCCTCAGGACGATCAATCCCCTGTGGCCAGACCGGCCGGTTCGACCAAACATAAAGTTCACGAACATCCCCGATAACTCCCGAATGGACTACCTCCACACCACGCCGCAAGCCATCATTGGCGCTGCCCTGATTACCCATCTGAGTGGCCACTTTGTTCTCCGCAGCCATTTTCCGCATCAGCCGTGCTTCATAAACCGATTGAGTGAGCGGCTTCTGACAATAGACATGTTTCCCCATCTTCATCGCCAGAAGGCCTGCATTGGCGTGCACGTGGTCAGGGGTCGAAACTGTCACCGCATCGATTGAATTACCCATCTTATCGAGCATGACTCTGAAATCGGAAAAAAGGGCGGCATCAGGATATTTCTCTTTTCTCTGTGCCAAAGTTCTACTGTCAACATCACATAAAGCAACGATGGCAGCACCGCACTTGGCGGAATTGTCCGTATCACTGGATCCTTTGCCACCTGCGCCGATGGCAGCCATACTGACTTTGCTGTTCAAGTTCTGTCCGCGGACAATATAGGGTCCGGACACAGCCCCAACCCCGATGGCAAATGATGTCTGTGCGATAAATTTACGCCTTGAAATACTCTCAGTAGGAATTTTCGATTTTCTGGTCATGGCAAGGATTTTATATGGTTTTCAGTTTTTTTGCAGTTACAGAACAGACGCCATCCAAGGTCGGAATCTTCAATATTTTAACGGGCACAATGGATTGATTGGTAGGAAAAACCACACTTCCATTGGATTATGAATAAAAATTGCCAGACCACTGGACTTGCTGCTCGGGTCTTCCGAGAATCTCTCCCGGCGCACAAGAGTCGACGAGTTCTATGAAGTCGTCGATTTCCGTTGGATGACCAGATCAGGCCTATCCGAATGGCAGTGGAATGCGCCCTACCGAAATCTCCATAGGTAGTGATTGTTTCGTGAATCCAACCGTGGTAGAACGCAACTCATGAACAGCGAGTCACTTACCCAATATCGTTTTTCTTTCGGTCCATGGAACATCAGTGAAGGTGGCGATCCTTTCGGCCCGGAAGTCCGAGAGGCTTACCCACATGAGAAAAAATTTGCCCTTTATAAAAAATTCGGTTTTGAGGGGGTTCAATTCCACGATGACGACGTAGTTCCTGACATCGATGATCAAACCCCGGCTCAAATTGAAAAACAGACCCAAACCTTGAAAAAGCTTTTGGACGATGAGGGGTTGATACCTGAATTCGTCGCTCCTCGTCTATGGTTTGCAGAGCAGACAGTGGATGGGGGCTATACCGCCAATAGCAAAGCTGATCGGGATTACGCCTGGAAACGCAACCAACAATGCATCGACATTGCGCGAGGTCTGAACAGCAAGGCCATTGTTTTATGGCTGGCACGGGAAGGCAGCTATATCAGGGAAGCCAAAGATGCCAAGCTTGCCTATGAAAGAATCCTCGAAGCAATCAACCGTATGCTGGAGTTCGATTCTGATATTGAAATCTGGATCGAACCCAAACCCAATGAACCGACCGACCAAGCCTACGTTCCGTGCCTTATCCTATGCCAGTCAGGCACCCGACAGAGTAAAAGGCCTGATCGAAACAGCCCATGCCCAACTTGCCGGTCTGGATCCATCCGATGAAATGGCTTTTGCCCTTGCCCACGGCAAACTGGCAAGTGTTCACCTGAACGACCAGAACGGGCTTAAATATGACCAGGATAAAAATTTTGGTTCGGCAAACCTCAGAGCCGCCTTTAACCAAGTCCGGGTGTTGGATGACAACGGCTTCGGCCGTGCCGGGGAATTCATCGGGCTAGATGTAAAAGCCATGCGCACTCAGGCCGGTTCACCAGTGACCGCACATCTGGAAAACAGTCGACGTATCTTTCTCCATATACTTGAAAAAGTCCGTACTTGGAATCGCGAACTGGAAGCGGAACTACAAAACTCAAGGGATTATGAAGCGTTGGAACTGGCTGTAATGGAACATCTCCTTGGAATTTAATAATGCACCCGATGAATCGAACTCAACTTTTAACTTTTGTGGGAATCCTGATATTGGGATTCGCACTTTCCGCCTCCGCCCAGCAAACAGCTAAAGGATATGTTTTTGGTGATCTGAACCGTAACGGAAAGAAGGATCGCGCTGAAATCGGAATTTCCGGAATCGCCGTGTCCAATCAGATCGAGATTACCCTCACTGACGCTGATGGAAACTGGGAACTTCCGGTAAGGGATGACTGTATTTTTTTCGTCATCAAACCGACGGGGTGGATGACCCCACTCGACCATCACAACCTTCCGAAATTTTATTATATTCATAAACCGGCGGGATCACCCGACTTGAAATACAAAGGCCTCCCGCCAACAGGCGCACTGCCGGATTCCATTGAGTTCCCGCTTTACCCAGAGAAAGAACCCAAACAATTCAAGGCACTGTTTTTTGGTGATCCTCAACCCCGAGATCAACGTGAACTCGATTTTATCGCCCATGACGTTATTGAGGATCTCATCGGCTCCGATGCCAAATTCGGGGTCACTCTGGGCGACATTCTCTTTGATGATCTATCCTTGTTCGAAAACAACAATGCTCTGATCGCATTGATCGGAATCCCCTGGTACAACGTGATTGGAAATCACGACATCAACTTCGATGCAGCGAGTGACCGCTTATCGGATGAGACCTTCGAACGGTATTATGGCCCTTCGTATTATGCCTATTCCTATGGACCGGTCCATTTCATCGTCCTGGATAATATTGACTGGGGGGGCAGCAAACCCGATGGAACGGGCTCATATACCGGAGGGCTGGGTAAGGAACAGTTGACCTTCATTGAAAACCTAATGCCTCATATCCCTGAGAACGAACTGATCATGCTCTTGATGCACATCCCGGTCTACAATACGAAGGATGCGGAAAAGCTTTATCGATTAATCGAAGATCGCCCCTATTCACTCTCTATATCAGGTCACACTCATTGGCATGCCCATCGATTCCTGGGAAAAAAGGAGGGTTGGCAAGGAAAGAAACCGCACCATCATGTAGTCAACGTCACAGTTTCCGGAAGTTGGTGGTCGGGGGAACCCGATGAGAACGGTATTCCTCACTCCACCGGAAGAGACGGAGCGCCCAACGGACACACCATCATCAACTTCGACGGAACACAGGCTGTCATTGATTTCAAGGCGGCCCGCCGCCCTGCTGACTATCAGATGAACGTGATCGCTCCCGAGCAAGTTGCGCGGAATTCAGATAAAACGGAGCTGGTCTACGTTAATGTTTTCAATGGATCCGAAAAATCAAAAGTTCAAATTCGTGTTGGATCGGATGGAGATTGGATCACTTTGAAAAAAGTATTCGAACTTGATCCCTCCTATGTGGCATTGAAAGAAAGTGAAAAGGGGCGGGAGAAGAGTCTATTGAACCGACCGTTATCAGCTCCTGTGAATTCCTATCACCTCTGGAAAGTCGACCTACCCCAAATACCGCAACTGGGCGTACACCGATTATGGGTCAGGACTGAAGATATGTACGGCCGAACATTCAATGCATCCCGAACTATTCGAGTTGTAGAAACCCTTCCCGAAATCCAAGAAGAACCACCAGAAAAGGAAGCCGAATGAAGCATCCATTGGTAGGGCGTGCTGCACTGCCATTAGGTTAAGGTTTTCAGCAGCAATTCAGGGCGGTCCTGCCTGAAGCAGGGGGCGCTGACCCCGGATCATGGTAAGAATGAATGCAATTTTCAACGATCCGGCCTCAGCGCGGCCTGCTTCAGAGAGCACTGAGTTCCTTAACCTAATGGCAGTAGGGCATGGTGTCCCAGCGCGAGCCCAAAGGCACCCCTCCCTGCCCCCGCGATTTGACCGGTGTTATCACTTCATGCGGCGCGCTGGGACAGCACGCCCTACCCGGTTGCCGGCCTGAAATGGAATCACGGGCATTCCATCGTCCCGGTAGAGGAAACCTCCAGATACAGTAGGCAGGTCCTGCCAAAGATACCGAACCGCCTGCGGCTGTTCGACACCAGGCGCACTGACCACCACCGTTGATCGGTAATCTCCCCTGCTCGACTCAATTTTTGCATTCGCCGGTCTCCATCGACCACGCGCTGAAGCAATGGTAAATCCACTTAATTCCCCCTGTTGATCCATAAAGAAATCCAATCGTCTGAATCGAATTCGGATTTGTTCCTTCTCAATCTCCATTGATTCAAATGCAGGGCTGGGCCAGTATAAATCCTTCTGATGATAGGCATTCGTCATAGCCAGATGAAACAACCGTTTCCCGAGTCGACTCGATGAAGGTTCTGCACCCAGATCCACTGTTACGGCTATTCCAGTTTTCGGAAGAGCTATCTGCTGAAGCGATCTCTTGCGGCTGGAAGAACCCATCGGTACCGGTGTCAGTATTCGAGATGTGAAATTACGAAAGGCTCCGGTGGTAAAATAAGTCGCCACGCCCAGCGGTTTGGAAGGACTGACGGTCAAACGGATATCAATCTGACGGTTGGTGGTCACGGCGTCCACGATCGACTTACCATCCAGCCACGCTTCTATCCGGAACGGCGTGACGCGAACACGTACCGAATACCACCGATCCATTTCAAAATTCATCCGACGGCTGGTTTCATTTTGTGATGCATCCAGGTAATCCAGACTGGAAAGCCCCACCACTTGCCCGGCCCATCCACCGAGAATCAGTGAACAACATTCCGGCCCTACAGGAAAAGTCAGACCACAGAAAAAGTCCTCCCCGGCGATACGCTTCGCATCCAGTGAGATTTCGTAATTCATCCTCGTTATCGGACCATCCCAGGTAGCGCCGGTCATCGCCTGCCCCGGTGCCATCGTGATGACATGGTCCTTAACATGGACGGTATCGTCCTCCTCATACGGATTCAGACGCCACCCATTCAACACCGAAGCCTGGGCCTCGCGCAATTCAGCGGCAG